>Ga0099850_1000182_pt1 | contig 26659 bp, 34 predicted proteins | sample CB_VirMetaG_5_FD_79182 | JGI IMG/M metagenome (GOLD analysis project Ga0099850, IMG submission 79182) | Freshwater to marine saline gradient viral communities from Chesapeake Bay - CB_1508_1D Viral MetaG | ecosystem: Environmental > Aquatic > Marine > Coastal | place: USA: Chesapeake Bay... | reverse complement strand
GCTCCATCCTGCCTTGCTTTGTTTTTGTCGATTTCATCTAAAACTTTGAGAGGGATTACAATATCGTTTTCTTCAAAGTGTTTGAGACAGTTTGGGTCAGACAAGAAAACGCAGGTGTCTAATACGAATGTTTTTTTCACAGGATTACCTCGTGTTATAAATACTACCAGAAAATAATAAAGTTTAAACTTTTTTAAAACTACTTAAAGTATGCGTTCCACTCTATTAAATACAATAGCATTATTCTTACTTAGTGTTTCAACTATTTCTTGTGCTACTTCAAATTTAGATTTTTCTAGAGATGCCAGAGACACTTTTGTAAAGATAAAACAGGATATCAAAATCACTCTTTGTAATCCTGAAGATCCAGAAGAATGTTTGACAAAAGATGCATTGTCAACAGGTTCTGGTGCTGTTGTTATGAGAACTAGTGGTGGATCGTATGTGCTAACTGCCGCTCACGTTTGTGACTACTCAGACACGCTCGCAATGGCAGAGCAAGTTGGAGCAAAGAAAGTCGAGGTCTTCATGAAGGCTGTAAACTTTAAACTCGGAGAATACACAGCAGATATTATAAATATGGATCATACGATTGATACTTGTATTCTCTTTGCTCACAACCTTTACACAACCAAAGTAGCAAAAGTAGCTTCTGCAACCACTTCATTAGAAGAAGGTGAAAGAGTCTACAATGTTGCTGCTCCTGTTGGCATTTTCTACGAAGATGTTGTCCCTCTCTTAGAAGGGTTCTATATGGGTCAAAAAGGAATGAAGGCTTACTATTCAATCCCAGCAATGGGCGGAAGTTCTGGATCTCCTATTTTCAATGCAGATGATGAGATTATTGGAATGATCCACTCTGTAAATGTCTACTTTCCGGTTGTGTCCGTATCACCACCAATCAAAGAACTTCGTCATTTTGTTTACAATTCTATCGTAATGGGCGAGCAAAAAAGAAAAGGCACTCAAAAAGAAGATACCTTTTCCCTTTCAGAAACATTAGGTATCTCACCGATGAGTGCCCCAAGTGATTTGAGCTTTTAGTATCGGAAGGGGGACTTGAACCCCCACGCTCAAAAGAGCAACAGATTTTAAGTCTGTCGTGTCTACCAATTCCACCATTCCGACTTAGTGTTTTAGTACTATAATAAATCTTTTTTTATTTGTCAACAAAAATTAACAAAACTTCATCCCTAATCGTATACTTATAGTAAGGACGGGCTAATGATTTCGATTGGACTATTTGCATATATATTATTTTTGCACTACCTTGGAGATTATATCTTCCAACCATATAGCATGTCCGTTAGAAAGTCAGAAGACTATATGGTACTTTTGTACCACACAATAATCTATACCGGTACAATTTATGCCGGGTTATTGCTCGTAGTTGGAGTACAAGAAGCACTGCTGTTTAGTGCTGTTACTTTCGTCGCTCACTATATAGTTGATTTTATCACAAGTAGGATCATTTCTGATAATTCTTTAGCACTTAGATTGGACCCCGACGTTAAAAAGCCCATATACAAACGGCTTGAACTTTGGGGTCCAATCAGTCTTTTAGGCTTTGATCAGTTATTACATCAAACATGTTTGCTTATTGCTGCTGGTGTATTTCTCTAAACTTATCTAACTTGTCAAGTTCATTGATAGCATGACGAAGAATCGAGTCTTGTGTTAAAACAAGATATTTTTCTTCAATCATGTCTTCGTTTTCTCCCAGTCCGAAAACAGGAACAACGTCTAGTTCTTTGCAAAGTTCGAACTCTTCTTTTGGAATAGAAGTGTTTCTTATTGTTCCACCATTTCCAAAGAAAGTAGGCTTTACTTTTCGAATAGCATCGCAAACTGTTCCATCAGAATCATCAAACTCAACTACCTTGGAGACATAAGGAAAGTCTTCCAAAAACATTTTACGAGTTTCGTAATTAAAAAGAAGATAGCCCTTGTTTTTTCTTATCCATTCATCACTGTTCAAAGCGACGATGACTTCGCCGTATGAACTTGCATGCTTTAGAAGTAAAAGGTGCCCTAGATGGAGGGGATTGAAGGCACCGCTAATCAGGATGGTTACTTTATTGCTCTTTGTAAGGTTCATGGTGTGATGATATCATCAACGAGACCATACTTTAAGCAGGTTTTTGCATCCCACCATAGATCTCTTTTAAGAATGTCTTTGATTTTTGATTTTGGGATCTTGGTGTGTTGTTCGTAGATGCCAACAATCTTATCCATAAGCATTTGATTGTTTTCCATGTCATCTTTCATTGCTTCAAACTTACCCCACATACCTGAAGAAAGCTGATGAATAAGCATGAAAGCATGTTCATGTATAAGTCGTTCCTGAGCAACAACACTCATGATTGTAGCAGCAGAAGCAGCACAACCATCGATCACTGATACAACTGGTACTTGACAATTTCTAATATAATCTACAGAGCTAAATCCTGCGAATACAGAACCACCATATGAGTTGATATGAAGGTGAACCTTTGGAGGCTCTGGAAGCTGGTATACCCTCTGAATACTTGCCATTTTATGACCGGTAGCATGAAGTAGCTTATTCAGCATAAGATTATCTTGGCGAGTAACACCAGAATAAAAATAAATCTTATTATTATCGCCTGATACTCTGCTATCATCTGGTGATCCAGCCATCATTACCGGTCCTTCAGGTTGTCGCCCACCATCGTCCGCTCTCATATTCCAATACTTATCCATAAAAACCTCTTTTTAAATTTGTGGTACGCCCGATAGGATTCGAACCTATGACCCACGGCTTAGAAGGCCGTTGCTCTATCCAACTGAGCTACGGGCGCATACTTATAACCTGATATTATCGCTTTTATCAGGTAAAGTTAAGATATAATACTCTATTAAGATAAAAATTGCAAGTGTATCAATATCTTTTTTTGACAATATGTTTCCAAATTTCTCATTTATATCATTAGTATGTCTGAATATGTAGTTGAATACATATTGTCTTGTTCTTTTTCCATTTTGTATTGCTAAATCTTCAAAAGAAGTGTGACAGTATCCACACTCGCTTTCCCAAACTTTGTGTATGTCTTTAGCTTGAGAAAGGAGTGGTGCGAATACTAGTATGATGATGAGTATTTTTTGAAGCATTTCGAGAGCTTACTTTAAAACAAGGAATTTTTTAAGCTCTTCGATTCTTTTCTTCGGCGACTTGAGACCACCAACGATTGTGTAAGCGACCAACTTCTCTCTTTCTGGATCTTCGTAGATACCTCTATGAATGATTGCTCCACCAGTCAAGGTAGCCAAAGTATCAAATCCGTACTCGATATTATCCATTAGACCCGGAACGGTTTCATAAAGAACAGTTCCTCCAACGATAATCGAGGCAGCACCTTTTGCTGAAGTGAGATCAAATCCACTAGCAAGAAGTGTTTTTTCCAAGTTGTTGCGAAGTCCTTGTGAAACAGAAGTTGGGCTTTCTGGATCTTTGATTGTTGTAGCGCCAAAAATCATACAACCTGCTGTTTTCATAATGCTTTCGTAGTCTGCTGGGTCGAACACTGTGTAATCAGAATTCTTTGTACAGAGAAGATTAAAAATATGAAAAAGACCAGCAACTGTGTTGTTGAGTGTTGGCCAAAACTGCTTTACAGTCAAACGAGGATACAGCTTCTTGATTTTATCATTGTCGATAATAACCAAAGGAGCAAACTGACCTGCTTCTGCTGCATCACAAAGTTCTGTCATTCTATCATATGAGTTCTCAGCAACAACCGGAGAAGCACACTCACCACTGGTTGGGAGAGAAGCAATAACACCAACTCTTTCGTTTGGATTATCTACACCGATATAAGTGAAATATCTTTTGGCTGTATCCAAAAGCGACATGACACTACCACCACCGGTACCGCCGCCGACACCAACACAAATCAAAATACGGTCAATCTTGTCACCGAAAACTTCTTTGAATTTGTTGAACACTTCTTGACTTCTATCATCAAAAGCTTGCTTCGATACAGCATGGTTTTTACCAGCACCTGATGCACCATCATATTTCAAGTGGTGCTTGTGGTTTTCTGGAAGTCCTAAGTGGTTTAGATCTGATTCAGCCAAGTTGAATGCGATTGTTTTTCTATATCCAAGATCAAAGAATGCTTTAGCCATTCTTCCGCCACCTTGACCAGACCCTACAATACCATAGCGGATTGCACCGCCACTTTCGTCTTCGATAAGATCCATTTTGGTTTGTTCAATTTCTTCTACATCAATGTCCTCAATATCGAGGGTAGGTAAGTTCAAATCACTCATTATTGTAGTCTCCTATGTTCTTAACTAGCGAGAATAAATAGTCAAAAACATTTTTCTTTTCGTATTTGTGCTTTTCTTTGCGGAAAGACTTATCTATCTTTCTTTCCCACTTTAGCACTGATTTAGCATAATTTAAACCACCAGCATTTTTATTTTCACCTTTGCAGCGAAAACCAGCATTGTAACCACAAAGACCAGTGTTTTTGTTTCCTTTGCCGTATTTGTAAATCCAGTAGTTTAGTTTCTTTGCTCCAACCTCAATACCAACTTCTGGGTCTTTCAAGTCTTCACAAGATCTTTTTGGGTTCTTTGTGTATTTTGGTAAAACCTGCATGACACCGCAGGCATTTCCATAACTTTCTGCTTCAGGTGTCCACCTACTCTCAACTCTACCAACAGCAACAATAAGCGAGGGTTTTACATTATATTTTTCTGATTGTTCGATAATATCTGCTGAGTGTTCGCAAATAACTTCAGCATTGTGTAGGTTCATAGAAAGAGCAGCAAGACAAAGAAAAAAAGAATTCATTTCGAGTGTTTATCCGCAATTGAAGCAGCCGCAAAAGCATACGGCTTGATTTTACATTCGTATCCAGAACCTTTCACATAACCAACTAACATTTTGGCTAAATGACTTGTTCCTTGGTTGTTTTCTTGTGGGCTAATATCTAAATGTAATTCTAGTTTTGCATTTGGTTCTTTTTCGATAATGTAGTTTGCTAAAGAGATTGTACTTTCTGCTTCTTTGATCATTCTAAGGCTAAGTTCAGGAAACTGATTTTTGTTTAGTCTAGATTTAGTATAGAAATATCTACCACCTTGTTGATTATCTGCTCCATATAAACAAATAGCAGTAGAAAAAATACAGTCATCTTTAACAAAAAAAGAATCAGTACCAATATAAACAGTACCATTTTGCTTGCAGTGTAAGTTAATCTGCTGTATAATATCAGCAAATTCTATTCTTTCACTAGTGCCTGTATTCCAATTTGTTTTAAACATAATCATTAATAACTAGTATAATAATAATAGGGATTATAGCATATATTTTTAAATAAGTCAAATAAAAAATGAAAAAGAGTAAGAAAACTAGGAAAAGTTATAGTGTTATTAGGAAGTTGAGAAACGAAGGCAAGTTGCCTGAAGAGGCTGAAATATTCGTCTCCTCAATTTCTCTTGAAGATTTGATCGCACTAAAACTTGAGATTGCCAGCAAACCAGTGAATGGTAAGCTGTATGGAATTCCAATTTGGAAGGCAGTACCTTTTATTGTTAGAGATGCTTTGCTGAAAACAGCACTCTCAGTTTGTAAAACCAGAGCAGAAGTTGCTAATTTCATTGGAAAAGATGTGATTTCTACAGATGATTTACTAAGAAAATACAATACTACCAGTTTTTTTGAAGAAAATGCTTGACTTATTTTGAAAAAGGTGTATATTTAGAACAAGTCATCGAGTTAGAAGATGCTTATTGTATGATGATGAAACAACAACAGGAGATAGTCCTTCAATGCCCTTTACGAAGGCATAAAATATCAACGAAGGGATAACAAGACGGCAATGTGAGAGAACCGTTCATTTTCTAACTTAAAGCCCCCTCATCGACACTAAAGTAGGATGGTGAGGGGGCAACGATCTTTGAAATATGGGGATGAAATGGTTTCGACTGGGTAATGAAACTAGTTCGTGCAAGGCAGAGGGCAGCGAAGGACTCTGTAAAACCGCTGAAAATAATAAGTGCAAACACAAACACTTATGTTGATTATGCCTTAGCTGCATAATCGGGGGTAGCCATACCTTCTAAACCAAAATGGCATTTAGGTTTCTCATTTCCTCAAAAAATGAGTGGTGCGAAAAAAGGCTTTCGTCGGAAAATAAATTGTCTGTGTTATTTTCCAGTATTTAGCAGACTAACCTTGTGAATGACGGATTAGGGAATTTATTTAGGACGGGGGTTCGATTCCCCCCATCTCCACCACCAAGAAGAGCCAAGAAGCAAATAAGTTTCTTGGCTTTTTCTTTATAAAATAACTATTTATTACACAAACTTGCCTGTTGTCGTAGTTTGAGGCTTTGCCATTACTTTGGAGTGCCTCATTTATGGGATCTACAGATCTAAAATCAAGAAAAACAGTTGACGGAGTAGAAAAAGTCTATGTCGATGGACCCTCGGGTGTATTTGGGTCATTAGATGTTACTGTTATCCAACCACAAGGACAAGGAGATTTCGTTCATGGAGTTTCCGACCTCATTTTCGATACTAATGCTTATGCTGGTGCTTCGGTTACTACTTCAGGTGGAATGTGCTCTGTAACGACTGGCATTGTCGCTAGTAGTTGGGCTGAAGTAAAACTCAGAAGAGGACTAAAGTACAGACCGGGGCAAGGATCCCTCGGAAGGATCACCGCACTTTTCGACACACCAGTAGCAAACAACTACCAATTGGTTGGGCTTGGAAATAAAGAGTGTGGATATTTTGTCGGATACAATGGAACTGATTTTGGTGTCCTCCATCAAGAAACAGGGCAAGTAGAAATCAGAGCACTCACAATCACAACAGGAGCAGGGACAGGAACTGTCACAGTTACTTTGGACGGAAGTGCTGTAACTGTTGATATTGTTGGAGGTAGCGATACAACACAGACTGCTTATCAACTCGCAACATTTGGTGACTATTCACAAGCAGGAGACGGCGGATTTACAGCAGATGCCGTTGGAAGTGTTGTTTATTTTACAGCAAAAAGACCAAACTCAACCTCAACAGGCACCTACTCTGTTTCAGGAGCTAGCATTGTTGGGACATTCGCACAGACCAAAGCAGGTACAGACCCAACACTATCATTTGTTGCTCAAAGTTCTATGAATGGGGATAGGGTTGATGGTACTGGTCCTTCTGGATTTACTATCGACCCTCAGAAAGGAAATGTGTTTCAGATAGAATACCAATATCTTGGATTTGGAAATGCTAAGATATCAGTAGAAGACCCAGCTACAGGAAAGTTTATCAACATGCATTGCTTCAAAAATGCCAATGCTAGAACAACACCAGTGTTGAAAAATCCCAACTCTTCTGTTGTCGCAGGTGTTTTCAATGCGGGTAATACTTCTGCTGTTACACTCAAAACAGTTTCTATGGGTGGATTTATCGAAGGTGATGTAAAGAAATTAGATCCTAAATTTGCTAAATCATTTGCGATTAGTAACCTAAATACTGCCGGTGCTGTAAAACCTTTGGCTCTGTTCAAAGCAAATTCAGTGTTCAATGGAGAGACTAGCTATGGAGAATTTGACCTTCTCCGCATTGGGGGATCAAATCAGGCAAACAATCAGACCCTAACAGTTTCTCTTTACACAGGAGCCGAAATTGGTGGAGATGTAAATTATGAATATGTTGACCAAACAAGAAGTGCAGTTTCAATAGCCACTCTCGCACCGGCTTCAAATACAATCGACAACTTATCAAGCATAGAGCCTTTTTATGAATTCGTTGTCGGAGGAAATAGTGCTGTAGGTATACCAGTGGAAGATTTAGATTTTGTGTTTGGTCAAGGAACACCAATGTTAGTTGCTGTTAGAACTTCTGGCTTATTGTCAGGTCGTGTGTCTGTCAACTGGTTCGAGCAACAATAAGGAAAAAATAGAATGGCAAACATTTATTCAGCATACGCAAGTGGATTAGGGAACTCAGCGGCTTATCAAGTTGCTGGTCGACCATACCTTACAGGTTCCACATTGGCTTCCGATGCCGTTGGAACAATCACATTTCCAACTGTGGCTAGATCTTTTACTGTTGTAAACACTGGATCTGCTGATATTAGAATTTATTTTGATAACCCGACAACTTCCCCTGCCGCTGACACAGGACTTCACAGATTTACACTCACTTCTAATTCTTCTGTGACTATGAATGTGAAATGCGATGAAGTATACATCAAAGCTGTTGGAGAAAGTGGTTTTGAGCTAGTCGCTGAACTTACTGGTATCCCATCGGCAGAAATGTATGAACTCACTGGTTCTGGTATCAATGTCTCAACATATTCTATCTAAATCAACTTTTTACTTGACATTTCTTTTTCTTTTGATCTAAACTACTTACCATTATGAGTAATCCACACAAAAACTGGCAACAATTCCTTATCAATGAAGCAGGTTTGTCTAAGATCCGACAAGATATGTCCGATTATGATACCGCTTTCATTACAGCATTTCGTGGAGACATTGACGACAAATCTATGTGTATCTATGTCCCGCCTTCTGAAGAAGAACTCGCAGAAAGATCCAAACAAGGTGAGAAAGCACAAGTAAACAGAAGAAATAATAAAGAACTCTCGGCTTATTTGCTTTCCCAAGGCTACGGCATAAAGAATGTCCAAGGTTCCTACATTGAGAACTTTGGTTCTGTTGACCCAGAAAAAGTCCCAAGAGAAGTAAAAGAAAACAGTTTCTTCGTTACAAACCTAAACGACGATCCAGAGTTCGCAGAACAAATAATCAATCTTGGTAAAAGATTCTGCCAAGACTCAGTTATTATTGTTCCAAAAGGTGAAGAAGGTTACATTTATGGCACAAATACCAGTAAATATCCCGGCTTAGACCAGAAAGAAACAGTTGGTAAGTTTGCGGGTGGGGAAACAGGCGAGTTTATGTCTCGTATCAAAAGTCGACCCTTCGTTATGAAAGAAGACGAGGAGACCAAAACATACGAAGATCTCCCCGGAAAACAACGACAAGCAGCAAAACTGATCGCTAAAAGAGTGGGCAATCAAATCACTGAAATGAATACTCTTGGTGAAGCAAAAATGGGCGATTATATTGACGGTGGAAACATTACTCTTTATCACTTTGCTCCAACCGACGAAGAAACTATTGAGATTGACCCAAGTAGGTTTGGTCAACAAGGTTATTCGAGAAGAGAAAAAGAAAGATCTTCTTACCCTCGGTCATTTTTCTATGTGAACTTAGATCAAGCAGAAAATATGGTAAAACCGGGAAAAACATTATTCACCCTTGACATTCCAGCAAATAAACTGTATAGTTTAGCAGAAGATCCTGAAGGATTAGTAGCAGAAGTAAGACACCCAGTATACGGATTTAGAAACGATATTGAGTGGACTAAACTTTTCAAGAGGATACACGAAAACTATGACGGTACCTATTATTCTGCTCCCAATATGGATCTCGTGGTTCTTTTTGAACCAGTAGAAGCCAAAAAAATGGAGCAGGAATGAAAATCGGAACAGTTGTAAAGAATGAATACCAAGGCATTGTCCGCTATGGTAAAGTAAATGCTATTTTCAAAGGTGAAGATAACTGGACTTGGTGCGAAGTTGACTGGGTTGACGACGAACAATACCAAGAAGCAATTGCCTATCGAAATGAACTATCCAATCAAGATCACAACAGACCTTTCTACCGAGTTGATGAACTAACACAAATTGATCTTAACAAGACCCTCCAAACACTGCTAAAATTACAAAAGAAATAATGCGGAGTAGCACAATGGTAGTGCATTCGGCTGTTAACCGAAGGGTTGTAGGTTCGAGTCCTACCTCCGCAGCCACATAGGAGAATGTAATGAAGCATTATACACTTAGAAACGGAGATAAAGGACAAGAAGTAGCAAGACTTCAGACTGCTTTGGGTGGTTTGGTTGCTGATGGAAACTTTGGTCCTAACACTGAAAAAGCCGTAAAAGATTATCAAACAAAAAAAGATTTAGTATCTGATGGTATCGCAGGACCTTCTACTTTGGGCTCGCTTGGTATTCCAGTTGAGATGGGAGTTGATCTTAGCCGCCACAACGGAACTGTTGACTTTGTAACAATGGCAAATGCTGGTGTAAAGTATGCTTGGGTAAAGTGTACCGAGGGCACAACTCATGTAAATCCGGGATACGAACTCAAGTTTAGGCAAGCAAGAGAAGCAGGTATTCAAGTTGGCGGATATCACTTTGCCAGACCAGATACTTACCCAAGTCTTCAAGATGCTATCGATGAGTCTTTAAATTTCCTCGGAGCACTCTCAAAAGTTGGCTTCAATAAAGGAGACTTACTGCCTGTTTTGGATGTTGAAGCAGGCTTGAAGACCGATGATAAATACAATACCGAATGGACCCTAAAATGGCTCGCATCTGTTGAAAAATCTTTGGGTGTTCGTCCGATCGTATACACTGGTAAGTGGGCTTACGACCTTTACTTGAAAAATGGAGACCCTAATCACTTACAGGAATTAAAAACTTATCCTCTTTGGATCGCTTCTTATAATGATGGAGTAGAGCCAGAGAGAATGGCTGCCCTTTGGGATAGTTGGGATGTCTGGCAGTGGACTGGTTCTGGTACTGTTCCGGGAGTTATTGGAAAGTGCGATATCAACTGGTGTGCTGGTGGACAACTTTCTTCCCTTACATACACAAGGGACTTGCCTCCTGTTTGTTCTCTATAATACACTTGACATTTTAAATCATTTTTGATATTATTTTGTTGTATCGATGGATTAATTTATATTTAAGGAGAATGAATGAAGCCTTTATTTATGTGGGCTGGAGGGAAAAGCAAGCTTATTTCTCATTACGAGCCTTTTCTTCCTGAAAACTTTGATTCATACCACGAGCCATTTTTTGGTGGCGGTGCCATGTTTATCTGGGCATACAATAAAAATCCTAATGCAAAGTTCTATATTAATGATGTAAATCCTCACATTGTTGAAATATATAAAGCAATCCGAGATGATGTGGAGTTATTTTGCGACATAATGGATAAGTTCGAAAAAGCATACTTATCGTTAGATCCTCCAACAGAAAAGAAAAAAATAAACAACAAAACCGTATGGGCTCCTCATCCTACCGGCGCAAAAGATGCTGAACTTGAGAAAAAATACAAGCAAGGCAATAAGCATGATTGGGATGAGATATTTAACATTAAACCAACAAGAAGATCATTCTTTTTTAAAGTACGAAAAGACTACCAAGAAAACTACTCTGAATGGGGGTCCACAAAAGAAGCTGCTATTTTGTACTTTCTTATGAAAACAGCATTTAATGGTGTTTGGCAAGTTTCAAAAGGCAAAGACTCGCATGGAAGATTTAACACTCCTTGTGGTCTCATGAGGCAGACTACTAGCATCTATGATAAGTCAAATGTAATGCAGTGGCACAAGGCTCTTCAAGGAGCAACTATAACCTCGCTAGATTTCAAAGATACGTTTAACAACGTCGATAAAAATTCGTATACTTTTCTTGATCCTCCATACAGGAGCGCTTCCAGCGAAGAGAAGACGTATGCTGATTATGGAACAAATCTAGAAGATGATTTTCAGGAGACTGTGATTGATTTTTTCATGAAAGCAAAACAGGCTGGATCTTATGTTCTTCTTTCAAATAGAGATTGGGGTGATGGTTTTTTTGAAGATCGTAGTGATGGAAATAAAGTAGAATACTTCGATGTCACTTATACAGTTGGAAGAAAAAAGAAAGATGAAAGCGGACAACATTCTGCTACAAAAGCTAGAGAAATATTGATGGTAAGTAAATGATGGGAAAAAATGATATAGAACTGGTTGAGTCGTGGACTGAGAATCACTCGAAATATTGTTCACAAATCTGGAGTGTTGACTTCCAATTTGATCATTATGATGCAGAAGTCAAATGCTTTTATGTAAAAGACTTTAGATTAAAAAATAGAGAAAAGTTAGAGTATAGGCATCTCTTTGATTTAGAAGAAAAGGTACAAAAAAAGTATGGAAAAAGATACAGAGTAGGAATATTGTTTGAAGATATTCCACCGGAGGAAGTATGACATCTAAAGATACAAAGTTTTATAAAGCCCTTAAAAAATATTACGAAGCTCAAAAAGAAGAATCATTAGCAACAATGGATTTGTATTTTCAAAATGCTGTTGGAATTGGAGAACATTCAAATATCTTAAATGAACTTAAGGAATGGACGCAGAAACTGTGCGAAGCGGATGAAGCCTTGGGAGTTTTAGAAAAGTATTTTGAAAAAGACTAGAGATCAGCTATGTCTTCTAAATCCATTTCCCCACCACTCATATCAGCATCTAAACCAGCTTCAACTTCATCACCGGCTGCTGGTCTTTCAACGGATGGCTGCATTTCATCTTCAAACTTTTTGAAATAAAGATCTAAGTTCATAAGCAAGCCATCGTAAAAAGCTTTTACGTCTTCTGCATTGTGTAAGGATTTATAAGCATCTACAATCTGAGTTTCTACTTTATTGAAGGTTTCATAGGCTTTATCACGACCGGTTAAGTCTTCACCTTCGATACCAAAGTTTTCTCTATCTAGTTCGTCTTTGTCTTTTCGAACATCAGTCATATCCTCTGGCTTATCGCCAGTAAGCTGGATGTCAATCTCTTCGTCAAGTTGATCGCTCTTATCCAAAGCACGAAGAGGAGCAAGTGTATTTTCGACAGCTTTCAGCATATGAGAGGCAAAAGAATCCCTTTGCTCTTTTGAAGAAGCAAGCTCTTTATAGCCAACTTCGATTGTTTTAAGGATGTTGTCAAAAAGAGTATTGAGTGTATTCAAACCAGTGCTATCATAAGGAGATTCTTCAGTATTTCCAACTTCATCTTCTTTGATTATGTGTCGTATAACTTTACGAAGCCTTTCTTCTTCAGCAAGTATTTCGTCTTTGTTTGCTCTTTTTGCTTCCGCAATCCTAATTGCTTTTCTAATAAGTTTGCGAAGCCTCAATTCTTCAACAATCTGTTGTCTATCGATATACATTTGGTTGTCTCCTTAATACCCTAAATAGTATCAAATATCCATTATCATACACTTTTTCGGTCTATTGTTTTAGTCCTGATGCATATGTGGTTCCATATAAACTTTCTTTTTTTTACCTTTTCTTTTTTGAGCACCAAGTGGCAATGAATATCCAGCTACAGAACCCCCAGCCATTGATGATATTTCTCCAAGCTCCATTTCTGTAGGTTCTAAAACTTCTGGATTCACCACGAAGATTCTTTCGTAGCCTTCTTTGTAATCAGGTATATCCCACACAACATCAATGTTTCTGTAAGTAAAATCATCCCAACGATGTTTCATTAGACCTAAAGTATCGATGTTGTAGGGTAAGATGTCTTTATCGTCTCCGCCAATGTCAAACCATTTAGATCCGGGCTTGATTTTAAACGCATGTACATGCTTACCCATCATTTCAGCAGTATCTCTACTAGGCACCAAATACATAGGTTCTAGCTTGCCCATCTTTGGCTCTTCCGAGGAATGATACCAAGTTTCCTCTTCGATACCTTCAGATATTCTGTGAGCCTCTTCAAGTGCTCCACCAAATCCCGGAGGTGCTGATTTTGATCTTTCTTTTGGAGGATCTATATCAAAAGGAGCAGCTTTATTTGGTTTTCCTTTTGTCGACATTCTCATGCTTGAATGCTTTTTAATTCTTTCGGAATCTTTTTGATAATCTCTTTCATCTAAAGCTTCCTCAATCAGCCGAAAAAACAAAGGAAGAGCGACGTGTTCTGTGACTTCTTCAGCCTCGCTCTCGATATCTAGGATATCTAACACATTTTCTGGATTTACTCCACGAGGCATGAACTTAGATACATCACCAGTCTCTAAGCCTGCTCTAAAGTCAGTAGCACTCAATTCCTCTCCAACTGGATCGAAGGCAAACTTCATCGGATCCAAAACAGTCACACCTTCTTTTGCATATTGTTGGACGTTTTTGGCAAATCTACTTTGATCTCCACCTTTTGTACTAGTTCCAAGAATAACCAGTTCTCCCGGCTTTGCATCTTCTTCAACATAAACATAAGCAGATCTAACAGGAGAAGGATGTGGTGATGGAATAGCTTCAACATTATTGAGATTCATAACATCAAAATAATGATTCCAAACATCAATAGAGTTATCTTGTGTAATGTCTTTTCCACTAGGAGTTTGTCTTGGTTTTGGCGATACCATAACAATAACACGATCAGCATTATCAGCATAATGCTTAACCATGTCCAAATGACCTCTGTGCGGAGGCTTGAATGCACCGGGGACAATAGCGACAGTTTCCGTTTTTTGCACAGCCTCGTCGACTCTTGGAATCTTTACGCCGCCTCTTCCAAACCTGAATAATCCAAGGATTTGATTTATAGGAGCAAAGTTACCAGTAAACTTGTAAAGCTGACCGTCATACTCAAACACAAAGCCTTCTGCAACAGATGTAATATTGTCTAAATGCTTTATTTTTTTGAGTTGTTTAGCCAAGATTTCGTGTGCCATCTCCTGACCCGGACCTTGGTATGCCTGAATAGATTTTATGGCTGTTTCTACCTCTTTTTTGAGGCGGTCTAGTTCTTTCGCATTATCGAGAACATAGGCACTTTCCATGTTTTCAAGCATGGCTACAGCAAAATCATGAATGGCATCTTCAATAGGCCAGATTAGTTTTGAGATGGTCTTATTACCGGTTTGAACATAGCTTCTAACTTGTTCTTTCAAATCTTTATCTCCACCAAGACCACGGTAGATTTGTGTAAGGGTTGGAGCACCCTCGACTTTTAAAATACGATTTACGATTTGTTCCCTAATATCGTCTGACAAAGAAGGGAATTTTTCTTTTACGTCTTCAAGCAAGTTCTCTGCTAAGAAATCTTGAACAGTCATTTCCCCTTGAAGACCAGCTTTTTTAATCTTTTCTAATGCAATCTTAAGATCATGATCTCCTGCAAGCTTCTGAAGGTTAACCATTGCTGTTTTTTGAACATCAAAGTTTTTTCCTTGAGTTGCTTGTTCAAAACGATCTACAACCTTATCTAAAGCCTTGGATTGCTCTGTCGTATCAACACCGACAACTTTGTCTGTTTCCTTGTCATATTTCTTATGACCTGCCGAATGAATAGTGATGATGTCTGCATCATAGTTTACAACATTTGATGCTCCCGGTCCCATAATCTCTGAGTTGTAGAAAACTTCACCTTCTGGACCAAAAATAGCTGCTTTTTCTTCGTCTGACAGTGAAGCTACTGCTGCTTCAAAAGCATTGAAAGCATCAACATATACTTTTTTGATCTGGGGTCCGCCTTTGAACTCTCTCATGGCAAGGTCAACAGCATTCATGCCGCCTTTCTGCATGTCTCCTTTATTTCGAGCAGCACGAGCTTCGCCGTTTTTAAACCCCAAATAAATGTTAAACCCGTCAGTCTTTTCAGTTCCGACGAGTTCACCTTTACTAGCAGCAGTTAAAATCTCTGCTATTTTTTCGAATGTTAAACCTCTGTTATCATATAAGTGAGCTAAGTGACCAGCTACACCACCTTCAGCTATTAGTTTTGGCATTGTCTAAATCCTCTTTGATTTCTTCAAGGACATTTACTCTTTCTTCTAAAACAGTAATTTGCTCTTGCATTTTACGAGCCATCTTCTTTATTTCTTTAAGTTGTTGTTTTGCCATAGACAAGCGACGACTTTCAACCTGAGTTCTTGGCTTCATATTTGCTATAGCTTCTGACAAGGCTTGAATATACGTTAAAATATTAGCTTCTGGGATGTTCCCCTCGTGCAACAAGAACTCTTTTGTCATTCTATAATAGTTTGTATCCATTTTTCAGTTATCCTTTTTTGCCTGTTTCCTGAGTATTGGCAGTTGGTCTTTTTCTAATAAATGATGGGATCGCTCCATTTATTGCAGTAGTGAGAGGAACTTGATCTACATCATGCCCAAGAGCACCACTGTTACCTTCAGATAACCCTCTTTTCCATTGATTGTCAGCATTAGGTATTCTATTTATAGTAAAATCTCCACCAACTTGAGGTAAAGAATCTGGTTGTTCACTACTCCATAATCCAGTTAGTTCATAGGCACCAATATCAAATATGCCTGTAGCTAGGGCAGACTCATCAAGAACTAGTCGGCTTCTGCCCGTTATATCGTTTACAACATCAGAACTACCTATCGCAGCGTCAAAGGCAGGAGAATTGGTACCAGCTAATCTATAGTTTGCACTGTCACCGACAAGAGGACCTTTAAACTGAGGGTCTATCTCTTGATTGCCTACTGTACCGGTCACTGTCCCAGTCCCAAACGGAGCATGAGAACTTTCTCCAGTTACATTGTAGTATATATTATAGTTTGCTTCTCCACCATCAATTACAGCAAAAGTGCTTACACCAAATCCTTCTTGTGCTGCTGTTTGTTCATAAATGATATTATAATCGAAAGTCGACAGCGGAGAATAAACAGTGTATCTAGGCTCTACAGTTGTTCCCTCTTGAACACTTGAAGTTCCAAAAGTATTATGTGCTATGATATTATTTGGTAATCGTGACCCCTCAAGAGATATTAATCTAGCATTTACATTTCCATATTGTATGTCATAAAAAAGGTTATTAAAAACATAACATTTTTTTGGATCTGTAAATCTGATCGGAGCAGTTTCAGAAGAGGTAGGGCACATAATGTTGTGAAATACACTCTGCTCTACTCGATATGGACCATTATCACTAGAACCCAAATCAACAGTAAAGCAAGATCCTGTAATGTTTGTGAAAATACAGTTTTTTACTATAGTGGGATCACTATAACCGTGACTTCTCTGTTCAATAATTCCGTTACTTGGAAAAATAATCCAATCTGAAAACTTAATATTGTTTATTATCCACCCACGACCGGCAAGGAGCGCTCTTGTTTGAACAGAACTCCCAGATCCCTGTATGGTGGGTGTCACAACAGGTAGACCATCTGAACCAGTCAATCCCATAATGTATACAATCGTAGGGACAGCTAACAGAGGTTGAAACCCTAAATAACCCTCATTGTATACATCTTCATTGGTTATAATAACTTCATGAGGACCAGCGTCTCTTGCTTCGATGGCATCTATTAGTGTAAAAGCTTGCGTGATAGTAGCTACAGGACTACCTTCTGATCCATCGTTTGCATCATTCCCATCTTCTGAATTTACATAATAGTGGACCATAGTTCACGACCTTACTTTTTCTTTGCTGTTTTCTTTGCCTTCTTTGGAGCAGCTTTCTTTGGTTCAGGCGCTTCCTTTACTTCTTCAGCAGCCTCTTCCATAACAGGCTCTTCAACCAAAGGTGCTTCTTCCTTGACTGGTGCTGGAGCAGGTGCTACTGCTTCTGCTGCTGCTTCTACTGCACTAGCAGCCTTGAGCAAACCTGCTCTCAACATTTTTCTCAATCTTCTTTTTCTTGGACTTGCCATTTTATTATTCTCCTTATTTGGTCCACTTGGACTTAAGTTTATCATAAAGGTTTCCCCAATACCAATCATCATTCTTTGGTTGCTCTGGGGTTGTTTGTTGTGGTGTTTCTGTTACTACTTGCTTTGTAGTTTCTTCTTGCTTGGATTCTTCAAGAGCAGGCATGTCATCCATTACTTCTGCATCTTCTTTTTCTTTTTCAAGATCCATTTCATCGACTTTCTTTTTCTTAGCCAACTTTGCACCAAGTTCTTGTGCATCAGCGTGTTCATCATCTTGACTAGTTGTATACTTCTCTTCAACTTTTTCTTTTTTATCCTTGGCGGCTTTTTTCATTGGCTCTTCTTTGTCTCCGTCTCCGTCGAGATCAAGAAAGTCAGGTTTTGCTGCTTTTTCGGCTATAACTTGCTGCAAAGTTTCAGCAACAAGTTTCTTCAACTCTTCTTTTGCTACTTGATAATGCTCATTCATTTGATTTGCTCCTTTGAACTTAATGCTATCTTCCCAATCTCTAACATTTAGATTGCCCTGTAAGTAGGCTTCTTCTTCAATTTCTCTACCTTTGCCATCTTCTGCATAGTGACCAGCAGTTGTAAGACCATCTAGATCTCCACGGCAGTTCTGTGCATGATGCACTAACTCGTGAGAAAAAGAACGAAGAATATCTTTAGGGTGCCTATTCACCACATATAAAACAATAAGTTTTTGCTCTGGGTCATAGTATGCTGTTTTTCCTAACGGATTTTCAGCATTTTCGGCATCTTTTCGCATAATAACACGAACAGGATGCTCAAAGCCTAAAGCATTTTTGGCATAAGGGTAGAACTTTTGGATAAGATCTTTTATGTTAGTTGTATTTTCCATCACCATATAAATAGTGAGAAATACAACTAAATCCTATCTTTATTTCCTGAGAAATAGACATTGGATACGGTGGGGGAGTTGGAAAAGAAGGAAGTCAGCCAACTCTTTACTTGTTGCTCGTCTTCAAGCTGAATAAGTTCGCCTTTGTTGTAGAACTTCCATTCACCAACTTCACGAAGCACATCCATTTTATTGAAAACAAGATCTGTAACTCCATTCATACGAACAGCTTTGAGCAGAGTATCTAAGTCGGTCCAATTACACTGTCTTTTTCGACCAGTTGTGGCACCATATTCTTCTCCAATCTCTTGGAGGGCATCAAAGATATTGCCATGTGGTTGAAACTGCTTTGCTCCCACATAAGTCTCGTAAATCTTTGCAACTCCCCAAACATTGCGGACTGCTTGTGGAGGCACTCCGTTGAGAAGGGCTGCTGCTGTTGTACAATGTGAAGAAGTTACATATGGATAGTCGCCATGATCAATATCCAAGCCAAAACCTTGGGCACCTTCGAAAAGAACTTCAACATTTTCTTTTGAGTAAAGCTCTTCGTAGATATCAACAAGGTAATCTTCAAGGATTTCAAGATCTTCTGCTCTTACACCGCTACGATTGTATTTGTCACGATAAGCAGGACCATTACCTCGTTTGGTTGTGCCAATCTTAGAGTCCTTGCCGTCTTCTTCTCTGTGAGAGTCCGTAATAACATGTGCATTCTTGGCAATAGAAACAAGAGAGGAAGCTGGAATACCTGCTTCTTCAAGTTCTTCGATTTCTTTAAAAAACTGGTTTGGATCAATAACACATCCGGGACCAATGATTGATTCGATGCCGTAGAATACTCCTGCTGGAATATGATGAGTTACAAACTTTTTACCTTCGTGATAAATGGTGTGACCGGCATTGCATCCGCCATTGAAGCGAATAACGTGTGTATAGTTGCCTTTGGCGCATAGTTGGTGGGTGACTTTCCCCTTGGCTTCGTCTCCGTGTTGAAGACCAAGGACAACATCTACAATCATTACGACCTCTCTTTGTTAGTGTTTATAGGGGAAACTATATCATAAAGGGTAGGAAAAGTAAAGATTATTCGCAAGCGTTCTCGCCGATAATCTCCATTAAATTGAGGTACATTTCTGCTGTAATATTAGACAGCTTATACCATTTACCGCCAGTGGCTGTAGCAAACACTTCGTAATTGCCATTTGAAAAGCCAGAAGTATTGTCTTTTAGACCCTCGGGAGTGAAAGGATAGATTTTCAAATCAAATGTAGCCGTCAAAACATTTAGAATATCTTGTTGTTCGATGAACTCATCATAAATCGTAGTTGGATCATAAATGTCTGTGAACATCTTGATATAACTTTGAGTTACTTCATCTGAAAAGATAATGATAACTTTATTGGAATCATCTCTCCAATTGATTTCAAATTCCTGTATTTCAGGAACTGTGTAATAGTTTTCTGGTCCATATCCTAGAAATATTGAAGATTGAGAAACATCGTAGTTGTATGATAGATCTTCTACCTGATAAGGCAAGTTTCCAAACGGAACAAGATTATGTATAGACAAGTACAATAAATCTAAGATGGCTTCTATTCCACCAAGATACCCGTTGTAATAATTGGACATTGAAGCAACTGCATTAGAAAACTCACTAAAAGGAACTAAATTTGTTATAAGCTTATTGTATTGAGGGACATTTAGTCCACCTGAGTTTGCTTCTTTTAGGGGTCCAAAAATAAGACCCCATTGAATAACTTCTTCGTCTTTGTAAGATACAGCAAATTGATTTAGAGCAGCCATAACTGCATTTATGTCGTCTAGCATAGAACCAGAAGCATCAACAATAAAAAGAATATCAGTGTCTACTAACTCTTTTCCGTCGTCCACCTCACCGTCGCAGTTGTCGTCTTCTCCATTGCACTCATCTTTTTCAGCCGGTAAAACTTCTCCAACACAATAATCTGCTAAGAAGGAGGTTGATCCATCTTCAAACTCATACACACCGCCAAATTGACCTGCTTCACAAACCATTTGTCCTGTTTTGCATAAGCCAACATTAGCAGTTTCAGCAGGACCTGTGTAACAAGCTTGATATAGATTTTCATCTATTTCCCCGTTACAGTTGTCATCATGATTGTTACATATTTCAAATGTTATAAATCCTTTATAAGGATCACAAACTTGACCTTCGATTGTTCCAACATTGTAAGTACAAGCTGCTAAACAAGGAGTAATGTTGAATTCTGTACAATCTAAGTTAGCACACTCGCAAGTTTTGAAACCCTGACCACACTCTAGAGGAGACTCTGCACAAGGCAGCAATGCTCCGACAAGCTGCAAAGTACATAGGCAATCTAGATCTTCATCAATGTCGCCATCACAATCGTTGTCTTGACCGTCACAGAACTCTGGCAAAGGATCTTTAGCGGTGCAACCAGTCCACTGACCATTCGTGCAAGTCTCTATGCCAACACCACACTCAGTTTCACATTTCTGATTCAAGCCTTCATCCCATTCACCATCGCAATCGTCATCGATTCCATTGCACACTTCCTCTGGTACATCACCGCAGGTTCCACATGCATTCAACTGATCTTCATCAACTTCGCCGTCACAATCATTGTCAATGTAGTCGCAAATCTCTTCCTCCGGTTTTTCAGAAAAACAAACTTCTTCGCCATCAACACAAAGGAGTGTCCCTTGTCCGCATTCGCCTTCACAATCTCCGGGCTCCAAGTCTTCGTCAGTTACACCATCGCAATCGTCGTCAATATTATTGCAGATTTCTTCAACACAAGCTTCGCAAGGTCCAAACTTGTATTCACCTTTATCGCACCATTTCTGTTTCAACCCCAAAGTTCCAGATTGATTATCATAAACACAAGGAACAATTTCTACTGTTGTATTAGCAGGGTCGCACTCAAACTTCTTTATACATTCTCCCATATATACGATCTCTGGAGGATCTTTGCATATATCTGTGATGAGTTCGAATTCCCAAATCTCATCAGAAAAAATAGAAGGAGGACAAAAGAACCATTCAGACTCATAGCAATCGATTTTATATGTTTTCTTTAGGAGGTAATCGTTCGTAAGGGGAGTATCTGGATCTTCTGGTAACAGCGGTGGTAGGTCTATTTCTGCAATTTCACGATCTGCAACACCAACAAAACCTCTGCCTTCGTCGATATTCGAACAAGACATAAAGTTTATCACGACTATGTAACACATAATCAAGAAAAATGCGGCTGTAAAGAAACTTTTGACCATAGTATAAATATGGTCGTTTTTTTTATTTAGGAAAGTTTTTCTGGTCTGGCTTGAATATCTTGAATATCAATGCCTTGAATGTTGCGAATACCGGGAATCAATGTTTTTTTCATGTATGTTACTGGATTAGCGTCTCTGCCGACTAACTCATATTTCATTTCTAGAATAACAAAATCGAATGTATCAGTTTCACGAGCATAATCAGCTTTGTGAGCCACGGTAGTTACGCCCTCGATTCCTCTAACCTCGTTTAAGATCTGAGTCATATCACCGCCTCTTGTTTTATTTATTCGCAACTTAGCGGCTGTTTTATAGATGTTTTGTACATTTTCTTGCTCAGATAAAACAAGCTGGCTTTCAACCATTTCTACAAGTGTACCTAAGTTTATATTCATTTTACCACTTTCTACAAGACCAGTATCTTGCTTTTGTTTTTGGACCCGGATTGTCACAGTTGTGTCTGGCTCTAAATGACTTTCGTGCCTTTGGATTAGATTTTCTAATTCTCATCTTAGGATCACCAAAGTTTACCTTTTTGATATTTCCTGTCTTAGGATCTTTTACAAAAACCTTGAACTTTTTGACATCACCACGCATTGGCTTGTTGAGCTTGACTTTTCTGCCTCTGTACTCTGCCTCTACGACAACATCATCCCAGAACTCAAGCATAAAGTCAATAGCATTTCCATCATCATAGGTTGCATCGCTAGGGTGAATGTAGTTGTATTCAACTTCTTCAATTTTCTCTTCTTTTTGAAGATTGTCGCCTCTTCTTTTGTAGCCTTTGCATTGCGCTGGGGTAGGTCTACATCTAGGGTACTTTGATCTCTTTTCCCCTTTTTGGCGTCCACAAGATTTACATTTTTTCTTGCCTGTTTTCTTGTCCGTGCGGCAGGTATTACAGTCAACCCATCCACCGCTTTTGCCGGGAGCACCTTGGCGATCAAACCACTTTTTTAAACTTTCGTCTTCTTCAAGGGCTGTTAACTGCTCGTATTCTGTGTTTTCTTCTATTGTATCGTCCGTCTCTTTAAGATCTTTCCAGATCTCTCCACGACGACAACGAACAACAGCACCAGAAGCATAAGCAGACGGCCAAGCATCGTATTTACGCTTTGCGATACGAGTACAGCGGTCGTCCTTTTCTTGTAATGAATCTACTTTTTGTCTAAGACGCTCAACTAGCCCTTTAATCATTTCAGCCCTCTCCTCTTTCTTGTTTGCTGATTTCTACAGCAGCCAACTGTGCCTGTGCTGCTTTCTTGCTTTTAGCCTTTTTAGACAACTCTCTGCCACTTTTAGAAGTTGCTTTGTATCCACCCGGAACCTTTTTGATTTTCTCTTCCATCGAAGGGATAAGCAAATAGTCTCGCATAGCATTCATCATATACTTTGCATTAGCCATTTTGTTGGTCCACCAAGTTGGAAGTGTGCCGTCCATTTGTTCGAGGGCTTGAAGCATTTGCGTTGCATCTTCAGCAATAGCTTTCATAGCACGACGAGAAGATTCGACATCTTCATGACCGCCTTCATTAACAGTTCTTGGAGAACTTGTCATTTCGCCGCTAGCGACATCTTCAACAACACTTTTCAGAAACTCAACTGCTTTGTCGTGCATATCTCGTGGATCTTTTGAAACAGGTTCTCCTGTACCAGCATAAACCTGATCTACATCTGTTGGTGTAGTCATTTCTTCGTATGCCAACTTGATTGCAACTTCAAGATTTTCAAGAGTATCCATATCGATACTTTCTTTTATTTGTGAAGCCTTAAAAGAATTAATTTCTTCTAAAATAATCTTTTGTAATCTTTGTTTGGTTATTTTCATTTTTCTTTCCTTTTAGGGTCATCATCTCTTTTTGGAGGATGTCCGTGCCCTTCTTCTATTGTAGCTTCAACATCAGCCTCAGTTAAGTTGCGAATAACAGTGTCTCCAAACTTCATATCATAAACACCGATTTCACCACTTTCATTTAGCGAATGCCAAAGGACAGTGCCGACAGCATTTTCTTCGTCGATACCGTATCTTTCCATCAAGGCTGAACTCAACCTTCCTTCTTTCATTCACTTGTGCTTGAGATCAGCAAGCTCTTTTTCAAGCTCTGCTTTTCTCTCTTCTTCTGCTTTTGTAAGCTCTTCTTTGATAATCTCTTTCAATCTTTGTTTTGTGATTTTCATTTGTGATATCTCCTCGATATTATAAATATTATCTTATATTAGTTTATGCTTTAAACTTTGTATTTTAGCCAAGCAAACCTTTGTCTCATCTCTAAATAGTTCTCATCGTGCTCATTGCCGTATGCTTCTCGCTCAAATCTAATAGATCTATAGGCATCATTGAAGTTCTTATACTTATATAGACCCACAAGGAAATCATAGAGATAGAGAACCAAAAATCCTAAGACAAGGGTTTCTGCGTACTGGGCGATGTGAATGCTTTCGTGGCGTATAAGTTGCTCGTTTCCTTCACCTCTGATAAAAATAAAAGGAAACAATGTGATGCCACCAATCTCCATAAACCAACTCAAGGCTTCTGGTAGTTTACTGTTTCTTACAATGATAGGTTTCATTAGCAAATCCTCTTTGTTTTAAGAAGTTCTTTCAACATTTTTGTCTTGGAGGAAAAAACAAAACCAGTTGCAACTTCTTCTAAATCTAAAGAAAGCCTCTCAGACCAAATCTGTGAAGACTTACTTACACAGGGTGCGATAGGCTCTATATGCATATCACCTCCTTGCATGCCTAACATGTGGTTCCAGAGATGGTATTCAAACTCAGTGACTCTGAAACGGTCGGCTACAAGCCCATCGCTATTTTTAGAAGCCCATTCGATTACTATTTGTAAAAGCAGCGGACCCCACTTATTATCTGACTCGATTACTCTTGCGATATAAACATCGCCGCAATCACCTTCGTATTCACTTGGCTTTGCTATTGTAACATAACCCCAAGGTTTATTTTCTTCATTATCTTTAAATATTTCTGTACAAATAGATTCATTTACATAGCGGAAGGTGCGACGATTACCAGCACCTCTTTCAATACGAATAGCGACACCTTTGGGCAATTCCTCAAGTGTCTTTACATTACGAAGAGTAATGGTCTTGTATACTTTCTTTTTCTTCCTTCCAGCCAAACACTTAGTTTCCTATAAACTCTTTCCAAGACTTAACAGTCTCAGACAGCTTTACTCTAATTAGTCCGTCAGATTTTCTTGACATCAACTTATCATAAGCCATGTGCTTAAGATTGCTAAGTTTTTCTAAATAATTATTTCTTCGAAGAACTTTGAAGGCAATGTTTTCGCTGGAAAACTCACCTGCCCTGTCTAGACCTGACTTTCTAAACTTGCGGATTTTCTCTTTTAGTTTATCGATATATTGAAGAGCCTCTGGATATTTCTTGTCTTTGTAAAGAGTAACCGCTCTGTCGATTTGATCCATTAGACCTTCGGCTTTCTTTGTAATATCTTCCCACTGAAGCTTGGCTTCAACTCTGTCTGGCTCAACAAGCCAATCATCATTCATAACAGAATATACACCAGTAGAGGTGTGTGGCTCGTTTTCATCTTGGACATATACTTCAACTTCGTATCCGTCAATCAAGATATCATGAATTCTATTCCAAAGAGATTTCTTGGCATTGAAATAATCTTTAGCCAACTCAGGGTCAGCCTCAACATCTTTGTAATCAACAATAAGATGAAGGTCAATGTCGGAATATGGTGACCAGTTATAGTTTGCAAGAGAGCCAGTAAAGGTAATGTCTTTTAGTTCAGCATCGATTTCAAGGCTGTCATAAAAGTCTTGTGCAATCTCGATTAGTCTTTTGCGAATAGAAGGTCTAAGCTTTTTGCCCAAGGGCCAAAAGTTAGGCTCAAGAGTATCCTGTGTCTTGAAGGTACCCTTGAGTTCGTCGTCTATTTCGCTCATTAGTTCTTTGAAGTTCATTTGATTTTAATCCTAATCTACTGAAGTTGGTTGTACTGAGATACCTTTAAGATTTACAGAGTAATTTTCTCCTGCTTTGACAAAACCCTTGTACCTTTCTGGATCTTCTTTTGCAATTGTTCTGAGTTTATCAATTAGAGCAGAAACTTCTCCTGCAACACCATCCATATTTTTACTAAACTCTTCAACATTTGGAGATTGATACATTTGTTTTACTTTTGCAGCCAATTTTAATTGGTCTTTCTGATCGTGACCATAAGCAGAAAGATCTAATTTTTGCATAATGCCCTCAAAAGCATCAAGTTCTTCCTGCGAAAGCATTTTTCCGTCAAAAGAAACATCAGCCTGTGCAATACTCGGATCAATTCCAGCCATCAAAGCATATGCAGCAGCGGCAGCAATGAGCATTCCAACAATCTTTGCAAGTGTTGGATACTTGTTTGCGAACCTTTTTACAATACCAGCAGCACCAGACAAGAGCGATAAAGCTTTTGAGCTTGCTTTCTTTGCCATATCCACGACTTTCATGGACAGTTTGAGCATGAAATCATTGACTTTTTCTATGACTTTAGCCATAACATTTTCATTTAGCAAGTCTTCTTCGCTGTGTTCTAAAAATATGTTTTCCAACTCTTGTAAGAGTTCTATTTCTTCTTTATACAATTTCCAATTTTCATAAATGTCTTTCATTTGATTTTAATCCTAATCCTTGTTTTCGGTTTTGGAGCACCACAGCCCATTTCAGCCAATCCTGATTTTGGTCTAGCAGCCCTCGCTGACTGAGCAATATCTTCTCTTTCCAAGTCAGCCAGTTCAGGCTTGCCTTTCAGCTTTTTTGCTGTCTTGACCAAGTTATCTGAAACATACTGACCAATCATGTCTTGGACATCTTGCCAGTTTTCATCCATCCATTTGAAGCCATTGATATAGCCTGCAAACTGTTGTGGATCTTTTTCAGCCAATGCCTTGAGAAACTTTAGGTCCATATTGAAGAAACCAAATCCTCCAATACCGTGTGCTCCTTCAATCTTTCTATCGCCAATAGACAACTCGCCTGCATCCTTTTGTCCCTGTGTTATGTTGG
>Ga0099850_1000179_pt1 | contig 26871 bp, 41 predicted proteins | sample CB_VirMetaG_5_FD_79182 | JGI IMG/M metagenome (GOLD analysis project Ga0099850, IMG submission 79182) | Freshwater to marine saline gradient viral communities from Chesapeake Bay - CB_1508_1D Viral MetaG | ecosystem: Environmental > Aquatic > Marine > Coastal | place: USA: Chesapeake Bay... | reverse complement strand
TTTCATTTGATTTCCTCCAATTTTGTGAGAATTGATTCGAGTAATAAAATATTTGCTGTATTGACAACATGCAATCCATCGTCTTTATCATAAGTCAATTCGTTGCATTTTTTAAGTTCGTCTTTCACTATCTGCTTGGCTTGGTCGAGAGGGGTATTTTGGATTGGCATAAAGATAATATCATCACACCTAGGCAGATATTTATTTAGTTTGCCTTCGTCTTCTAATAGACAGTTATTTGTAGTTTTCATTCCATCTCCATTGAAGTAACAGCTTAGGCAATCACTTTTTATGATTAATTCAAAATCTTCTGGTTTCATAACACAAATATTAAAATGATTAAAATTACCATGCTTCCACCCGTACAGCCTAGCATGGCTAGAAATTTATCATACCATTTGGCATAAAAAGCTGTACTTAAAAAACTTATTAATAAAATTGTTAGTATATAAGTCATAACATTAATCCTTTAATTGATGTATAAATTATAAAAAATAACATTATCGTTTTAACAATAGCTACATATAGAAATTCATTATGTTTTTTCATAATTATTTATTTTGAACTTAGGACAGGATTCGAACCTATCCTAAGTTATTATTCTTTTTTATATCTATTATCTAAATCTGGACGATTTTGTATCATCCAGCTTAGAAATAACGTATTACATTGCATATGACCTATATGTGATAAACCACTTTCTGGATCAATGTCTTCACCTTCGAGAAAAGCATAAGTATGTCTTAATAAACTTTCAACTATTTCTGTATAAGGTAAACCTTTTATCCAATTATAGGGAGCATATTTAATTGCACCATATTCAAGTACATTAACCATAGGTTCTAATGCTTTAAATGGAACTAATGACCATTTACGTTTACCTTCATTAAATCTATCACCTAATTTATTCTCCATTATTTAACTACATTTACTATATGTACAACTGATACAACTTTCACACCCACCTTCATATTTTAAAGGTTGTCCACATTCAGGACAATTTTCACGTGTATCTGTACCGTTTGTTATATATTGTTTTAAAACTCTTATAATTGCACTTGTTAATGAACTAATTTCAAAATCAAACTTATTTAATGTTTTAACAATAAATTGCGGTTTTGCTCCATGTCTTAACATCATAGATATAAATACAGCAACCATTTTAGTTATTAATTCAGCTTTATCTTGAATATTATCTATAACTGTACCATCGTTTATAAAATCAAAACGTCTACGTCTAATTTTACGAATAATACCATGTTTAGATTTAAATTGTTCATTAGTACGAAATGCAAATAATTCATAAGGTTTATCATTTAATTTTCCAATTGTAATTACAAATGTTTCACCTTTACGAGTTACTGTATGTAAATCAGCATCTAAATCTTTTGGTCGTTTTGGTGCATCATGATATTCAAAATTAACTATATCTTCACCGCTAGATAAAATTGAATTTCTACTACCTTCACGATAAACAGTAATACCTTTACAACCTAATTCCCAAGCAGTTTTATATAAGTTACTTACTTCTTCTTCGGTTGTTTTTTTTGGTAAATTATATGTATTACTAATACTATGATCAATCCATTTTTGTAATGCAGCTTGCATTTTCAATTTTTGAAATGGACTAACTTCATGTGCTGTAGATTGGTAATATGGTGATTGTGATACAACTTCTTTCATATCAAATGGATATTTTATATCATTTGCTAAAAGATAATCGTTAAATGGTTTATGTATTACTTGATATTCTTTCCAATGATCACCTAAATCATCTGTAAATGTTGCATCTTCTTTAGTATGAACTTTAACACGACGTTTATAATTTAACTGAAATACTGGTTCCATACCAGATGAAACACCTGATAATATAGCAATTGTACCAGTTGGTGCAATAGTTACATTAGCAATATTTCGTCTACCGTATTTTTTATATCGTTGTTGGTATTCCATTGGTAATTCTGGAATAATAGTTTGAAGAAATTCGTTATCTCTTTCAACTTCATAATTCCATAATGGAAACGCACCACGTTCTTTTGCAAGGTCAATAGAAGCCATATAAGAGCCGATAGTAATTTCACGCATTACTTGTCCACTTAAATCAATTGCTTCTTCAGAATCGTACCTAAGACCCAATGCAGCTAACATATCACCTAATCCTAAAATACCTAAACCTGTTCGACGACCTTTAATAAGATTTTCTCTAATTTTTTTCCAAACTTGTAATTCAATAGCTTTAATTTCTTCTGCTTCTGGATCACTAATTACTTTTTCAATAATATTATTAATTTTCTCTAATTCTAAATCAATAATATTATCCATCATAATTTGTGCTTCATAAGCAACCATACGTATATCACCAATTGATATGGTTGAATTATCTTTAAATGGACGAGTTACTAATTTATACAAATTAATTGCTAATAACCTACAACTATCATATGGACTTAAAGGAATCTCACCGCAAGGATTTGTACCTTTAGTACCAAAACCAAAATCTTTATATGCATCTGCTGGTGAATAACTTGTAATTTTATCCCAAAATAATACACCCGGTTCAGCATTTTTCCAAGCTTGATGAATTATTTTATCCCATAATTCTCTTGCTTGTACAATTTTATCATCTTTAGATATAGAAGATATATCTTTATCAATAGGAAATCTTAATATATGAGGTTCATCTTCTATAACAGCATTCATAAAATCATCTGTAACTTTAACACTAATATTAGCACCAGTTACTTTATCAAGATCATCTTTTACTGTAATAAACTTTTCAATATCAGGATGATTTATGTGATGTGATATCATTAATGCACCTCTACGTCCATCTTGTGCTACTTCACGAGTAGTATAAGAATAACGATGTGCAAAATTTACAGAACCTGTTGATGATCCTGCGGAATTAGTAACTTTTGATCCACTGGGTCGTATATGTGATAAATCAGTACCTACACCACCTCTACGTTTCATGAGTTGTGCAGTTTCTTGATCAATACTCATAATACCACCATAAGAATCAGAATCATTACTAACAAAAAAACAATTACCTAAACTTGTTAAAGAATAAGGATTACCGATACCATAGAGATTTGAACCTCCCAGTATAAGAATCATATCATATAAGTAATTGTATGTTCGACTAAAATTTAAAGATGAATCTTTTAAATAACCTTTTTCTATACGTGTTAATTCAGTTGCAAGACGTCGAAACATTCCTTCTACATCTTCCTGAATTACTTCATCTTTATTTTTTAATGCGTATTTGTCTAACCAGACATTTGTAGCGAGAATGTCCCCACCAAAAAAAGCTAATGCTTTTTCTACTACTTCACTAATATTCATATATATTTGATTTTTAAACAGATGTGAATTGTATATTCATATTTCAAATATACAATTAAAAGTTTAACTTACCAAATAATTTCTCGTTTATTTCTTGCTGAAAGTTCAATATTAAATTTTGAAAAACATTGACTTCCAATAAATGGATTTGAACCTTTTGTTGCACCCAATGGACTTGGATGTGAAGTTTCAATAAATCCATGACTTTTATTTGTAATATAATCTCTAAATGAAGATGCGTGTCTACCCCACATCATCCAAATTATATTATCTTGTTTGTTTAATATATTAATAACTTCAAGAGTAAATCTTTTCCATACTTTAGTATGAGTATCTGGTTGATGTTCTCTTACAGTTAAAGCTGTATTAATCATTAATAATCCTTGTTCAGCCCAACTATATAATGATAAATCACTTAAACGTTCTATATTTTTTCCAGCATATATATCGTTATTTACTTCTTTAAGTATATTTCGTAACGATGGTGCAGGTGTAATACTGGTTGCATTACTAAAACATAATCCATCATATTTACCATTATGATATGGGTCTTGACCTAATATAACCCCTCTTACATTATTAAGAGGGGTTATTTTAAAGGCTGTAAAAATATCCTTATTTTGTTTAGGATATACCATATAATTTTGTCGCTCTTTACGTAAATACTTTCCCAATTTTTGGAAATATTCAGATTCAATTAACGGTTTTAATGCTTCATACCAATCTAAACCTAAATAATTTATTAGTTTGACATTATTTGTCGAATGTTTCATTTGTTATTTCCATTTTGTTATATAAATCCAGATGTTCGGGAATTTTTACATCTAGTACTTTTTCTATTTCTTTTTTCAACTTTTCATCTTTATATAGAATTTTTGTAATAAAACTTGATTTACTTAATTCATTTACATTTATAATTCTTTGTTTAGCTTTATCGCTAATTTGTGAGTATTTACCTTCAATTATAAGGTCTACATCATTTTGGAATTCTTCTGGAATTTTCAGTTTATAAATTGTATATGAATAATTAGGTTCTATTACTTTAACAAATTCTTTTATATTTTTAAAAAATTGTTCTATTTCTTGAAAAGATTTACTATCAATATATTTAAATACAATATATATGTATTTATTATCAATATTTTCTTCAAGATTTATACGTAAATAAGCATTAATAAGATGATAATATACAATATCTGTATATTTATGACCCAATAAAGGATAAATATAAGTAGTTGTATCATTAATTAAAGCTTCTAGTAAATATATTGCGTTATTTTCAAACATAATATAATTTACATAAAACTTATAATCTTTATTCTCAACATTTAAAAGAATATGATCACCTACATTGATAATATATTCATCATCAAATGTTATCTTAACAATTTGATTATCTTTTTGTGATAATTTAATATGCACTTTAGGACTAACTATTTGTAATTTTTTCCACATAAATTGTCGAAAATTGATAACTTTACCATTACGTATTGTTATTGTTTTTACAAATTGTTCCATTCTTCAATTATTTCATCACTCAAAGGATTAAAATCATCCTCTGTAATAGACATAATAGGTATACCTAGTGTATGAAAATCATCTTCGGTTTTTAGTAGTTTAATAAGATTAAAATTTATATAAAACCAATATATTCCTAAAGTTACATCATAATGTTTGATATATTCATTTAAAACACAAGAATAATAATTTTCAACTTTACATTTAGCTAATATTTTTTCTGCATTTTTAATACCAACACCCGGTATACCTTTTATACCATCGGTTGAATCACCCATTAGTGTCTGTAACCATAAAAAATGATTAGCATCTACTTTACTAGTGTTTACCCATACTCCTTTTTGTATTGTTTCGATTTTTGTTTCTTCATCTATATTTTTTCGTATTCGATAATCAAAGTGTGTACCAGATATTTGATGTAGTACATCTTTATCTGGTGAACACACTATTGAATCAGGGAATAACGTTTTGGTATACGCAACAGCATCATCAGCTTCTATTTGTCGAATAATTTTTGCATTATGCTCCACAATTAAATAATGCTTTAATACTTTAGAATAATTTTTTGTTTTATTCTTATATATATTTCTTAAAGCTTTATATTGGGGATATAATTTATGTCTAAAATACAATCCGTCTGATAAAAAAATAATGTAATCTGTTGCACTAGTTTGTTGAAATATCTCGACAAGTCTCTGTTCTAAACTTTCAATAGAATCTTCAATAGTTTCTTTTGAAGCATAAAACGTTAATGAGTCTCCATCAATGATAATTCTTCTTTTTCCCATAATATTTGTGTATATTTATTATTTAAATATTCATAATAAGATGTTGGGTTAATTTCATTTTTATTTTTTATAATAAAGGATTCCAATGTTGGAAAATGTAAGAACCTTTTCAAATTTAAATTATTCATTACATTTTTTAAATCCAATGGAATATCTTTAATTTGTAAATGTTTTTGAAAGTCAATTTGTTTAATAGGTATTTGTAGATCAAGAAAAAATTCATTATAAATTTCGGTTATATACTGAATTACATAAGAATTATTTTCATAATATAAAATATTATTATAATATACCATTATTGGACGTTTTGCTTGATAAAAAAACCCATTAATAAATTCTATCCTATATCCAAAGTCATAAGTGATATTTTCTCTGAAAGTATAACCATATTTTAGGTCTCGAATAACTGTGTTTGGTGCTAAATCGTTATTTCTTTTAAATATAGTTGACATGTTGTGGAAAGTCCACAGTTTTTGGTGTTGCAATATGTAACGTTTCATGTAGTAAATCAAGATTTTTAGTAATAAAAAAAGGAACTTCTCTATAATTATCATCACCAACTGCAAGATTTGATGCAATATTTACTACAATTGCTACAATTAATGATGCAATTGATGCAGCACAATGACTTGTTGCTTTTGTACTACAAGATTGTTCCGGTACTTCATCATCATTAAATAAATAATTTTTATATAAATCATGTGTTGTACCATCTTTAATAGTAAATATTTGATATGTTTCAGCTTCCATGCGACCATCAATAAAATATGTATTGTAAGGTAAATAATCATATAGATGCTTACGTGCTAACATATTGTCAGTAGCATTAATAACAATATCAAATGATGATATAAAAAATTTACTAAGTTCTTGTATCGAGTTTCTATAAGTATCTACATTATATTGTGAAAAACTTTGAACAATATTTTTTAACGCCATAGTCTTTGAAAACATTATATCTTCATCACGATATAATTGTCCACCTAAATTGGTTTCATCAACAGTATCGTTGTCAACTACTGATAATAAATAAGGTGACATACGACTTAATAATAAAGTAGTCCAACTACCAATACCACCGGCTCCTACCACAAGAATATTTAATGTTTTAATCTTATTAAACCATTCCAAACCGCTGAATCTTAATCTATTTTGTTCCATAAGGTATGTGTATATTATATTCAATTTCTCCAATAGCTCGTAGTATAATACTTGTTGTATTATATGATTTGTGGTGTTGTAAAATATTTTTTATATATTGAAATATTTCAGCTCTTTCCTTTTCTTTTATATCACCAATTTCTTCTTCATACCACTTTTCCCAATTATTACAAATACTTTCAAAATATAATTGTTCTCTCACTGAATTATCTTCAAAAATAGCATCTTCAAATTCAAATTCGCTGAATGCAAACAATTCTGAAACAGTATCGGTAATATCTCTATTTCCGTTTACAATTATACGTTTTAAGAAATTTAAATTGTTTAATTTTCTCACGGGTGGGTTTTTAACACCAGAAGTTTTAGGTAAAGGAAGTTTACCCTGTTGACCCGGATAATAAGTTCTACTATATGCAACTTCTGATGGAGCATTAGCTAGTAAATTTTCTAAACGTTCAATAACATCAGCATGAATAGTTTCTTCATATTCAATTTCTAATGAACTTATAAGTACATCAGGTTCAATATTAAAAGAAATATTTGATCCATTACGTGTTAATATTGCAGTTACTTGATCTGGTTTTATAGCTACTTTAGCAACGTACCTAATTTGAAAATCAACAACTAATGATAAATAAACATCATAATTTTCTGCATTTTCTATAATTTCAGATTGATCTACATTTGAAAATGATGCACCCATTGAATGGTGAGTATGTACTAATCCTTCTTTGCAATCTTCAGCATCTGGAAAAATATCATATGCATTTAAGATTTCATTTGAATATTCAAATTTTGTCGAAGCCGATGTTCCAACATCCATTGGATAAATATATTGGGGAATAAATTTACAATCTGGTGTAAGTAATTCACCCTCTATTTTATAAAATAACGTACCACTCCATTCAGTCTTACCGACAATTCTGTGGAACATGTTTACAAATTCTTGAAATTTGTTTGTTATAAGTAATTTCATGAGTTATTTATTAAGTATAATAATTTTTCTTGTATTGCGTTAATAGTACTATTAACAAATTTTATTGGTACTGTTGTACTAACATTGTGAGATGGTGTAATAATAATATCATCATTAATGATTTCTTTTGGTTTAATTTTCTGACCTTTAAAATACAACTGGTATGTTCTAATTGAATTAGGTACTATTTTGAAACTTTTATTATCATATTTATTACTATTTAAAAATAGTAAAGTTGACCTATCAATAAGATTTGGTTTTGTTTTTAATAAATGATTAATATTATAAAGAACATGTTCATAATCAACATCAAAATAAATAGTTTTATCGTCTAATTTTTCTGGCTTAAAACCTAAATATTTTGGATAATAACTATTAATGTAATACGAACTAATTTGATTTGAAAATTCAAATAGATCACGCATTATTTCGTTATTGTACAAACTTCTTATGTGTCTATATGGCCCACCTTCTTCACTTTGGTAATTAACCAAAGAATCTATTAAATATAATAAATCTTCAAAAGCATCCGGTATTTCATCATTATCTTCTAATAAATTACAAGATTTGAAAATATCTAATGTAACCTGTAATGTAGTTGACCCTAAACAAAAACTGTCATTTTGACCACGTAAGTGTGGATGTAAAAACATACTAGAAGAATACTGTTGTTCTGTAAATCCAGCTTGGTATCCATATAATCTAGTAGCATGTGTTCTATTTAATGTATGAATTATGTCTGCAAAAACATATAAATCATAAATATTTGTATACAATTTTTCATCCTCACTACTTTTTACTTTTATTTTTGGATATCTGATAATAAATTTACTACCAAATTGAGCAGCTAATTTAAAATATTCATACATATTACAAATTAACGGATTTGGATAAATATCAAAATTATCCCCATGTATTTCTGTACCTAATTTTAATAATTTAGCATAAGTAATTCGATAATTTTGATAATTTTTATATACTTGTTTTAACCGACTACCAATAATTGGTAAACTTTGTATATGATGTCTTTTTCCAAAATAAGTATACGATACAGGGCGATAATTTCTTAAATCGTTTATTGAATCTGTAAATGCATATATACCATGTCTATCTGCACTAAATAAAAATGTAGTTTCCATAATAAAAAAGGGAGCACCTTTATAGTGCTCCCTCAAATTAAATTAAGTTTACAATCCTAACCGTTTCTTAATATCGGCATAGTCTTCTTCTAATGCAACTAATTCATGATCAATTACCTCATTGTCCATTTGATCAACAAGTTTACGCAATTTAGCTAAACTATCGTTCATGTTGTTCAAAATTCCGTTAATTTCAGTTTTTGGATCAGTTGATTTAGCATCATCTGCTTCTAAAAGCGCAATCATATTTTCAGTTGTACCATATGTTCCATTATTATGTGGAGATACAACATTTTCACGAGAATTACATTCTTGACGTAATTCACTATGACTCATACTTGTGTAATCAACACCAGCTTTGATTTTTACTGGATACAAAAATAAAGAAAAGGGAGTTGTTGGTAAATGAGCTTCATCATCTTCTAATGTTACTCTGGTTTGACGTACAATTGCCTTTTGATTTGAGAAATTAACATCGGTTAATTGAGCTTTCAATTCACCAAAAGTTGTTGCTTCAGTTTCAACGGTTGATACATTACCACCGTCCATACGAATTTTTACAGTTCGTTTCATTTGTTTATGTTAAATTAAAAATTAGTTTTCGATCATTTAAATTATCTATTTGATAATATTTGATACATAATCCATTAATATCTTTTACTGTATCTTTAGGAATTAATTTTTGTTCCTGTAATACATCATTAAATAATTTTATCCAAATCCATTGATTATCTATATCCCATGTTGGTATATAATCCTCTTTTGGAGGTTTCCAATTGATTTGTCCTTTTATACGTCTTACGTTTCCATAGTTAATGGGAGCATAAAATTCTAAATTTGTTATAAAAGGATATGTAATATTAATAGATTGTGGCAATCCTTGTATTAAGTAATTATGTAAATTACTAACAGCTGTTGCCCTTTGAAATCTACCTAGTGTACCATTATAAATGGCTTGTCCAGATATTTTTATATATTTATTTGGTGCTTTTTTATTATTTGTAATAGCTACATGTGTAGGAAATTGATTATATATTATACGTTCCATGTTAATAACTTTTTATTAAGTCTTTTATCAGGGTCTGGAACTAAATAACGATATTCATTTTCACTATGAATACATCCACAATTTTTACATATAATAACTTTAATATGTATTTTTCTTTCTATAAGATTAATACTATTACAACGTAAGCATCCATCATTATTAGCTTTAATACGATCAAACATATTTGCTTAATTCAGAATGAACAAGATTGACAAATTCATTAGAACCATATTTGAATCTAAAATCACTTGGGTCTTTTTCTGTATTGTCAGGGGTTAATAAGTATGGTATATTATATTGTTCTGAATATTTAATAGCATTTCGTAAACCGGGATTATCCAATTTACTGAAATCATTATCATACCATATAAATATATGTTTCCATCTTGTTTGTAATTTTTGAAATACTTTTTCTGGTATAAAAGTTTCTTCATTGTTTGGAGCAATACTGTAAATATCATTACAATTACACATAATTGTACCTACATCTTTAAAAGATGATGTAATTATTAGTATATTTCCACCAGATTTAGGCAACATATCCCAACCTTGTACTATAGTTGAATCAACATTACTTATCCATTTAAAATCTTTATTATACGGTTGATATATTTTTCTTCTGAATATATTATCATTCCAATAATAATTAAACGAATATGAAAGTTTGTCAGCTATGAACATATGGTTCATTATTTTATGATTAGTTAACCAAAAATAAGATATAGGCTCTATATTTGCCTGTTTTAACCATTTCAGGTTTATACCATATTTACCATACCAAAAATCTTTATCATCCGTTGTCCATTTTCTTGATTTTTTACGAATAATAGATGGTTTAATAATAAATGTTTTTGGTTGATATTTGGATTTTTGAGCATTTTCCTTTATTAAATCTACATCTAATGGTTCTATAGTATTTAAATCAAAATCTCGTCTTATTTTTTCTAAAGCAGAACGAAAATCTAATCCATACTTTTCCATTACATATGAATAACAAGTTAATGCACCTTTTACTGCAAAATCTTTATATAGTAATACATTATTATAATAAAATAATCTACAGGAAGGATTTTTATCTTTTCTTAATTGTGACTGAAATGGAATTTCAACATCAATTAAATCTTTAATATAGTGATTAAATATATCCCAATGTGTAATATATAATTCAATTGATTCTGTACTTAAGGGAAGTTTTAAATCATACATATTAAAAAGGGGGAATTTCACCCCCTTATATTTTTTCTACCAATCTTCTTCAGAAGTAGTTGGTTTTTGTTCCGCATCTGGTTTTTGTTTGGGCATTTCTGTAGTATCCCATCTATTATAAACCAATTTGCTATCTTTTTCCGCTACAACAGTAGGGTCTTCACAAATAGGAGCAGCACCCGGTAATGTAACAAAACCTTTGCTATTATAAACCGTTTTAACCCTTAATTCTTTAGTTTTGTAAGCTTCCCCCACAGTACTATTAATATCATCAATTACAGCCATACAAACGCTTTTAAACGTAGTTAATGGACGTGCTTCAGTTGATACTATAGTATAATTAGGAATAAACTTTCTAGCAATATTAGCTAATACCGCTTTAAACTTTTTAATCTCGGCTGATAACTTCTCCTTATCTTTTATATATACATCATCTATTTTTGGTGCAAAATACCTTCTAGATGCCATACGACCATCATTATCAGTTACTTCAACAGATAATGCTTGGTTTTCTTCATCAATAAACTCTAATTTAGTAATAAATCTACCTGCTTCAATTGAAACATCCATCATTTTCGATGAAGATTCTTCACTTTGGACATCTTCTCCGATGCCCCATACGTCTAAATTTTCTTCCATTGTAATTATTAAATTATTTTTCTTCTACTACCAACGTTCATCTTCTTGGAAGGAACCATTTGCAGTAGCATCATTATCATCAGATACTGCCATTGCTTCGGGTTGTTCATCTACATAATCATCTGTATCATCAGACACTGTTGATGCAGTATCATTAATTTCAGTATCTAAACTTTCTACTTCATTTATTTCATCTATTTCATCTACTTCATCTATTTCCTGAAGTTCTTCTGTTGGTTGTTGAAATACTGAAGGTGTATCATCAATAGGTTCTGGTACAAATTTATTTAGTATATAAATTTGTTTATTATCAATTTCAGCCGGAGTTAATTTAAGTAAAAATTCATCATTTTCAACCTTAAACACTTCTCTATAATGTGTCCATAACGATTTGTTATTTAAATGACCATTATTAGCAACCAAATATATACTACCATTATAAGTACTAAATTCATTATGATCAGCAATAAAATGTTTAGATACTCCTTTATCTACATATTGACCAATAATAATATTAGTTCCGCTAAATAAATCTATGGCCATATCTGATAAAAACTTAATACGGTGTGATGCACCTTTTAATTCTTCAGGTCTTGCTAATACAGAAATAACTATTTCATCAGGATATTGATCAATAACCTTTTGTCTTTTTTTGGGTATTCCAAATTTAAATTCCATTTTAAATATAAATTTTGTCCCAATAATAATTAAACTGTCCATCTTTTGAGTCTAACATTATAAAGGACTTGTTTTTTAAATGTTGTGGTCTTGCACCACATATTATATTTTCTTGAGTTATAAAACTAACCCAAGTTTGTGAGGCATCTTTACCCATACGATAAACATACCCAATTGCATCTGCTTCAGCAGATATAATAGATTTTAATTTACCAGTTAAATCTAATTCCATTGAAACTAGTTCTTCACCTTCTTTTTCAACGTATTTATCCTTTAAATGACAGATTAAAATTAAACGCTTACTTACTGCTCGAAAATTATTAATAACTTGTTTATAAGCTTCTCTAATATATAAATAACCAGCTCCTTGTGGTAATGTTCGTAAATCATCACCTGTATATTTTTTAGCTATCGGTAATTTTTTATACATACTAACAGCAAGAGGCATAACCATTTCTTCTAATTTTGTACCAGTATCTATAACTATTTGATCATATAAATCTGGTTGAGCAGCTAAAGCTCTACGAATCTCTCCTAATTCGGATAGATTTGATGCTTTAATTTTCATCATATTGAAATAATCAGTACCATTTTCTAGATCAATAGTTAAAGTATTAGGTAAACCCGCAATCAGTTGTGTTTTTCCGCTTTTGGGTTTACCATATAATATTAAAAATCTAGGATTTACTTCACTAGCTAGTACAATTTCTGTTGGCAATTCTATTCCCACTTTGTAATTTTTCTAAATTAATTGATTTCAGCAAAGCTACATATTTTCCATTCTCCGCATATCCAACATGGCTTAAAAATGCATAATAATTGTCTATATTATCAATAGACATAATAGTTTTAAAGTAATTCTGCCATAAGACATAATCTTTTACACTATCTGTCCAATGACGAAATTTAGCATGACCTAACGCACGACCAATTGCTGTAGTTGGTCTAATTTGTGGTTTTTTCATACCAAATAAATTATTATGATGTACAAATAAGTCGCTTTTAAACCAACCTGATTCTAAAACAGCTTGGCGTATTACAACTTCTATTTCCTCAATTTTCAATAAATCCATATATGTAACAAGATTATTATATGAAAATTCGGAATGTTCTAATTGGTTTATATGTTCTAATTTTAATCTTAATTGATAATAAGTATCACTTTGTTTACTATACTCTATTTGATCACTTAATGATAAATTTGGAGCATAACACCACAAAGTAGTGAATATTAACAATACTACTATTATTATTTTTTTCATAATTTTTTAGTTAAGACAGCAAAATTAAACATAATATTTTAAATTATCAAGTTTATTATAGACTTTTTGCATGTCAGATGAATCTGGGTGAGGTAATTCTTTAAAAAAGTTAACTGCACCGTGAAAAAATAGATCAATTGATTTATTTCCACTACCAGACCTATTTAATAAAATAGAAAGTTGTCTATAATGATCACCAAATTTATCCATATCATAACCACCATATGTTTTAAAACCATGTCTAGCTGGGTTGAATAAACCAAACATTAAATCAACATCACGTTGAGTTAGTTTATTATCACCCAAACCATCAGGTGTTGGTTTTACTTTATTAATGATAGAATCACCACGCATTGTAAACTGTTGTTTTTCAGATTCTGCTGATTGTTGTTGTACAAATACAGGTGATACACCATAACGATCTCTTAATCGTAAGCAATATATTGAACTTAAATCGCTTAAAGATTGGTGCAATGATTTTTTTTGTTCAGTAGTAATTAAACCAACGTGATCAAAAATAACTAAAACAATTTCATTTGGATTATTTGGTGTATAACTATCAAATACTTGAATTGGTTCACCTTTATATAATCCAGGTTTTTTAACAGTTTTACCATTTTTTTGCATATAATCTCTAACATATTCATACATTCCAAACGGATTACGAATATTGGTAATAACTTTTACATGTTTATTAAAATGATCATAAAATGGTTTATTTTCTCTAACTAATGTTAAAAGTTCATCTGTTACTGTTCTATCTTTAAATAAAGATAATAATTCTTTTGGTGAACGAATTACGTTAAAATTATTGTATAAATAATGTGACATAGCAGCTAATGCTTTCATTCGTTCACTAACCTCTAAACTAAAGTAGAATATTTTTAAATCTATTCCACTATTTGGATTTTGCATCATCCATTTTAAAGGTTCATACACAAATAGAAAATCGGTAAGTTGTGTTTTTCCAACTTTGCTATTTGCTGTAACATTGTAATACCTTGCTTTTTCTATACCCGGTATTACATTTGACAACTTTGGTAAAGACGGCCATAATATTGAATTTGCCCTCCCTTCTTCCACTCTCTTTTTATTTTGTTCTATATTATCATATGCTTCACTAAATATGTCTGCCATTATAACCTATCTTTCCTATCGTTAAACTCCTCTATTTCACCTCTCGACACTCGTTCACAATAAGCATTAAGATTGGATGATCCGTCTTTTGCTATAAAATAATGCGCTTGTTGTCTGTATCCGTTTTTTCTTGTAATTTCATCATTATATATTCTTGTTGCTTTAAGAATTAATTCATGTGTATATCCTTTATGTTGTTTTAGAAAAGAAATCATTTTATTTCTACATCCTTTACTATCTCCTTTATAATTTGAAGGAAATAATTCACGATATTTAAATATAAGATCATCAATATCTGCTATTTTAACATCAAGAATATCATATGCCTCTTGTCGTAACGAAATATTTTGTGGAACTAATTTATCACTATCGTCACGTAATTCACCAACAATTTTTATCAAGCCATAACTTTCCATTGTTTGAAATAATCCTTCTAAATTCTCTGGATAATTCTGATCAATTTTAATTATGGCTTGATATTTTTGTAAATATAATAGATTTAATATAACATTCCATAAAAACGGATAAATAGTTTTTTTTAATGTTAAATTTAATTCTATATTCATCTTAAATCTTCCCATCTGACAGTATCAGATGCTTGTTTTTCTTCGTAACTTTTAATAAGATAATGTTCTTGGTAAAATTCATTAATATCATCTTCTGTAAAATCTTTGTCAAATTCTAAATTTACATAAACAGTTAATTCTTTAATGTTTAAATCAGAACCATATAATTCAGATACGATACCTACCATAATTTCTAATTCAACATACTTTTGATTTATACTAGACATAATAATTGATTTTAATTACCAAGCATTTCTTCATAAACTAATAAATCTTCCCAAACTTTAGTTCTTTGCTTTTTACCAAGTTGTAGGAAATCTAATGCTTTACGTAATGATACATGACGACCAGTTTTTTTACTAAACTTGTCTTTGTAACTTAAATAAGCACTAGTTATTACTATATTACCATTAAAATGTACATGACAATCTGTACCAAATGTTGGTTCATCGTTTTCTAATGCTATTTTTGGTGAACGTGGTACAACATCATCTTTTTCTGGGGGGTAATGTTCCCAATGAACCTTAAGTTTTCCTAATTTTAATTTCATTTTTAAAATAATTTAATTTGACCATCATATACACTATAAATAATATCATAAGCTTGAGCAATGTAGTAGTTATAATTGATATTATATTCTTTCATTGTATCCTTCTTAAAATATTTATTAAATATAGTTACTGAAGTATCTGATAAAATATTAATTATTCTACCATCATCTTCATTAACTTTTCTTAGTATTGCTCCATTATTTGATACAAAGTATCTTACATTTTTTGATAATGTAGTTTGTTTAATTGTATTTGTATCATAATCTAAACTATCTGCAATTACTTTCCAACCTTTTGCAGCTCTAAATCGAAAACAAAAATCATAAATATCCATATGTTCTTTGATAGTCTGTTCTACAGGTATATTATCTACATAATAATCTTTTACAGCTTTTCTAACAATTAACATAGAATGATCTTTATGAATATCTTTGTTTATCTCAAATATACCTTTTAATTTGACTGAACCGTCGTTAAATACTCCAATATAATTATTTACATCACGCATAACAATACGTTTAAAATAATCAAAATCAAGTTTTAACTGTGTTAATTGTTCCCAATTATTACAAATTTTTCTTAGTTCATCAACTTTATTACGAGGACAGTTTACCATTATACCATCAGTGTTTATCTGTATTATAGGTATATCAGCGTCTGCTATCGTTTCAGCTAATTGGGCAAGTAACAATTGACCATTAATTGTTATTCGCATTGTAAACATTGGATCATATAAAAAACTATATTTATCATTAGATTTACCAAATGCAGAATTTAGAGCTAACTTCAATCCTTTATCTACTGGTTTATTACCAGTTAATTTAGCAATAAGTCTTTTTTGATAAATTTCATCATATATTTTACAGAATTTTTCAGTCAAATGTCTTGGATAGAACTTATTTTTAATTGCTAAATTCGGATAATATGAACTTACATCAACTAAAATAATCTGATTTTGTTCATCACTATCATAAATACCAGAATGAATAGCTCCATGTATACCACCAGTACCAAAATCATATTTAACACCTTTATATAGAACTGAAAAGTTTTTAAAAGCATTTTTAGTTTCAGTTATTACTGTTGATTTAAATCTATCTAATATTGTATTAAATTCTTTACTTTTAAATTGTATATATGGAACTAAACACTTTTTAATTGGTATATTTTTATGATATGTTCGCATTTTATGTAAATAACTATGTGGAATATTTAATGCTTCTGATAAATATTTACCAATTAAAGTTGTTCCAATCTGTGTATCATTCGAATTCATAACTTCAATTTGATATTCTTTACCAAATTGTTTACGCATTTGAATCATAGAAATAGACTTTTCATAAAATACTCTAGTTATATCTACATCATTAAGGTTATAATCCAATATAGATTGAATTTCATCTTCTACTACCCAATGATCCGGTACAAAAGGTAAATCTTCAATATTGGGATATTTTAAAGCAATACCCACAGCTTTTAATGAAGTTAGTTTAGCTTTATTATCAAAATGCCATATTTTAAATAAATCTAATTGTGGAATTTTAACTTTATACCAACTAATTTCACTATATTCTGTGTTAATTATAGTAAAAGATGTATAGTATAATTCTTTTACTACTTCTTTTACGTCCATTTCTAACAACCTATCTTTATAACGCAAAATATGGTGTAATAAAGGATAATCATATTTAAGATTATTAAATCCAATTAAACCTTTTACTTCAGTTTCAAGAAATGTAATATATTCTTTTAATTCATTTTTAGTAGAATGTATTACAAAGGTTCTTATTGTTTTTGCATCTTTCAACATAAAAGTTGCAGAATGGAAATTCATAAATTGTTCTAGATCATAGAACCATATTTGTTTCATATTAACTATAAAACAAAAAACAGGATACATGTTTCTCAACGTGTCAAATGAAAAGTTTGATGTTTGTTTTTGAATTTGCTGTATGTATCCTTATAACAAAAATGTGTGGGGCGGTAAGGATTCGAACCTTAATTACATGCGCCATATGCAGTTTTGAATTGCTGTTAATAATCTTTACAGATTACATTTAATGTGTGCTACCATTACACCACCTCCCCAAAAACAGGACACTAACTTTACAATTTAACAGATTGTTGTTTTAAAGTTGCTGTAAGTGTCCTTATAATACTAGCGAGAAATTATATAGTTATCCCATATAATTACATCTCGTTTGCTATTGTTACAATATTTCTCCACATTTGACGTGCTTTATAGTCATTTCGTTTTGCTTCATATTGTTTCTGTTGTGTGATTAGATGATCACGTTTTAGAAATAATCTTTCAACTTCACTTCTATTTAAATTTCTATATAAATTTGCCAACATGGAAAAATTTGTAATTTTCACTGGCTCTGGAAAATTCGCCATGATTTTTCCTTTCGTTTAAATAAACAGTAGCTAATATAACTACTGTTTTATACTACACTTATTGAAATAATCCAATTAATGCTTTAACCCAACTAGATATTTGTAAAAGTAATAAAATTATTGTTAATATCCAAAGTAATATACCAGAAAATGTATAAATATTTTGTTGATTTTTAACATTTTGTTCATGTTCTTCATCAGAACCCCACCTATCTTTTTTAGGTAATGGTAAATTTGGAATTATTTCTAATATTTCTACAAATTGTGGGTATTTTTCTTTATCTATTTTTTCAAGTATATAATTATTTAAAAGTATAATACCTAGAATAAAAAATAGAATAGCCATTATAAGAAATCCCATTATTTCTTCTTTACTATTTCTTGCATCATTTGAATCATTAATGCATTCTCAATGCTAGACCCTCCTTTGCCATCAGAACTACCTACAACGAATTGTGGACCAACCCATTTAGACATATGTTCTGCTACACCAATATCACGTCGTACATCAGCATCAATTTGATATTTTTCACGTTCAGATAATCCATCTGCAATACGTAATTCTTCAGCAATACCTTTGGCTACTTCGATTTTTTTAAACTTTTCTTGTTCAGCTTGTTTAGCTGCAAATTCAGCTACTTCAAACTTTTCTTTCGCTTTAGTTACTGCTTCAATCTTTTCAACCTCTTTAGTATATTGTGCTTTAGCTACATCTGCTTTACCTTGTTCTTCAGCTGTTATTGCATCTTGTTGTGCTCTAAGTGCTGCTTGTTTAGCAAGTTCTGTTTTCATAGCTTCATCTTTACGTTTTGCAATCATTTCCTCAACTTTATTATCAAAGCCGGGAACATCAATAACGCAAGATACAATATCACAACCTAATTCTTCTAGTCTATTTGGTTGCCTTAAAGGTTGACCTAAAGTATCATATACAATAACTGTGACTTGTCTAACTTCTGTATCACCAGTACTGTTTACAATTTCTTGTCGATCTGATTTAGTTACATATGTACCATTTTCTAGTTGATCTTGTACAGCTTGTTGAAATAAAGCTAATGTTGTATATGCATCTTGAGCTGATCTTAAGTTTGCTCCAAGCTTAACAGCATTTTCTACAATAGGTACTACACCTGCACTAATAAAATGTTGATAACCACCTGCAAATTCTTTTTGTAAATTTATTAATTCTTGTTCCGAATTAGGTAACTGTATTCGAATTAATCCAGCTATTTTAGCTTTAGAACCATCATTAAAAATTACAGGTATTGAATCCTGATTTGCAGAAATATCACCTTCTTGTTGATCACCAAAATCCATAGTAGCTACTGCTCTATAAGTTTCAATATTACCAAACCATTGACCATATAAACCCGGAACCATCCGAGCTGTCATTTCACCAGTAATAAATGCTTGTTTTACTTGATAATGACCTTGATCATTAGTTTCAAAGATTTTTGCTGACATAGCAATAATTGCTATTGCTGCAATAATGAACAAACCTAGTGTCCATCGTTTTGCGTTTTTTGCTTTCGCCATTTTTAAATAATATTAATTAAACTTTATTTTTAGGAAAACCAATAATAATAAGGAATAAATGCCTTACTACTTTTATAATTTTTGGGTGTTCTATTTGTAACTTCCCAATAAATCATATTACAATAGTACATTACTAATGTAACGACAAATAAAAATTGTAAAAGTTGGAACATAATTAAATAATTTCAAATGTAAAATCTATACCATTTACTGAATCTGATAAGATTTTTAAATGATATTTTAATCTCTGTCTTGGAGATAGTTTTAACCACTTCGACCAAAATTGATAAGATTCTATCCTATCTGGTCTACTATTAAAACTAGTAAAATAATTGACAGCACTAACATTAATTCTCCAATTACGAGTAATTGTTTTATTAACATATTGCCATCTCTTTTGAATAGTATTGTATCTACGTACAATGCCTCCCTCTGTTTCAACAGTCAGGAGGACTTCATTATCTATGGTCTGCATTTTCTGATAGAGCTTTTAGATAAAACATACGTTCTTTACCTGAGTAACGTGCATCAAAACCAGCATTTGCAGCTGCTTTAACAAATTGTTTTTTAGTCATAATGTATTAATTATTGATTAAATGTGGACTAGCGCAGAGTCGAACTGCGGTCCATACAATAAACTCCTATAATAGTTTACAAGCTTTTGGGGCTGATCAATTTCGACCAGTAGCTTCACACCACTTATTTTAGTTCTAGTTAAAATAAGAAACCTATTTGGCTAATGTTTCTGTTTCCGAGTACATTAGTAAACTCAGTTCTTATGCTGCTACTTCAAGAGTAACACTTTCGAACAATGGGATAACTTTAGTTTCGCCATTTAAATAATTGTTCTACTTTTTATAGTATATTGTAGAAGTAATACTGCTTGCTATTATATCATTCGTCATATGTCAAAACCAGAACTAGCCCAGTTTTATTATTCTTTAAGAGGAAATTTATCTCTAAGTCTTTTGATTAAATTGGAGAATAAAGGTTTATTTTTATTTTCTAAATAAAAATATAAATAAATTATCCAACCAAACCACCATAAAAAACCGAATACCCAAACAGTAGCTTTACCACCAAGGTCTTTTGAAGCTCTTTGTGTTGGATCAACTGGATCGGGTACAATATGAACTAATATATAACTAATAAGTCCAATAAGTACGTACAATAATATAATTAATAGTATCATAATATTTTGTTTTAATATTAATTTGGTTCTAATTTAGAATATTCATAATCTTCAAATTCTTCTTCATCCATAAATTCACAATGAATATTTGAATGAATACAGTTAGCACCTAACATATTTCCAGCTATAACTTTATTAAAAGTTAAACAATAGTTAATTGTATACATTATACCATATTTATAGTAAATGTATTTTACATTACCTAAACTAATTGCGATAAAAAGTGGAAATGATATTAATGCACCATATTTACTGGATTTAGTCCATTGTTTTGCAATAAATTTACAGATTGTAGAAATTATATATTTCCACATCCATTTTTGAAGTTTAGTCACTTGAATCATATTTATAATAATATTTGTATTTATCACATACAACAATATTTTCATACCCTTGATTACCTCTTGAGTAACTTCGGTGGTGAGTACATTTTTCAGTAGAACATTTAATTACTTCAGGTGGATCATTTACCCAACTATTTGCCCAATCTAAGAATTTATAATTCTTTTCTTTTAATTCAGCATTAATTAACCTAATAGTATTATCATCTAATCCCATTGATTTTAATTTAAAAGGGCTACCAACTAAGTAGTAGCCCTTAATGAAAATAATTAACCTAACTTTAAATACTGAAGTATGGGTTGATTTAAAGCCTCTTGAACGACTTCAACCATACTTCTGTTATTATGATCTGGTGAATCACTTCCTCCAAGTAGAAAGCGTATAATATCACCACTAAAACCACTAAAAAAATATGACTGACCACTTTCTAATGTATCGGGCATGTCTGTAGTATTTTTTCCATTAACCTGCCACCAAATAAATGATAAATGTTCTAAACCAACTTCTGCTAATTTTTGTTTAGCAACAGTTGAATTAGGATCACCATATTTTTGATCCCCATAGTAACTTGGATTAAACTGCATATCACTTATAACAAGTATATAATGTGGATAATCCTCAATGGGTACTTCTGGATGTTTTACTCTATATTCAACCAATAGATCAATTATAGATTGAAAATTAGTTGAACCCATACCACCATGCATACGACTTAATGCATCACTAAATGTAATACCATGTAATCTATTTAACGTAGAACGAGTAGCAAAATTAATATAATAATCTTTAAAAGTATTACTAGTATTTAATTTAGCAAAAAATGCAGTTAGTGACATTGCAATGTGTAAAGGTTGTATACCTTTTGATACTTCAACCCATGTCATTGATGATGATGAATCTAGTGCTGTTAACACATTACCATTCATTGCACCTTTAGATGTTTCAAGTAATTGTTCAAACTGTTTATTTGCAGTCATAACTCTAACTTGATTACCACTTCTAGCTGAATGATACAACTGGTAAGGATAACCATTAAATTTTACAACATCTTGAGTATGAATCCAATCCATAAATTTCCTAGATAAATGTTGATTTTCTAAGAATTTACTATCAACTAATTTTTTTAAAGCAATACCGGGAATATGACCGAAATCAATATTATCGTATTGTCTAGTTGATATCAATTGTTGCCATTTATGAGCTTCACTAGTTGTTTTGGTTAACCTATATACTTTATGGGTTAATCCTAACAATTTAGCACTTTCAATAGCAAATTGGTTACGACGTTTTGCTCTTTCGGTTTTTAACTTACTTTGAGCACGTGGTAATGGTGCATATTTCCATGCTAATGAACTTTCTGTTTCTTTTGCTACTGCCCAATATGTTACAACTAACAATTGTTTAACACTTGGATTGATATCATAAGAAGACCACAGTTCGACAAAATCCTTAAACGAACCAACAAATGGTACTAACCATAAATTAGTTTTAAACACTTCAGGACGATTATATGATAACCATGACATTCTTTTATAGAATTCATCTCTTAATCCACTACCTGATTGTTTCACTTGTGATGATCCAATATCTGAAGTACGATTAATAATTCTTAAAAAGAACATAAAACGTAATGCAGCTAATGGGTCTTCATTCCATATAACTGACATATCTGTTATAACATCAGATATTAAACGTTTCATATAACTACCAGCTTTTCCAAACTGGTCAACAAGTGTATTACCTGTTGTTGCAAATGATTTTGCACCATTCCATGTAAATGCTACATTAGAATCTTCTTTAAATTTCTCTGCAAGCATGTTCATTGTATATAGTTTTTTAATTAATTTCAAGTTAAAAGGGAAGGTTATAATCCGTAATGGAGCCTTTATATAACCTTCCCACAGATAACTAGCTTACAGAACATAAACTTCTGTGCTGTAAGTTACCTTATTTGTTATGTTATTTTGTAATGGAGATGATATGTATTAAACATAGTCATTCCTGAACGAAAATATTCAACATCATCTGGTATATCTTGACCAGTATTTATTTTAAATACTTCTAAAATAACAGTTTCTTTTTCTTCTGGATCAACTTCACACCAGATAGATAGTTTATCATCAATAGTTGCTCCAATCTCTCTCAATTGAGCATTTTTTGGAACTTCAAACATTTCCACATTATTATTCTCAAAGAATTTCTCTTGACCTTCAGCTAATGCTGTAGTGTAACGATAAATTTTCATTAGGTTATAATTTTTAATTAAAAATAGAAAAACGGGTGACAGTTTTTTGTACTTATGAATAGTAAGTTGGTTATTTGCTGTATATCACCCTTAATATATTAACCAATTATATATTAATTCTTCGTGCCAAAAACAATATAAATATAAAGTTTAAGGACGTAAATAGTATTAAATGAAATATATCAATAGTATGATAATAATACACTACATAAAATAGTGCTGAGAGCCAAAATCCATTGCAAAATTTACACATTCCAAGTGGAAATGATATTTTCTTAACGAATAGGTTTTTAGAATTAGACATTTTATAGATGATTTTGTACCACCAATCAAATATCATATTTTTACCCATATACTCTTGAAATTGTACTTCTAAACATGCAATTAAGAATGCTAAAAATACAAATTCAAGAACATATGGTAAATTATAAAATTCTTGCATTGCAATCATGTTGTAACCATTGAAATGTTACGAACACCTTTAGCAAACGCAAGTATTTCAGCTTCAGTAGCTGCACGTAGTGTATCTTCATTAACATCAGTAATGTGATCATATTTTTCACGCTTTAATGATTTATACACTTCGATATCATTCCATGAATCTCTATGTGGGTTTGCAACTTTAACAATTGCTCCTTCATGAATAATAATTCTACCACAACTAGCACGTCGGGTTTTTGTTGCTACAACAATTTGCCCTTTAGTAAATTTACTCACAACTAGATTTTTTAATATGAATAATAGCTCCTATAAAATATAGGATAAATAATAATATAAATATTTCCATAATAATAGTATTAATATACGTCAACATCAACATTAATTTCAGATAAATCTATATTTAAAATTCTTTCAATTGTGTAGATATTTTCTCTTTCGAACCAATCACTCCAACTATCAGAATTTAATGAACTTAATATAAATTCAGAATTATAATCAAATATATGATCACAACCATCAATATATTGGCTACTATAAAAAAATTCATCATAATCACATCCTTGAATATAATATTCAGTATCATATATTCGATTATTAATAACAACAACAGCATGTGAACAAGCACTTGGTTCATCACGATTACCAATTAAATATTGTTCATTTTCTAATTTACAATAATGATCAATATCAGAATATAAATACATAATTTCAGCATTTATATTATGTTGTTCATATAACCATTTTACAATAGCATATGCAACAATACCACACCCACCTGAGTTTAGGTTCGGGATACTACTTAACACATCTAATTTTGTTTCTAATAAATTTAAAATTACTTGGTTCATAATTTCCAAAAGTTTGGTTAATACTAATGTTAATTTGTACTCAGAGCGAGATTTGAACTCGCAAGACCTTAATGGTCACTGGATTTTAAGTCCAGCGTGTCTACCAATTCCACCACCTGAGCAAAGGTATACTTTTTACCTTGATTTTTTCATATGTTTTTTTAACCACCTTAAACGTGGTAATTTACGTCCCGGTTTCCACCAATGTACATACATTGAGTTATCTCCAAAACGAATTTTTACACGTAATGGTATGTTGTTGTGTAAATATTCATTTAAAAATACCCTATGTGTAATAGTAATTTTGTTATCATGATATAATTTGTATACATAATAACACATCCCACCACGAAATGATTTTTCAGCTTTTATAGTATCGTGAAGAATTTTAAGTAATTTTTCCATAATATAATACTAATGTGATAATAGTTCTTTCACTATTTTCTCACGTGTTTCACGTGAAAGCATTGAAACATCAGTAACTTTACCAGCTACTATAAGTTGAAGTTCAACAATAGGTTTTCTTTCCCACACCAACTGGTAATGATCCATATCAAAATAACCATACATATGTTGTGCAACACTAGGTATATAGATTTTCTGAATATTATATTTATTATTATTTTCTTTATCAAAGTCATGATATATTAGTTGGTTATCATAGGCTGACAATGCAATATGATATTCAGTATTACCAATGTAACTACCAAGTGGTGTGTTTCTAAGAACAATGTGTAATTCACCATCAGTAAGTTCTACTAACATACCTGTTTTTAATTCAGGAATGTTACTTAATTCAGAAACTGATTGATTTGTAGTTGTAACAACTTCAGCTTTTTTACCTGCTTTTAAATCGTTATTATAACTGTACATAAATTCATCAAATTCAGCTTTTTTTGGATAACAACCATAAAGATCATGATACATTTTTATTTTACCAATACGTACCATTAAAGAACCAACTGAACGTTTTGAAAATTCAGGTTGTATTTCTACAGCTGTTTTACGTATTGATGTCATATCACCTCTACGATAGAGCATACCTGTCAACTTACTATGTTCTTGTGTTGACCATTTTTGTTTTTTTGTTGTTTTCATTGCTTTTCTTACTAATTTAATTTTGTTTTGATCATTAGATGTTACATACCAATATTTTTTGGCTGGGTCTAGTTCCTTAATACTATCGTGAGTTGTAGTCCTCTGGTGAAAATAACTTGTTGCTGAATCATTAACTGACCAGCCTCTGAGCCTGTTTGCTTCTGTTAGAAAATAGGGTCTTTTATGATCTATGCATATAGCTACTACAACGTTATCGCCTATAGCAGTTTTAATAACATCACCTATCTCTATTGTATTTGCATCTACTAATTTCATTTTAATCCTCTTTATAAGTTACTGTTGCTATTATAGCTAATCCTACTAAAAATAGTGTTATGATGGCTATACTAAGCCTTTCGGAAATATCCCATTCCATTATACTAAGATCAACTTTAACAAAAGCGAAAATTAGATATACTATAAGAGGTATAAGGACAACCTCTAGTATGATTAAGAGTATGATTTTTAATTTCATATAAAGTGTTTTATAAATACAAATAAAGTAATAATAACAATAATATTTACAAATATTACCATTTTAAGTATTATAACTATCGAATGATTTTCTTTTGCAAGATATTTAATATTAAGTACATTTATTAATAAACAAATAATATTTAACAACACAAAAGTGATAAAAAGTATAAGATTACCCATAATAATTTATTTAAATTTTAAGTTAATAATAAAGACGACCCGAAGCTATTCGGCATAGCACCCAGCCACAGTTATACCTGTTATCGGGAGTCGACCTACTA
>Ga0099850_1000174_pt1 | contig 27180 bp, 36 predicted proteins | sample CB_VirMetaG_5_FD_79182 | JGI IMG/M metagenome (GOLD analysis project Ga0099850, IMG submission 79182) | Freshwater to marine saline gradient viral communities from Chesapeake Bay - CB_1508_1D Viral MetaG | ecosystem: Environmental > Aquatic > Marine > Coastal | place: USA: Chesapeake Bay... | reverse complement strand
CACATTACACCCGATATTCTCGTACCACAAACAGTGGCACATTCCGCATGAAACCGGAACCGTATGAGGCCGGCGGATCTTGTACGGTAAGAAACTTTCATCATGGGCTCGCCAATCTGCAAAGGCTTTTTCTGCATTAGTCCAGATCATCCAATTCTCCCATGTATTGTCCAATAACCGTAGACCATTTTTTCTGATGAGTCCCATGAGTCATTTACTACGCCGTTGATGACTGCCGCGTAGTGGCGTGCCATCTGTACGATGACTCGACCCGTTGGCATGTCAGTTGCGCGGGCTTTGCGACCGTGGAACTTTGGCGCTGAATGCCAAACCCAACCGTGGCGCTTCATCACCTCGTTAAAATCTTCCTTGTAGATTCCATCGCGGGCTGTTTTCTTGCCAGTGCGTGATCGGTGGGCTTGCGCCAATTCTTGATAACAATCCTTATAATCAAGCTCAAGACTAATTGCCATAGCGCGTGTCGCGCAGTCACCAGCAGTGCCCTTGAAGTAGGCAGAACGCCCGCCGTCATTAAAAATGTATTTTGAGTTAGTCATGGTGGTCCCTCCACTCTCCCCAAGCCCGAACCAGTTCGTCGGTATCTTTCCAGTGTTGCATTTGATCTATGAAGTATATGTAACAATGCGGATATTGTTCCGCAAAATATTCTAAGGCTTCATCCTTATCCCGTGCCAAGATTGTTCTCCCAAATAAATCCCCGTCAAGGGTAGGTTGGGTAGGCACGACGGAAAGAACCGCACCATATCGATACTGTACAACTTTATTTTCCATAACGTTTTCCCCTTGGTTACAAACCGAGTTCGAGCATACGACAGATCACCGCTGGGGTATCTTAGACTTTAGTAGGGCAGGGGATGATAAAGAAGTTTCCGTAAGATAACCGGCGGGTACCGTCGGGGGGTGCTATGGGGGTTTACCCCGGCGGACGGTAAGTCGGATCTTAGCATGGATATTCCCCCGTGTAAATGGGGCGTTGACTTTTTTTTTAGGGGGCGTTGACTTTTTTTTAGGGGGTTGACCTCAAACACCCCCGGGGAGTAGACTTCACCCCGGGTTATACCACACAGGGCTTTATAAGCGATGAAGACAATACAGGATTATGTTGAGACCCTCCACCTACACGCGGGGGAATCAAAACGGATGGACTGCCCATCCTGCGGACATAGGGGAACATTCTCCGTAACTAACAACGGAACCGATCTCCTCTGGAACTGCTTCCACTCTGCCTGCACCTCCCGTGGTCGGAAGGGTTTGGGTTTGACACGGGAGACAGCCGCCACAGTATTCAACACCAAGATATCCATCCCAAACACACCCCCCCACGAATTTACCAAACCACCGTCATGGACTCGCCGGCTACCCCCCGGGGCAGTCGACTACTTCACCACAGTCCACACAACAGGTCGTTACCCCCACCTCTACCATGATGTCCGTCAGAATAGGGCCGTATATGCGGTCTACTCCCGTGATGGGAGTCTTGTGGATGGCGTGGGGAGGACCCTAGAGGGTAGCCGGCCTAAGTGGTACAGGTATGGTAACCACTCCGGTGGGTTTATTTGGGGTAGTTCCCCCGTTGCCATAGTTGTGGAGGATGTACCATCCGCAATCTCTGTGTCGGATTGGGTCACGGGGTATGCCCTCATGGGAACTTCCCTTAGGGATGGACACGTTGGGGAGCTCGCAAACTTTGACCACATCATTGTGGCCCTAGACAGGGATGCCACCGACAAAGCCCTCGTGATCCTTAGGGAGTTGTCACGGGTGGTGTCCTGTGGTTTATTAATGTTAGATCGTGATTTGAAATCAATGGGAGAACAAGAGCGTGAATCAGTCGTACGAAACGCAATCATTAGAGCCTAGTATCCTTTCCTTCTGCCTCCGTAAGAACTTTTACGGACGGGTGAAGAACATCCTAGATAAGTCCATGTTCCAAGGGGAATGGGGGGCTATCTGGCAGTCCCTCGTCGATGCCCACTGTGAGTATGGCTCAGACGTAAGCAGGGGCGAACTACAGGCTTTTTTTGACAACAACCACCCTGCCCTACCAGATTCTGCCCGCGGCCGCTACAGGGAGCTCCTAGAGGCTATCATCGAAGACCCCGGTACAAACTATGATTTGCAGTTTGATGTCGTACGGGATTTCTGGAGGAGGGAACGGGCACGTGAGATTGGTCAGGTTGGGGTCGATATCTTCTTGGGTAAGCGGGAGGATTTTGGGGAACTCAAGAGGCTGATTGAAAAATCTGTAGATAAACACCTCTTTGAGAAGAAGACCTATACGGAGGTGGATCTTAGTTTAGAAGAACTCTTAGATGCGATTAAGGAGGGGGCGGATTTCCCCTTTGATTGGCCACCCCTCTCCAACCACATCTCGGGTTTAGATAGGGGACACTTCGGGATTATTTTTGCCCGCCCAGAAACTGGGAAAACAACCTTCTGCTCGTTCCTAGCTCAGAAGTATTTAAAGCAGGGGTTTGTTGTGGCAGTGTGGGGGAATGAGGAACCTGCCATCCGCACGAAACTCCGTATCATCCAGAGTTACTTCGGGGTCACACAGGAAGAACTGCGGGGGAATAGGACTTACTATTCCTCGGTGTGGAACCAACAGGTAGCCGGGAAGCTCCGTGTTTTGGATTGTGTTGGGACACCCATCCACGAGATTGATGATTGGTGTAAGTTAAATACACCGGATGTTGTGTTTGTTGATCAGTTGGATAAGGTGAAGATTGAGGGGAAGTATAACCGTGGGGATGAGAAACTCAAGGAGATTTACATACAAGCACGGGAAATTGCTAAGAGAAACAATTGCTTAGTGTGGGGTGTCTCGCAGGCATCTGCTGAGGCTGAGAACATGGCGTACATTGAGTACCAGTACCTCGACAACTCGAAGACAGGGAAGGCAGGGGAAGCTGACCTGATCTTGGGTATCGGGATGCGGGGTGCTCGGGCTACCGACAACATCGTACGGTCCCTCTGCATCTCCAAGAATAAGAAGAACGGTGTGCATGAAAATATTGATGTGACCATTGACATCCAGCGGGGTATCTACGAAGGTCCCCGTGGAGAGGTTACTGATGAGGAGATGGCTTGATGAACGTCCTGACTTTTGACGTGGAAACAACCCACCGCCCCAAAGCCAACGGGGGCTTTACCCCCCTGCCCTATTTCGGGAACCACCTCGTCTCCGTCGGTTACCTGATGGTACATATAGACAGGGACAAGGAGGACGGCTACCTCTGTTTCTACCATAATGACCAGCCGGCTACCCGCGGGGGCTTTGAGGAATTCCAAGGGATGTTAGACCGTGCAGATATTATTGTGGGGCATAACATTAAGTTTGACTTGAACTGGATTTTATCGTGTAATTTTAAGTACGATGGACCGGTGTACGATACGATGGTCGCGGAGTATCTCTTGGCTAGGGCCCGTAAGTGGCCGCTTTCTTTAGAAGCCTTGGCGAAACGTTATGAGGTAACGGAGAAGAAGAAGGACCTAACGGAGGACTACCTGAAGGAGGGCAAGACCTTCGCGGAGATCCCGTGGGATATTGTCGAGGAGTATGGCCGGGCTGACGTACAGGCGACGTGGGAAGTTGCGGAAAAGCAGGTACGGGAGAAGTACCAAACCACGTGGGCTGGGATTTTGGATGGGTTTAACTGAGGAGAACACAGATGGAAGTAGTAGATCTTATTGAGCACGAAGATGGTTCGGCGACGTACACTTTTAATTTAACGCCGCAGGAGAATGATGCCATGTGTCGGAATGGTATTGTCTGGGCAATTGTTTGCGGTGCTACGGGCCTGACCGTTGAAGAAGCGATGAAAATTAAACACGGGTGGGCTGGAAAGGAAACTGATGAGTAATGTTATTACACGCTTCGTGCGTAGGCTGAAACGTATTGGCATTGATGTGCAACTGTCTGCCAATGTCCCTTGGGTGTATTTAGACAGCGTCAATGGCATCGAAGTCACTGAACTCTTCAGGGCAGAACATGGCTTCACAGCCTTCTGGTTGCCTGTGCATGAAGGGCAGAACACTGTCTTCACAGACAGACGTTCAGTGTTTGCGAAGGTGAGGGAGTATGCAAAGAGGAAGAAGGCTCTGCAAGACATGACAACATGGCAAGAAGAGAATGGGTTGTATGAGGAGAAGAACACATGAAGAATTGTATATACATTGGAGGTGGGGTAGTGTTTGCCAGCTTGATAGGTTTCTATCTTGTTCACATTTGGAGCGATTGTTTACAACAGCATTCCATCCTGACATGCATGAGGATGTTGGGAAGATAAAATACAGGAGGTGCTTATTTTACGGAAGGGCTACATTGTACAACATAAGACGCAATGTACAATATATGAAACATTATGGGCTTCACTACCCTATTTGTATAATATATTACCCATTATAAGTACCTATATCTGCATATAAGTGTGTATAAACGCATGTAAGGTGCAGAATGAGGCGCATTAAAGTGCGAGTTGTTGCAGAATTAAGCGCATAAAAATGTAAGGAGAGACGAATGAGTGGCGATCATAACAAGTATCACATGAGGGTGGAGTTTCCCGAGAGATATGAGGAGCAACACATGAAGACAATAGAATTAGTGGATGAGCAGGTGGATGCCATCGTCGTGGAAGAGCTAAAGAGCATGTATGATGGTCTGCATAATAATTTACAAAGCCGCATGGATGGCACAGGCGGCGTTTACATGGACCCTGACAAGAACAAAGACATTGCCATTATGCGTGACCTGATGCGGTCTGTCAGCATGGTGTTGGATTATATGGGTGTGCAATACGGGGAGTAGCCCAATGAACGGTAAGAAACCTGTTGTTTACCGCAACTTTGAAGGATCAATCACGGGTAAATCTGCGTTTGATCTTGTAAACTTCCTATGGGAAGAAGCCTGCATGGACGACGATACCACAGGTATGGCATACTATTCTGGTATGTTGTCATGTCTAAACGCGGCAACACCCTACGGCATCTCGTGTAACAAACTCGAAGAGGATATCAAAGCCTATGGCATCGAAACTATTACCATCGCTCCACCTAAGTCTGGAGATGACAGGAGTTCTCGCAAACCTAGAGAGAACTGGAATCCGTATCGACATGAAGCTCCTAGAGGAGATTGAAGGTCAGTACCGAAAGGAGATGCAAGAACTCGGCATCAAGCTACAGGAGATGGCCGAGGAAGCCATGGGGGACACCCCCGTGAATCTTGCCAGTGCTGATGACCGGTCGATGCTTTTCTATTCTCGTAGGGTAACCAACAAAAAGAAATGGGCGTCTATCTTCAACTTGGGCAGTGAACTCCGGGGCCACACCCGTAAGCAGAAACACCGTACCCGCATGTCCAAGAAAGAGTTTGCACTCCATGTGCGGGAAAACACAGAGATCCTCTACAAGACAGAGGCAACCCGCTGTGGTGCATGTTCCGGTACAGGGAGAACGAAAGCCCTCCGGAAAGACGGTACGGAAGGAAAGGCAGTGCGGATCTGTAAGCCCTGTGATGGTGCGGGGATTATCTACCGGCCTACCAAACAGGTAGCCGGCTTCAAAATCATTCCCCGTGACTCTTGGGACACAGCCTCCGCTGGTTTTAAGACAGACCATGAAACCTTAAACAACCGCCTCGATGAACTCAAGGGGGAAGCCCGGGAGTTCGCCGAAGCCTACTCACGGTATAATGCCCTACGGACCTATCTCTCGACATTTGTTGAGGGATTAAAAAACAATAAGGATGAGAATGACATTGTCCACCCTGACTTTATGCAGTGTGTCACAGCGACGGGTCGCCTCTCCTCCCGTAACCCCAACTTTCAGAATATGCCGCGGGGATCTACCTTTGCGATACGTAAAGCTATGGTGTCCCGCTTTGAAGGGGGAAAGATCTTGGAGGCGGACTACGCCCAGTTGGAATTTAGGGTTGCCGGCTACCTGTCGAATGATCCTCAGGTTTACTACGATGTGGAGCAAAGAACGGATGTGCATACAGTTACTGCTGAAATTATTGGTTGTTCCCGGCAGGAAGCAAAAGCCCACACCTTCAAGCCACTATATGGAGGTACGACGGGAACACCTGAACAACAGAGGTATTATCGTGCCTTCAAGGATAAGTATGCTGGCGTAACGACTTGGCATGAAAAACTTCAGAAGGATGCCGTTGTGAAGGGATACGTGACGCTCCCATCTGGGAGACAGTATGCTTTTCCCGGAACCACGTGGACGGATTGGGGAACGGCAACCAACAAGACAGCTATCTGTAATTACCCTGTGCAGGGCTTTGCAACAGGAGACTTGTTACCCATCGCATTAGTTTATCTCTATAAATCCATGGAAAATAAAGAATTAAAAAGTGTTATCTGTAACACAGTTCATGATAGTATAGTGCTTGACGTATTCCCCGGAGAGGAGGATACTGTCACAGAACTCGTGGCTGAGGCAATGTTGTCTCTCCCCGCAGAGTGCCAACGTCGATACGGCATTACATATGATATGCCTATTGGGTTGGAAATTAAGATGGGTTCAGATTGGCTGAACACTGATGTTGTATACAAGGTATGAGGAAGGACGTTATGGGCGCAGTAGCCGTACTCGATGACGCATTCGACAACATGTTGGAAGCGGTACGTAGTGGAAACAAGGGAGACCTGATGAAGCTGTCAGGTCAAGCAGAGGATTCCGCTCCTAAGCAGGGACTATCCCGCTTAAACATTAACTATACGGACGAGACTGATGATGGGGTGCCCCTCAAAAAGGGTGCGTGGAAAGTTTGGCACGACGGGGAGTTTGTTTATTGTGACACTGTAACATTTAAACCGATGGTTCGTACCTACGAATGGTCTGTGTGGGATCAGGAGTCGGGATCTTTTTCCTGCCGTTCTGTTCAAGCACCGAGTCTTAACCATAAGTTTCCTGATACGAAAGGCGGTGACAAGTGTGGTCGCTTGACTAAGTCCGAAGAAGAATCCTTGGGTGAAGACCACCCAATGACCCTCGCTTCTCGCTTGGCAACGTGTAACCAAGTCTTCTACGCTGTCGTGTCCTTAGAGGGAAAGACTGCGGAAGGGAAGGATGTCAAAATCGAGAACTACCCAGTCGTTACATACTTCAAGCGTTCGGGTTTCCGCCCAGCGCGGGAAGCAATTGAGAAGCTCACCACGAAGGGTATATTGATGCAGGAGGCAACATTCGAGCTCTCAACTAAGCGTAATAAGCAGGGAAGCGTTACGTACTACACGCCAGTGTTTACGTTGATGGGTAACAAGGAAGCATCCAAGGAAGATATTGAAACCTTGACAATGTTTTTGGAGACCGTAAAGGCGTCCAATGCAAACATCATGGAGCAATACAGGGAAGCAACCAAGACCAAAGCCACAGAAATTGAAATAGACCTCGAAGCGGATTTCAACTGATGCTGGCTGAAGTTCTCGTACAGAACTTCCTGAAGGCGGCTTCGCGGGGGGAGGCAACTCTCTCCGCTGAAGTCGTTTCGGAGTTCAAGGAAGATTGTGGTAAAGCAATCCAGAAACAATTCAACCGTAACCCCGAGTGGCGTATACGAATGAGTGGACTCGGAAAGCCTTTGTGTCAACAAATATGTGGACGGGACGGGCTTGAAGAGGAAATGTCTTACAACGCAATCCTCAGGTTCCTAATCGGAGATCTCGTGGAGGCGGCTCTCATGGCAATCCTACGTGGAGCCGGCATCCCTATTGTTGACGCCCAGAGTCAATGTGAACTGGAGATATCGGGGGAAACTGTCCGGGGAACATCCGACATCATACTGGATGATCCGGTGGGTGGTCGGGCGGTGTGGGATATTAAATCCGCGAGTCCCTTCTCCTACTCCCAGAAGTTTGGGAAGGGCTATGATGGGTTAAAGGCCGACGATCCTTTTGGTTATTTAATGCAGGGGTACCTCTACTCGGCGGCTTCCCAGCTACCCTTTGGGGGGTGGATTGTTGTCGATAAATCTAGCGGGGAGATCCAGTTTGTTTCTGCCCCGGATAATCAAGAGGAAGACTCCGCACACTACATGGGGGAGGCATCACGGGTAGTCGAAGCCCTGATGTCTAACTTTAAGTACACAAAACCTCCCATGAAACCTGAAGATGAGCAGTACCGGAAGGACGGTACGACAATATCTACTGGGAATAAACTCTTAAATAAAAGCTGTACCTTCTGTGGTTACCGGGCTCATTGCTGGCCAAAGGCCGTGCTCCACGAGAAGGTTACTTCAAAGGCCAAGCAAAAACCTCTGGCTTGGTATCACACACTGAAGGTAACGGAGCTATGAACGAAAAGGACTTGAAGAAAATTGTCGCCCTACAGGAACGGATGGATAAGATCCGGTCTCAGGTGGAGGAGATGTGTCTGAAACACAATACAATTCTCTATGATGAATTGTATCCGCTAGCTACGGAGCTCCTTTCAAACACTCTTTATGTTGTTGACGGAATTCCGTATCGCCTCGGGGATTTAAGCCATGCTATCGACTGGCAAATACATACATCCTCTATTGGTGTAAAGTGTCTCCACCCGATGCGTAGACCGGAGAAAAAGAAAGATGCCCCTCTTGTATACAAAGCAGATTGACAGGGAACTCCTGAATTTAAACCAGAATGCCCACGGGATTTATTTTGAGGATGTGGAGAAGAAAGGCTCCCATCCTTTGAGCCGTTGGTGTCGTAACTTTGAAAGGATGAAGTCCATCTCCGTGTATGATTTCGGGGAGCAGACCGTCGGGTACGCAACCTACAAACGGGATGAAAATCTCTTAGCGGGCGAAACATTGGAAATTAACAATCTTCTCCGGCACGGAGTTGTTGTGCTCTTCCCCCTAGAGGAGTGGTCCCGTGTGGAGAGAGACCTCGCTAAGTCAAGCCCTCAGCTTTACGAACGATTATCCCACCACATCACATCGTGGAGAAACCTATGACGCAACCAACCCGCCACAGGTTTCGTTCCGACTTCGAGCTAGCCCTCGCTAAACAACTGACGGAGGAATCGATAGATTTTAGCTATGAGGAAAAGAAACTCGCGTGGGTTCCCCGCCCTAAAACTTATACACCAGACTTTTATCTAAAAAAACAGGAGATGTACATAGAAGCCAAGGGGCACTTCAAACCCTCGGACCGAGTAAAAATGCTCGAGGTTATCAAGCAGAACCCCTCCCTAGATATCCGAATGGTTTTCCTACGGGGCTCTAACAAGTTAAGTCGTACGAGTAAAACAACGTATGGACAATGGTGTGACCGGCACGGTATTCTCTGGGCCGAGCGGGTAATCCCGAAAGAATGGTTTGAGGAGAGAAAATGAGTGAAATAACAGATGATCAGATGCTGGCCCTCGAACAGGCCGGTTTACTGAAGGGGCGGTACTATATTGTTTTGGAACCTCGGGAGATTGATGATGACGATGAGGACTCGACTAGCTTTAATTTACGTGCATATGCGACTAAGGATTATCACGTGGATGCTGAAAACGAAAATTTTGTTGACCCAACATACGTTGTTCTTCAGGGAATGTTGGCAACGGTCCACGATTGGTTTGAGGATGTCTACGATCTTGGACTGGAACGAGTGGCTCTCGAGGCAATTGGCAAGGCTGTTTCGGAAGAAAACCTAAAACCGGAGCACCGGGAGAAGATCCAGCAGATAGCCGGGAATGTTATCACTGTTGACTTTGGGGAAACACACTGATGAGTGATTGGAAGAACCCGGATCACTACAAAAAACAGGGGTTTGAGGCCATCGATGTTATCCGGTCCGTACTTACGGAAGAACAATATACTGGATATCTCATCGGAAACTCGCTAAAATATCTGTTACGGATTAACGATAAAGACACCCCCGTGATGAACGCGGGTAAATCCTGCTGGTATAGTTCCCGGGCTGAAGAATTTTTAAAGGATCACCACGACAATGATGTACGCAGACAAGATTGAAATTGACCTATCCCGTGACGAAGAATTTAGTGAACAAGCATTAAAGTTAATTCAAGACTACTATATGGCCCCCGGCGAAGGTAGCCCTCAGGAAGCATTTGCGCGGGCGGCCCTCGCATATTGTGAGGGTGACTATGACTTTGCTCAACGCATTTATACTTACGCTAGTAAACGGTGGTTTATGTTTGCTAGTCCTGTACTATCAAATGCACCTCGACTTGGGGAGGACTCAAAAGGTCTTCCAATTTCTTGTTTTCTTACTTACGTTGGGGACAACCTGTCTTCTCTTATTGATCACAATGCAGAGGTTGCTTGGTTGTCCGTAAAGGGTGGGGGTGTCGGTGGCCACTGGTCCGATGTACGCCCTGTCAGTGATAAAGCCCCCGGGGTAATTCCCTTCTTAAAGGTTGTGGACGGGGAGATGACTGCCTACAAGCAAGGGAAAACCCGTAAGGGATCCTACGCCGCCTACCTCGATGTGTCGCATCCGGAGATTATCGAGTTTATCAACTTTAAAGTCCCGACCGGTGGGGATATTAACCGCAAATGTTTTAATCTATTTAACGCCGTAAATATTACGGATGACTTTATGGAGGCCGTTGAACATGGCACAGAATGGAATTTACGGGACCCAAATGACGGATCTATCCGAGATACAGTCCCAGCTCGTGAACTGTGGGAACGAATACTTGAAGCTCGGTTCAGAACTGGCGCACCTTACCTACACTTTATCGACGAGTCAAATCGGCGACTACCCGAAAGTCAAAAACAACTTGGTCTACGGGTTATGGGTAGCAACCTGTGCAGTGAAATCACTCTCCCAACTAACGAAGACCGTACAGCAGTCTGTTGCCTCTCCTCCGTCAACCTCGAAAAATACGACGAGTGGAAAGGAACAGGAATGGTTGGAGACTTGGTACGACTCTTGGACAACGTCCTTGAATTCTTTATCAGAAATGCACCAAAAGAACTGGGAAAAGCTGTTTACTCCGCCAAACGAGAAAGATCGATAGGCTTGGGGGCGATGGGTTGGCATGGATACCTCCAGCAAAACAACATCCCTTGGGAAAGTATCACGGCTAAGTTCGCAAATCAGCGGATCTTTGTTGATATCTTGGCACAGGCTGATGCGGAGAGTCGTCGTTTGGCACAGGAAAAAGGTGAGGCACCTGATATGCGGGGTACAGGACGGCGTAATGCTCACCTCCTTGCTATCGCTCCAAATGCTAATAGTTCTATTATCTGTGGTTGCAGTGCTAGTGTGGAGCCTATTAAGTCTAATGCTTATACCCATCGTACTCGTGCGGGTGCTCACCTCATCAAAAACCCCGCACTCGAGAAACTTTTAGAATCAAAGGGGTTAAACAACGATGAAACTTGGAAAGGGATCGTCATGTCAAACGGATCCGTACGTGATGTCGGATTTCTCACCGATGAGGAGAAAGCTGTTTTCAAGACTGCTTATGAAATCGACCAAGGGTGGGTTGTGGAACACGCCGCGGATCGCCAGAAGTATGTGTGCCAAGCGCAGTCGGTCAACCTCTTCTTTCCTACGGGATCTCCTAGATCGTACGTCAATTCCGTTCACCTACGGGCGTGGAAGCAGAAACTTAAAAGTCTGTACTATCTCAGATCTGATGCTGGAATCGAGGCGGATAAGGTGGGACTTTCAGTCGAGCGCGTTGCGTTACAGGATGCGGAGGAGTGCGTAAGCTGTCATGGCTAAGGTAAAGAAAACAGAGCTAGCGTGGAGACCTGAGCCCGTTGTAAAGGGCACCAGCATCGGTAGCGGGAAGATCAAAACATCTTCTATGAATAAAAGTAAACGAAGATCTTTTAAGGTTTACAGGGGACAAGGCCGGTGATGCACCAATACTACGAGGGTACGCAACTGACTTGTTCTATTTGTAGTTGTGATTTTGATATTGAGCTAGAGGGTGGTGTGAATGGTTACATCGGTATCATTCCCCTCGCCCTCTGCCCTATGTGCCACAGCGGATTAGATGTACTGTATTCAGAACTTCATGGTTGTGAAGAAACGGAGGATGAAGATGACGACACTTGCGGAAAAGAATGATCGGTTTGCTCTCGAGCAGGCAATACATGTGGCGTGGAGTACCGTCGATGACTTAAAGATCTATATCGAATCCATCGATGACTTTGAGGATGCTAACGCATCTAAGTTAGACCCCGATTCGGTAGTCAATATGCTAATGGCTCTAACGGAAGTATCAGATTTACGGTTCCGTAAACTCTGGGAAGTGTTTGAGAATTTCGTTCAGTATCATAAAGTTGAACAACGTTCTCCGGAAGAACTTAAAGATTTGCTACGTATGAGGGGGGAGATTTTTGAACGTATCAAAAATTCGAGAGAAAATGCTAAGAGTTTATTTGAAGATATTGAAGAGTTCGGTCAAGAGAAAATATGAAAAAGCGGAAGACCTAAACTGGAAACTCCTCCAGCTCGAACTCAAACTAAGGGAAATGGATGATAGAACAAAATGAGTTGTTCGAAAGAAACCCCGAGGAGCTAGACAACGGGAGGGTGTGCTCCAAGTGCGGGGTAAAGAAACCAATCTCAAACTTCACCTACTCCAGTGGGGCGAAATACTACAGACCCGAATGTAAGCAATGTACGAATGAAATCCGTAAGGTTAGGGAGGAACTCCGGAAGATCCACGGGAATGCCCCGGAGGATCACCACTGCCCCATCTGTAACCTAACGGGTAGCCAGATTGAGCACCGGGGGGGTCGTTCCGCGGGATTTGTCCTAGACCATTGCCACGAGACTGGGGCATTCCGCGGGTGGTTATGCCAGACCTGCAACCGGGGTCTGGGGAGTTTCGGGGATAGTGCTGAAAGGTTGCGGAAAGCTATTGACTACCTAGCCGGCTAACCCTAAGATATCTATGACGGTGGTTGATCCCCGCCGTGGTTGTGGCCCTTCGGGGCCTTTTTTTACACTAACAAAAACAAGGACTTACGATGTCTCTACTCGAAGAATCAAAGGTTTACAAGCCATTCCGTTACCCATGGGCTGTTGAGAAAGCAGTCGCCCATGAAGAGATGCACTGGGGTGAGTGGGAAGCAAAGTTACAGGAGGATGTTGCCCAATGGCAAGGTGCTAAGTTGAGTGCCCAAGAAAAGCACCACATCACCCAGATCCTAAAACTCTTTACCCAGTCCGACGTGCAGGTGGGTACAAATTATCTCGAGTATTACATACCTAAGTTTAAGAACAACGAAGTCCGTGCGATGCTCTCCTCTTTTGCAAACCGGGAGTTCGTCCACCAGCGGGCCTACGCTCTCCTCAACGATACCTTGGGTTTACCTGAATCCGAATTCTCGGCATTCTCCGCCGTCAAAGCGATGCGGGATAAACTAGATTTTATGAAAGACATCGATGTCCACAGCCACCAAGGGACTGCCCTAGCGATTGCCCGGTCCGTGATGAATGAGGGGATGTCCCTGTTTAGCGCCTTCGCGATGCTCCTGAATTACCAGCGGTTCGGGAAGATGCGGGGCATGTGTGAGATTGTAGAGTGGTCTATCCGTGATGAGAGTATGCACTGTGAAGGAATGGTTCGATTATTTAGGGAGTTCTGTGAGGAACACCCGCGGATTGTTACGGATGATTTTAAAAAGAACATCTATGATATGTTCCGCGTTGGCGTTTCACTGGAAGACAAAGTTATTGACAATGCGTTTGAGATGGGCCCTGTGGAAGGTGTGTCGGCAGAGGAGATTAAGCAATATATCCGATATCTTGCGGACCGACGGCTCATTATGCTCGGGCTTAAAGGGAACTGGAAAGTCAAGGAGAACCCCATCCCGTGGCTCGACTGGATTGTGAATGGGGCGTCCCACAAGAACTTCTTTGAGGGGACTGTGACGGACTACAATGCGAATGGGATGGCTGGAGAGTGGGGTTGGTCCTCAGGGGGGGACAGAAGTGTTGCAAATGCCGCATGAGGAGGACGAGATGAGAGATGCAGATGTTCAACGGATGTTGGATCGCCTGAAGATTCAGATTGGTGCCTGCCAACTTAACCCAACCATTGGTAATATAAAGGTACTTGAAGACGCCCACAAAATGATTTATACTTTACGGAATAAATTACGTTTCCGGAAGGACTATGATCGAGTTAACACCGACTGAAGAGCAGAAGAGGGAAGCCCGGCGAGTAGCCGGGAACACCGTTGGGTTACAGGGTAGCATCACCCGGGGGGACGGCAGTCCTGCCGGGGCGCTCGGGGAGATCTTAGTACGGGATCTCCTGTCCTGTAGGCAAGTCAATACCCGGGACTACGACCTATTAATGGAACAGATCCGCATTGACGTAAAGACCAAGCGGTGTACTTCCCCACCAAAACCATTCTACGAATGTTCTATCACGGCCCACGGGACAACGCAGGACTGTGATGAGTACGTCTTCGTACGGGTCCTGAATGATCTATCCCGCGGGTGGATCCTAGGCCGGCTACCCAAAGGGGAATACTTCAAAAAAGCAAAGCGACACAAAAAGGGCGACACGGATGAAAGCAACAACTTCACCTTCAAATCAGATTGCTATAACCTACCGATAAGTGAGCTATGGAACATTCAAACCTCTTAACATTTAAAATCAACCTAAACCGGGACGGGGACTTAGAATTCAACCTCGAGTGCGTCAACACCATGGACATGGAGGCAGTCCTCCGTAAACTCGGGGACCCAACCTACGGGCCTAAGATTGGGGCCGTTGTCCGCCACTACTTCAGGCACCTCAACGACAAGATTAAAGAAGAAAGGGGCTCATAAAAAAGGGCCCCGAAGGGCCCCAAGGTGGTGTTGGGTGGTATTATTGTTATTATACTCCGTGGATCAGTCGAGGCTCTGACGACCTTCGGTTGCAGAAGCTTCTACGAGACCCAGCTCCTTCCCGATGGTGAGCATCCGGCGGCGTTCCTCTGGGGTCTTATCCTTCTTCGCCATCAGGCGGTCATACTCCGCTTTCTTTTCCTTGTCGGTCATTGGGACAGAACCGCCCTCGGCCATCTTTTTCTTCGCCTTTCCACCGTACATCATTGTCTGGGGAGCAGACATCCCACCCATCCCTACACGGGGTTGTTGTGCTTGTGTCTGGGTCTTTTGCGACATCATGTTCGGGGAAGACATTCCCGTTGCCATGCCGCCAGCCATTGCTTTTTTCTTGGCCGTTCCACCGTACATCATTGGTTTACGGGGTTGGTTACTATAGTCTTTCATAGGTAGTATCTCCGTGGGTTTTATCGGGGTTCATATCCTAACCGACTCATCTGCCGGCTGAGATCCTGTGGGAGCGTTTGGCCTTTTTCAGCAGGGAACATCTCTGTTTCCGTGGGCTGACCAAACATAGGGGCTTTTTCTTCAACAAAGGGTACGATTGCATCGTTTACGGATTCCCAGCGGGCAACTTCCCGGGTTAGGGCAGTGACCCAGTAGGGGGTTGTTTTGTAGGCCGGGACTTGGCCCGTCTCGATGATCTCAAAGATTTCCCGTGCGATACGCTCATCTGAAACAATGGCCTGTAGTAAGGCCCCCCTACTACTACGGGCGGCCCGTATTAAGGTTTCTGTTGCGACCCACTGGGTAGAAACAACTTCCCTATTTAAGTTGTAAATACGGGAAAGTAGACTTTCTAACGAGATGCCGGGACGCTTACCGGTGATACCCCGGGCCGCTTTGGCTTGGAGTCGGACGAGGGTATCGGAAACTGTCTCGAGGTTTTCGTAGACACCATCCCCCAGAACTGCCCGCAGATTTTTCTCTGTGTCACCACTGAGATCTGTCTTTCCGATCATCAAGCGGATAGAGTCCCCATCCATCCCGAGAGCCATCTTAATTGCTGGGCCTACGGTTGCATCGTTTGTGTACCGGTTGCCGGCTGGGACCACGGAAGAGTTGTAGATATGCTGGATTGTCATCCGACGGATAAAACCATCCACAACAGTATCAACATTTTTAGGATCAGCGCCTTGACGTAGGGCTGTCTGCCGCATCCCTAATTTGAGTCGGGAGAGATCATCAGCAAACCTTTCGGGAGTTCTATTGGCGATTGTTTCAAAAACTCCTTGGGCAACATTAGCCATGTTCTGGGCCGTTAAGCCAGACTCCCCTATCGTGATGCGGAAGAACCTTGCGAGATCACGGGCAAATGCCATCTCATTTTCTGGGATTTCATTCAGCTCTTTTAGACTATCTAGTGCGTTTTGTTTGTTATCCGCGTAGAGTTGTTTAGACCGATCTAATTCAAACTGGTAGCTGACTCGGTTACGCTCTAGGGCATCAAGATCAATCGCGGAGTAGATTTCCTCTTCGTTCAAGAGACTTCCAGACTCAACTAATCTTCCTGCATCATCCCGGCGATATACGGGTATATTTAACATACTCTGGAATTCAGCCTCGTTAAAATCGAGGGGCTCTCCTAAGAAGAACGGGTCCTTATCCCCGGGTTTTACCTCAACAGTAGGGTCCCATCGATCAACGATATTTTGCCCAGCCTTTGTGCGGACAAGCCTGCCACGCATGTGGGCCGTTAGGATTGTCTTAATCGCCTCAGTGTTTTTGTCCCCCTCGACAAAGACATATTTCTTCAAGCCTTCATCCCAGACACCACCTGCACTTTTTGCGAGCCGTTGGGTTACTTGTTGGTAGAGATCGTCCTTAGTTAAGGGAATTCCATCCTTAATATTCTGAACAGGTTTGAGAACCGTATCCAGCCACACTGTTGGTTGGTCTGTTTTTTTAGTCTTTGCTTCGAGCTCTGGGATATCTCCACTTTTTTTAGACATAACCCGACGGGATATCTGCGTGTTCCACCGTCTAAGATCATCGTCCACGTATAGGCGGTCCGCAACATTACGTTCGTAGAATCGGTTCGCTTCTTTAAAATCCACATAGAATTCTTCAGAAACATTCCCCGGAACCCCAGTGTCATACCCCTTCATGAACGCCATCGGGCTATCCGGGTTCGACACCTCATTCCACTCCGTCTTTAAATTAGAGTAGGTGACGGACGCGCCTTCCCGAGTTTTCTTAGCAATAACCCCGCCCATGTGGGAATCAACAGCCCGCCACTCACCGGGGCTGATGAGCATGAGGAGGTTATCCGCTAGTTCAGAAGCATCCGCAAGGTCATTTACTAACGTAGGATCAGAAACACCCGGCACATAGAGATACTCCGCTACTTGTTCAGCCTTTTCCCCGGGGTCTTTCAAGAACTTCTTCAGGGCTTCCCACTGTTGAATGGGTTGCATCCCCCCGATTTCCGCGTGTTCTATGAGGCTTGCGTACTCGGTGTCCCCAATTTGGCTCCTGAGATCGTCCAATCCTCTTTGGGCGGCATCATTGAAAAGAATCTTTGCACCGCTCCGTGTGATTGACTGGGCATCCATCCCCCTTAACCGGAGAGCACCTCTGGAGTAATCGTCAATATCCCCGTCAACAAACTCAGTGATGTCTTTGAATTTTTCGTAGAACTCAGCAACATTCGAACGGGCTGTGCTGTACTTCTTGTCTAAGGCTCGATACAGACCCCGGGCTTCGACAACGTTCTTCCGTTTTGTTTGAACCAATAGAGACGCATAGTGTTGCGAGGATTCTCCGAGAGCAGATTGTGCGGAGGAAAGCTCATTGGCTGATTTTGTTAACAAGTCTGCCCGCTCATCAATTAGTCGGGCTAACTCCAACTGGGAATCCTCAAACGCCGCCTCAGGGTCAGCGATACCAGCATCAACGTCCCCTTCGTACCGCCTGATGATTGCATTCTCTCTGTTTTCGTAGGTGCTATCCAACGTCCGAACGCTCTCCTCCCCTCCGGAAACACCTTTGTTTGCCCGACGTAACCCGCCCTTAATTAACAGGGATTCGGCGTCCTCTTGTACTTTTAGGAGGCTGTTGACGTATGCTGTGTCTTCATCAATTTGTTTTTGAAGGCCATTGATGTAATCATTCATACCCCCTACGAAACGGTCTAGACTCTCGAGACTGGTCATCTTCCCGTCTGCCCGTAGGTTGATTAGCGCGTATGTAGACTCGGCTAGCTTCGTAACCATCGTCTTCATTTCATTGTTGTTTTCGATTCTACGGGATAGGGACTCGTTGAGACCATCTAAATTTTGAATACTAATTTGATTATCCAAACTATCTGCAATGGCCCGTAATTCATCCACCGCAACGAGGTCAACAATTGTTTTGCTAAAGTAATCGTAGTCAACATCAACACCGGTCTCTTCAGCCAATGCCCTTAACTCACGACGGATACGAACACCTTCGTTAGCCCCCGCAGTAAAAGCCACAGCTAAACCACTGGATGGGTCCTTGAACACTTGCTTTAAAACGGCTTTTGTTTCCGGGCTAGCACCTCGATAAGCTGTCTTGATATCTACCCCGGGAACTAAGTTCGCGGCCCATGTCATCGCCCCAGCGATGGCCCTAGGGGGTGCCATGGTAACATTCCGAAGTCCGGGTACTGCAACACTCACCGCACCGAAAAACTCTGCCATGGGTTCTGCGGCACTACCTGTTCCAAATATCTGGTAGGCCGTTTCCGACATATACGTGGCAACAATTGTCTGCTGGGACACTTCCCCAAAGAGATCGCGGAAGTATTTCGGAACTAGGATCCGCCCCTCAATCGTTTTGGCTTTGTCTTGGAGGTCAGCGATACGGAGCTTGGCGTTCTTTACGCCTTTTAAATCACCTACCTTTGTCGCAATCTCGAGTTCGTACTGAGTTTCCTTAATATCATCCCGAATCGCTTGTAACTGGCCCCCAAAAACCCGCTGTCGCTCTGCATTTGGGAGGGCTACTCGGGTTGCAAAAGCAGTGTCTAAACGTTGAGCTAACCGCTTGCGGGCCTTCTCGTTGGTAACACCCCCAAGGTAGTTTTCTGTGATTTTCTCAAAGGTTATCCCGCGGGCCGCCGCCTCCTCAAAGGCTTCAGCGAGGGTACTCTTGTTGTAGGTCTTCTTCATGTAAGACGCAAAATTGACGGATGAAATGAGGCTACGACCAGCGTGGAGCACCATCTGCGTTCCGACGAAGGGGAGTTCTGATGCGACAAACGATCCGACCCGCTCCCCAAGTCCTGCATCTTCTAGCATAGTCTGGACAACATCCGTACGGAGCGTGTAATCTGGGGTGCTGTTTCTTTCAGCGATTCTTTCCGCCTCGGATTTCCAATCAATGGAGTAGGTGTCGAAAAACTGCTTTGTCGCAACACGGCCCGGGGTTGCATCTAGTTGGTTTGAGGTTGAAGTAAAGAGTGCTTCAATTCCCGGCGCAACTAAATCAGCTAAAACATAGCTGGTTACCTGCGGGCCATAGGATGTGATTACCTCTGGGATAAACTGAGCACCTTCTATGAAAGAAGCACTGATTTTTTCAGCAGTAAACTTCCCTTCGGCGGCTAACCGAAGAAGCCGTGTCCGTTCCGTTTGACCAACATTTAAGCGTTGTAATTTCTCATCCAAGTCTTGGAGGGCATAGGGGCCACCCCCCGTAATAAAACCACGGATGGCTTGAAAACCCTGCTCAAATAGGGACATATCTTCCGTGGGGAAAAACTTCTGTTCGTATTCTTTCTGGATTCCGGTAGGGACGAAAGATACTGAGGCCCGACCCTGTGTTGGGTCGCCCGTTAGGACATAGGTGAGATCGTTTCGAGCCATAAAAGCACGGCGATCCCCGAGTGTTTTTGTTGTTTCGGGGAAGGTGACTTTAAGGCGGTTGAGGGTTGCGAGCTCCTTATCTGTGTATTGTGATGCGCTGAGGCGGTTTAAATCAATGGGGGCCCCAGCAGGAAACGCGTACTTAGCGGAGAGGAGACTCTCCATTTCTGCGGCTTTTTCTTCCTCAGTGGGTAGAGCCGCCTCGTAGAACTCAGTGAGGGCTTCCCGCTCAGGAGTCCCCTCTGGTTTGAAAGGGTCGAGTATTCCCGCAAATGGGTTAGGTTCTTCTGTAAGGGGGGAGTCGGGCCTGATCATCAGCTCCTCTGGATCTGCGATGAGGGGGGGATCTCGAGTTAAATCAACCATCGTTTTTAAACCTATTATCTGCCAAAGATACTTTCTACAGTGTCTGGGGAGGTGAGACCGCTGTCTAACGGTGAAGCGCTAACCCGCCTACTGATTTCTTCAGCCTCTTTTTCGGTAATCGCCCCAGCACGGGCTAGGAGGCTACCGACATCAGGGTGGGTACCCCTCATGAGGTCGTCGTAGATTTGGGTAGCCTGCCATTGGGCAATATCCCCGGCAGATGAGGCGTAGGAGTCGTAGATTGCGAAGGATTGGTCCATCTCATCATACAGGTAGAGCAAGTTAGTTCTCTTAGCAGTGAGTGTTGCAAAGCTGTCGATGCCGAGGGCATTGATATTTTGGCGTACGTCAAAGTCGGAAATATTCCGCCCTGTTGACCCACCCCCCTGTACAGCCCCAGCCATGAAATAGCCGAGTTGTAGGGAAAGCATTCTGGCTAGGGCGTTGGCTTCAATTCGACCTCCCCGGGATAGAGATTTCTGGAGATTACTAATTTCATTGAGGGTTTCTTCACGGGCTTGCTTGTTCCGCTTGTACTCCTCACTGCCCAATTCCCCTTGAATACTCGAAGAATCTAGGGCCGAGCTAAAGTTATCGAGAAGTCCGCTAACGACCCCGAAGGCCTCTAAACCACCGGCTATCTTCAGTTCTAAGAGAGCGATGGGGTCTGTGCGCGCCCCCAGCTTCTGTTGCAATTCCAAAATTGTCCCGATAGTTTTACGGGCTTGGTTTGAGGAGTCCGCACGTTGGCGGGCCCCTTCAATGTCGATGCCAGAGTAGTTTTTAACGGTCACATTCCAGATTGGTTTTGTACCGCCCTCTGGGCTTGCAACCATTTCAGTCATTTCCCGAGCAGGTGCAGAAGGAATCATGCTACGGATGGTGCTAATCGCTGTAGAGGCGTTAGGCGCGTTTTTAATAACGGATAAAACCCCATTTCTTAAAAACACATTATCATTCACCCGTACTTTTTCGAATCCTGCCCGGTTAACAGCGGATTGGAGTTGCGGAGTTACTGCCTCGATCTGACGGAGTTGGCCAATAGGATCACTCGATGACTCAACAGCATGACTGAGGACGTCCCCAATGGGTCGCCCGGATTTAATCGCGATATCTTTAGCCAGACTCTTTAACTCGGGGACTAAAGTTTTGCTTGTTTTTCCTGTTGCAAGATCTGTTGCTGTTACTGTGTACGGCTCTAGTTTTAGCCCGAAGTCTGTATCAATAATCAGGTTAAACTCTGCATCAGTGTAGACCGGCGTTTCTGGTGGGAGGTTGAGGGCCTGTAGCGCAAGATCTTTTTGGATTGTTAAGGCTGGGGCAATAATTTCCGTTGCGATAAACTTCGCATGTTCTGCCTCCTGAACTCCTTGCTTGGCGTACTCTGTTAAGTTGAACCGGATCATGGGGTTGGGGATTGTTGTAATCCCCTCACTAGATCTTGCGCCCTTTAAGCCTTCCAAAATAGACGGGGCATTACGACTGAAGAACTGTTTGGTATACCCGAATAAATCCCCACCAGTTACTTGTTGCCCATTTTTAGTGGCTTTATAACGATCAATATGGAAGCCTAGGTCAGTTTCTAGTAACGTACTCATGAGTAGGTTTGCGTTGTAGTACGGGACTTTCTCTTTTTGGAGTACCGATGGATCTCCAAACACAACTTTACCGAAGCCCCCGTCACCCATTTCAAAAATAGGACTCTCAAAAGATGGATTTACCTCGGGAGGAGAAGAATCCCCACGGTATATCTGAATCCCTGTACCAGCGGGTGCGCCAGCTAACCCCTGCATTGTTTTGTACAGATTAGACTGGTTGGTCGGCTTTCCAATGAGTTTAAAGCCCCCATCTCCGTCAGGGACAACAATCATCCCTTCTGGGAGATTGGGGTATGCCTCTGTCAATTGTTGGGCTTGTTGGAGTCGCGTCGCAAATGGTACATCGGCATCCTTGGGGTCGAGTACCTTGTAGTTATTGTTGCCAACGTACATGACAGGCCGGTCCGGGGTGCTCATTCCTGTGGCACGTTTTGTTCCAAGACGCCATTCTTCTTCGTCCTGCTTAGTTTTAATATTACCTTCTTCTCTCGCCCTTTTTATTGCCGCATCGTACGCCCGCTGTTCTGCTTTTACAGCGTAGTCGTTTTGTAGGTCTGCTTCAAACAGGAGATTTTCACGGGCTTCGGTTTGTTGTTGTCGGCGTAGTGCATCTTCCCGCTTTTCATTCATACGGCTCAAAATGGCGCGGCCAGCCCCGAGTTTTGCAGATTTTAGACTAATTCCCAAAAATCCCATTACTCATCCCCCTCCATCTCGTCTTCCATCTCATCCTCTTCCATATCCCCCGAGACAGCGAGGAAACCATCCTTACCCTTTATTTGACCGAGCATTTCTTCCTGCATCTGGTTTTCTTTTTCTTCAAACATCGCTTTGTAAACCTCAGGATTACGGATCCGCATAATATTAAGGAGGGTTGAGTCTTTGTTTTGTTTCGTCCGGGGAGGAGCACCATCACGGGTTTTAAATACCTTCGCGGGGACATCGTACTTGTTAGCCAGCCCCATCAGGTAGAACGCGAGGGGGGCTTTTATGATCTCAGCCACATCCGGTGAAAACAGCCCGTTGGCAAAGCCCGCGGATACCATCCCGCTGACAATCTCCTCGATAGAAATACCTGCAAACATAATCTCGAGGTAGTGTTGTTCAACCTCCTCTTTTTCGAGGTTGTTGATGATAAAATCCACAGCTTCATCTGGCCGACTAAAACGCGGCGGCTGTTCCCACGGCCATTTCTTCTGGGGCTGTGTTAGGGAATACCCCGGAGGGGCCCGATCAAACCGGTCTATTTGCTGGGTATTCTGCGTGTTCGCTTTGATAATAGCCATAGTTATTTGTACTTTTCAACAAGTTGGACATCAATATCTTGGGATTCATCCGGGATCGGAATGTTTGGACCTTGGGATTTCGCCGCCCCTAACTTCTGGTAGAGTTGGGAGATTGCAGGAACGAGGGACTTATCGAGACCAGACATCATACCGGTAACTCTTGGGACATACCCAACGGATTGCGGATCTACGCCACCCCTGCGGATGTCTCCCTGACTTTGGGTCTGGCGGGCCGACGCATCCTTCCGAAACCCGGGATCACGATCACGAAACTGAGGGCGGGCAGACTGGGAAGATGAGGACAGGTACTGGCTGGCGATACTCTTCCCGACACCCAGAAGGGGAGAGCCCTCGGCCCACTCGTAAACATCTTCAACTTTTTCATAGGCAGAGCTAATAAAGCCGGGGATATCTTCGGATACAAAATCAACAACGTCTTTGCCCGCACCACTAATTAGATTATACCCTGTTTCTACGAGATCGTAAAACGAAAAATTCGATCCGCTAATGTCAAAGTCCATGTCTATTACTCCTCTTCAGGTAGGTAGCCCAACAGGCCCTTCAGGATTGCTTCTGTTAGGGTAGCCCCAGATTCGTATTCAGTCTGTAAATCGAACATATCTTTGTCAGCCGCAATCTGGGTTGCCAAAATCGCAAAGGCGTGGGCCCTTGAATAATCGTTTTGCTGTGCTTGGAAGATGTACGAAGCCTCATCACGGTAAGCCTGCCAGAGATTGTTCTGAGCGTTTTGCGTCATATTTAAAAGACTCTGGGCATTAAACCGGTTATTTTCGTTATCCATCTGCGTCTCCATCGTGTATACTTCCCTACGCCACAGGGCATTGGATTGGTTCACTTGGAATTGCATCTCGGAGTTAAACCGTTGCCGGGAATCTTTCATAGACGCATTGAACTGTTTAATGGTGTTGATCTGATCCGTATTAAACTGCCGCATCGAGGCTGTTCTGTTGGCATTGGCTGTTTTAATCTGCGTTGCTAACTCAGCCATGAACATCTCAACTTGGTTTTCTGACTCCGCATTGAATTGACGGGCGGCATTTTCTGCGGCCTGATCCGATAGGGCGGCCTGCATAGCCCCTTGGTAGTTGATCACCTTAGACTGCTGTTCATTACTCAGGTTCTGTAGGTCCATTTGAAGGAACGCCTTTGCGTTCTCCACCCGAGCCATCTGGATGTTCGAGAGGTTCTGACCCTCGAGGGCGGCAATCTGTGCCGCATTGGCCATTACCAAAGCCTGTTCATTCGAGAGGTTGGCTAGTTGGGTGGTCTGGGCTAGGCGGGCATTCTCTAGGATGACCTGTTGTTCCGCAGAGAAATTCATGTTGGCAATTTCGCCAATCTTAGCCGCGTTCATGACCTTTGTCTGGAAGTTCTGATCAAACTTCTGCCCCAAGAAACGGGCGCGTTGTTCAGCCGCGAAGAGGGCCGTCTGTTGACGGTTGGCTAAGTTCTGCTGGGCCATCTGGGCAAACGTACCCGCATCCTGTGCGGCGATGGGGATAGCGGCTTCCATTGCGGCCTGTACGACGGCCTGCCCAGCCATTGAAGATGCGGAGATACCCCGCGCCGCTAACATTGCTTGGGCGTTACGCATCGCCCCGGCGGCCCATGCAGGGGGTGGTTTACCCTGCTCAAACTGCGACATCAGTTCCCCGAGTTGCCCCTGTACGGTTTGCTCACGGGTAACTTGTCCTACTTGAGCCTCAAGTTTCGCTAGGTTCTGTTCGACTTCCCCCATGTCAACGGCCGCACCGGAAATCATCTCCCCCTCTTGCATCCGGCGTACAGCAGGACCTTCTATCTGAACCCCCTGATCGATACGGGCCGCTTCGAGATCCGCAACAGCCGTAGATGTCGGCTCCATGGTCGCCCCTTCAATTAGGGCTTTCTCTGAAACTTCCCCTTTGGCACCAACCATATCTTCCGGACGTTCTGCAGTCTTTGCTTCAAAGGTTTTGGCCGTGATATCTTCCGGTGCACCAACCGTGAGACCTTCCATAGAAGCGGTATCCCCCGTTACGGCACCCGCATCAACGTCTAAATCTGTGGGTTTTGTAACTTTGCCGGCATCCTTGTCTTCGTCGGAGATCTTTGTTGTGGTAACTTTAGTCCCTTCGGGAAGACTCGCGGCCTCATCAGTAAACCCGGCCTGTTTCATCAGCTCCTCTTCGGCTTTTGAAAAATCCGTCTGTTCGTCTTCCATATTGTTTCCTTCTTTGCCGGTATCCGCGTTAGACTCTCCCTCAAAATCTTCAGGTCCCGTTTGAGAATTTTGGGGAATAGTTATTGAATCACCAAGACCTATTTTATTAGACTCTGCGGGAGGCGGAGATGACTCCGTCCTTTCTCCCACTCCCGTTTCGATGTTAAAAACTTCACCCATCGTATCGTACAAAAATTTAGCGGCATTCTCCGCTTGCTGAGGAGAAGAGCCTTCATTGATTTTGTACTGTTTGTACTGTTCACGAGTTAGAAGATTACTACCCGTGCTTTTCGACGCAATCGACACCCTACTTCCTCATCTTCATGAGAGCATCAGCACCCTTCACGCCAAAACTCGCGAGAACTCCTGTGTAGAGGAGGTACTGATAAAATTCTGGTAATTCTTGGAGGGCTTTAAATCCATCGTTAATGCGCACGAGCATTCCCGGGTCATCCATCGCAATAGCCCAGCCGATAAGCCATAGGGGTAACGTGAGGAGGATGATGAGGTATTCGTCTTTCCACGAGTTCTTTGTGGCGTCAGCCATCGTGGCTTCCCAGTTCGCATCGTTCTCAATCTTCTTGATCTTTGCGTTCTGGATTGCTTTCTTCTCTTCCGCTTTCCCTTCGACGTATCCCTTCGCGAGATCGACGGCGGGACCCACAAGTGAACCGAGGATTCCTAGCATTGTTACTTATCCTTCTTAGCCATGTACGCAGACGCCCCGAAGAATGCCGCGAGGATCATACTGGTAGCTGGGAAATAGATTGTTGCCATACTCCCCAAGATATCCGAGGCTTGGTCGAGGCCAAAGACAGCGGAGAAGATGACAAACAGGGGGTAACCCAACATGCCGAACAGTACGAACCAGACCATCTTACGTTGTTGGTCACGCTGGGCATCTTCATCTTCCATCCGGCGGCGGCGATCCTCTAGTTCAATCGCTAGCATCTCTTCTGGATCTAATTTGCCGTTACCGTTTGTGTCGTACTTTTCTAATTCAGTCATGCTTCTTTCACTTCTTTTAAAATTGGCAGGCAAGCCATGTGAGCTGGGTTCTGTGCATCTGCCATCACAACGACAGCATCTTTAAAACAATCTTCAGGCTTCAAATATTCTTGTGTCTCGACCAACTGCATCACACCCGGGGATATAAAAAGGTACATTATTCCGAGTGTAATCCACATGTTTACCTACCTTGCATTTGTTGCTAACCACCAGAACATCACGCCGATTGCACCCACGCCACTAAGAATGGCAACGCTAACAACAATCCCAGTAATCCACTCATTAATCTTCTGTCTCCGCTTGGCTTTCGCAATGAGTATTTGTTTTGCGTGATCATCTCTTTTTCTTTTCTGTTCAGCTTGGAACAAGAGCCAATCATCCCACATCCCGCCTCGACCGGAATAAATCATCATCTCTTTCAATTCTTGTTCTTGTTGCTTTAACTTCTCTAGTGCAAAAAATGCTTCTAAGTCACTGCCACTCCCACTAGGGTTGGCTTGCTTTTGAATCTCTGACTTTGCAGAAAAGTAATCCCCCAGTTCTTTACCGCAATCCATCAAGTCACGACCGTTGCCGATCATCTCCTTGACCGCACCGATAGCCGCATTGGCAGTCGAAATGAGCGTAATTGCCTCTACAATCACAGGGATCCCTCCATACGTGCTGTTATTATTTTTATTGTTATGCCCCGGAGGGTAGCCGGCGTTTTACTTGTCGGCTTTTCGGTCGATCTTCATTTCGATGTGGTCTAGTTTATCAAAGAGTCGCTGGATAGCCCTGTCGAACTCATCCTTACGGACGTACTCGCCGGCAACCAAGAGTTCAATACGGGATACCTTTTCCGCTAGCTCCCGGTCTTGCTCCTGTAGGGATGTGACAGAGTCCCACATTACACGGAGAAACCAACCACCGAGGAGCATCAAGAATCCGGTTGCCGTGTTGAATAAGTCTTGAAATTCCATACGTAACTCTCTGATAATAATGGGATTCTATTGGCTAGCCGGCTACTCGCCGGCATCCCCGTCGGTTTCT
>Ga0099850_1000169_pt1 | contig 27571 bp, 31 predicted proteins | sample CB_VirMetaG_5_FD_79182 | JGI IMG/M metagenome (GOLD analysis project Ga0099850, IMG submission 79182) | Freshwater to marine saline gradient viral communities from Chesapeake Bay - CB_1508_1D Viral MetaG | ecosystem: Environmental > Aquatic > Marine > Coastal | place: USA: Chesapeake Bay... | reverse complement strand
TCGACAAGCCGATCAATGACCGGATGGCTTCGACCGTGCGGCACAACCGAGCGCGGGGCAAGCACTCAGTCACGGGCATGGCTAGCATGATCTTCTCGATGCTAGAGAACGGGTGGTCTGACAGCGCCATCTGCGCCGAGCTTGGCCTGGAGGTAGACGAGCTTCTACGGCTCAAGCACGTGACCGGGTTCTCCAAGCTCTTTGAGGATGTCGAGTACCGCAAGTCCTGGGAAACCAAGCATCAGCAGATGTTCAAGAAGGAATGGCGGGAAGCTACCGGCGAGGAGACCCCGGTCTAGCCATGAGCGCAGAGAGGTACTACGACGACTCATACGAGCGGTTCCCTGTTGAGTACGGGGTACCGTGGGTCGAGTCCAAGACCAACAGCGTGATCCAGGTCTACGACTTCACGGTAGACCCTGTCCCGAGCTTCATGACTAGAGCTGACCTGCTTTACGTAGATCCGCCCTACAACATGAGCCACGTAACCGGGTTCGCTCACAAGGCGGGCAACGAGCCTACGACCGACAGCATGGATCGATTCCTGAACTGCCTGTTCGCGGCGGCGGGCGTGATCGCTCCGTCTGTCTTCTACTGCGAGATGGGCAAGCGTCACGCGCCTCGCGTGATCGAGCGTATGGAGCAGGCGTTTCCGTACGTCGAAGAGTGGCCGATCACCTACAACGGCAAGGTGGAAGCTCGCCTCATCAGAGGCGGCACCAGCCCTGTGCCGGACTCGGCCAGGTCATTCAGCGGAGTCGATGACAAGGACACGCCTGGGCTAGCCATCGAGATAGAGCGACCGGCTTGCGTAGGCGACCTCTGTCTCGGCAGAGGGCTAACCGCCGTCCACGCATTCAAGCGCGGCATCCCATTCGTAGGCACAGAGCTTGCGCGTAGACGCCTCGCCGTAACGGCACGAAAGATCGCGGAGCTAGGAGGCTCCTGGAACCGATGAAGGTAGAAGACCGTCCGATTGAGCAGGTCGTTCCGTATTGGCGCAATCCGCGCAACAACGAGAACGCGGTGAACAGCGTCATGGACTCTATCGAGAGGTACGGGTTCAACGTCCCTATCGTGGTGGACAGCAAGGGGGTCATCATCGCGGGTCACACGCGATACAAAGCCGCCGTCCGTCTGGAGATGAAGACAGTCCCGGTCTACGTCGCAGACCTCACCCCGCAGCTCGCCAAGGAGTACCGCATCGCGGACAACAAGAGCGGCGAGCTGGCGGCGTGGAACATGGACGCTCTCGTGGCTGAGCTGCGTGAGATCGAGGAGCTGGCCGAGCTTCAGACTCACTTCGGGAACATGGACCTCGACCGCCTGCTACACCAGGCGGCGTCCAAGCCGATCGCGTCCCAGGAGCAGATCCAGCAGACCGAAGAGCAGATGAACCAGCAGTACGAGGTTCTCTACAACGCCTCAATCGGCCACTTTCACGAGCTTATGTGTCCGTCGTGCGGCCACGAGTTCTACGTGGACAAGCGCGAGATCGCCCGTGTTCCTGGCCGACCGCTGCCGGGAGACGACGACGAGGAAGGCGCGGTCTAACCGCGACCTGATAGGGAGCAACCAAGGTGGCTGAGAAGGTGTCGCAGACGGCGTTCGCCAAGCTCGTAGGCGTATCCCGCCAACGGGTAGCGGCCCTCGTCAAACGCGGCACCATCACCCTGGACAAGGACGGTCGGATTGATCCTGACGAGGCTACTGCCGCGCTGCGGGCTAGCCTAGATCCGGCTCGCCCCTCTAAGATCCGGGACGGTGTAGACCCTCCTGGCGGCGACCCCCGACGCGAAGCGCCGACCGCTCCTGATCAGATCAACGGCACGCCCCAGACCCTCAACAGCGCCAAGACTGTCCTTGAGGTCTTCAGGGCCAAGAAGGCTAAGCTGGAGTATGAAGAAGCTGCTGGCCTACTTGTAGAGCGATCCGTAGTTGAGCGTGAGGCGTACGCCGAAGGCAGAGCGGTGCGCGATGCGTTCATGTCGCTCGGCGGTCGCCTGCGAGACAGGCTATCCATCGAAACAGATCCAGTAGCCATCCACCAGATCATCGACGCGGAGGTACGGCGAGTCCTGGTAGAGCTGGCCGAGGGAGCGCGGACGACCACTGGCGGCGACCTGGGGTACACCGGTGCTTGATTGGCGCACAAGCTACCGGGTAGGGCTGAAGCCGGAGAAGCCGCTGAGCGTGGGACAGTGGGCGGACCGTCACGCCTACCTGTCGCCTGAGTCCGCCGCCGACCCCGGTAAGTGGACATCGCTGCCCTACCAGCACGGGATCATGGATGCGTTCAGCGACCCATCTATCCGGGTCATTAGCTTCATGAAAAGTGCGCGTGTCGGCTACACCAAGTGCCTCAATCACATCATCGCCTACCACATGGCCGAGGCTCCTTGCCCGATCATGCTGGTTCAGCCGACCCTGGGTGACGCGCAGGGGTACAGTCGTAGCGAGCTTACGCCAATGCTGCGCGACACCCCGGCGTTGCGTGGCCTCGTCTCCGTGGACATGACCAAGGGAACGGGCAACACTATCCTGAACAAGGTGTTCCCTGGAGGGAACCTCATCCTGGTCGGAGCCAACAGCGCGGCAGGCTTCCGTCGTCACTCGATCCGGGTGCTGCTGTTTGACGAGGTAGATGGCTACCCTCCGACCGCCGGAGCTGAGGGCGACCAGATCCAGCTCGGTATCCGGCGTACCGAGTACTACTGGAACCGCAAGATCGCTATCGGAGGTACGCCCACAATCAAGGGCATCAGCCGGGTTGAGGCGTGGTTCCTTGAGGGCGACCAGCGGTACTACTTCGTGCCGTGTCCGGAGTGCCATGAGAAGCAGATCCTCCGGTGGTCGAACATGAAGTGGACGGACGACGACCCGGCGACCACCAGGTACTGCTGCGAGCACTGCGGCGCGCTCATCCCGCACAACAAGAAGCGGTGGATGGTAGAGAACGGCGAGTGGCGGGCCACGAATCCCGATGCGCCGAGCGACCATGCCAGCTTCCATATCTGGGCTGGATACAGCTACTCGCCCAACTCCACCTGGGAGAACTTGGTCAAGGAGTACCTGTCCGTGCGCAAGAACCCGGAGACGCTGCGCACCTTCTACAACACGGTGCTGGGAGAGACCTGGGAAGACCTAGCGGCTGAGGCCGTGGAGCCCAGGACTCTGCGCGCTCGTTGCGAGCCTTACAGCATCGAGGAGGTGCCCGACAAGGTGCTGGCCGTCACCGCCGGAGTCGACGTACAGGGCGACCGCCTGGAGGTCGAGGTACTCGGCACCGGGGTCGACGAGGAGTCGTGGTCTATCGACTATGTAATCATCCAGGGCGACCCCGGACTCCCGCAGGTCTGGAAGGATCTAGACCTGCTTTTCGATAGGGAATACACCACCGACAAGGGCCGCCCGCTCCGCGTCAACGCGGCCTGTGTAGACTCCGGTGGTCTGCACACTCAAGCGGTCTACGACTACTGCCGCAAGCGGCAGGGTAGACGGATCTTCGCGATCAAGGGGTCTAGCGTTGCTGGCCAGCCTATCGCGGGTGTGCCGAGGCGGATCAAGAAACAGAACGTCAGCCTGGTGTCCGTAGGAACGGACTCCGCCAAGGATCTTGTATTCGCTCGCCTGAAGATCGAGGAGCCGGGGCCGGGGTATTGCCACTTCCCTGACCGGTACGACGAGGAGTACTTCGAGCAGCTTACCGCCGAGCGACCGCTTACAGAGTATAAGAACTCGATTCCGCGGCGCGTGTGGCGAAAGGTGAAAGCGCGCAACGAGGCGCTGGACTGCCGGGTGTACGCGCTGGCGGCCTTGCGCCTGCTGCGCCCCAACTTCGCTACCTTGGCCGCTAAGGCGGGTGTAGCGCAGCCTACGGCTCCGAAGTTCCAGGAGCGGGGCGACACCGCCGGATTGGATGCGCTCGCTAGGGGCGACGGAAAGCAGCGTAGGCGGCCAACGACAGCGCGAAGAAAGAGTTGGCTGAACCCTTGAACCGGACGCCTCCTTGGGGTTCGATGGGTGGGTGAGCTACACCGTCCCTACGTCGATCCCCGAGCGCCTGGTCGCCGGGGACACCTGGACATGGAAAGACTCCTTCTCGGACTTTCCCAACAGCTCATGGACTCTCACCACAGAGGTCGTCGGCAGCTCGACTGATCTTGGCACATTCACGGCCTCGGCGTCAGGATCCCAGTTCTTGACCACGGTCGCTCCAGCCACTACCGCTAGTTGGGCTGCTGGCGATTACTCGTATCAGCAGATCATCACCAACGACACCACGGGCGAGCGTCACGTGGTTGCTGAGGGATGGCTGACTGTCGTAGCTGACCTGGCTACCGCGACCTCGCACGATGGGAGATCCCACACCAAGATCGTCCTGGACGCGCTTGAGGCGACGATCCAGGGCAAGGCCTCCAAGGACCAGCTCAGTTACAGCATCGCTGGCCGATCCCTCATGCGGATGAGCGCGAACGAGCTGATCACCTGGGAGGAGCGGTACCGGGCTAGGTGGGCACAAGAGCTAGCGGAGCTACGGCGTTCCAAGGGACTGTCCGGGCCGTCCAAGATCAGAACGAGGTTCAGCTGATGAAGTTCGGACCCATTGAAATCCGGTTCAACAGGAACGGCGCTGAGGCTACTGAGGCCGTTCGCCCGGTACGCAGGCGCGGCCCTAGGTTTCACGGACGAGCCTTCGGTAGTACGTCAAGCAGCAACCTCTACCAAGGGTTCAAGGGAACCTCCGCGTCTATCAACGAGGATCTGATCAACGGCCTGCGCACCCTGCGGTACCGCAGCAGGCAGCTGTGCCAGGACAACGACTATGCCTGTAAGTTCCTCAACCTAGTTTCCGCCAACATCGTCGGGAACCAGGGCATCCGACTTCAGAGCTTGGCTACAGGACGAGCCGGAGAGCCTGATGAGGATGCCCGCACAGGGATTGAGGAAGCGTGGAGCAGGTGGGGTAAGAGGGGAGTCTGTGATGTGACGGGCAGGCTGTCGTGGCTTGACGTCCAGCGGTTGGTAGCAGAGACCCTCGGGAGGGACGGCGAGGTACTCGTCGTGCACCACGAAGGCTACGACAATGAGTTCGGATACGCGCTCCAGGTGCTTGAGTGCGACAGGCTCAATGAGACGCTGAATGTTCGCCTGGATAACGGCAACCGGATCATCATGGGCGTTGAACACGACCAGTTCGGCAAGCCGGTCGCGTACCACCTGATGACCAACCACCCGGGCGACGGCGCGTGGCAGCACCGCAACTACTGGTATGACCGGTACGAGGCTTCGCGCATTCTCCATATCTTCGTCGTCAAGCGGCCCGAGCAGTGCCGTGGGTACCCGTGGCTCACCTCAGCCATGCTGAGGCTCGATATGCTCCACGGCTACGAGGAAGCCGAGTGGACGGCGGCGCGGGTGGCAGCCTGCAAGATGGGCGTGGTCAAGACCCCGAGCGGCGACGAGTTCACGGGTGACGCGGTAGACACCGACGGAGCCCTGATCGATGACCTGGAGCCTGGCTCGTGGAGGCAGCTCCCTGAGGGCCAGGACTTCGATATGTTCGATCCGACGCACCCGAATACGGCCTATTCGGACTTCATCAAGGGTGTGCTGCGCGGCGCGGCTGCCGGAATGAATGTGTCGTATAACGGCCTCGCCAATGACCTAGAAGGCGTGAACTTCAGCAGCATCCGGGCGGGGGTGCTCGACGAGCGCGACCAATGGCGCGTGCTCCAGTCATTCGTGAGTGAGGCATTGTGTGACCGGGTCTTCCGGGTTTGGCTCGGTCACGCTCTCACTAGCGGCGGCCTGGTCCTTCCGCCAGCCGTTGACCATGTAACCGATGCGAAGTGGGTGGCTCGGGGGTGGCCCTGGGTCGACCCGGTCCGCGATATCGACGCTGCGGCTCGCGGCATCGAGCTAGGCATCTCCACGCGAACCGACGCTGCGGCAGCGCAGGGGCGCGACTTCAACGACATCGTCAAGAGGCTACAAGAAGAAGAAAAAATCCTTGTAGAGGCTGGCCTCAAACCCGACAACACGATGGCTCCGAGTCCTGAGGATGAGTCCCCTGACGAGGAGCCTGACGAAGACGACGCAGAGGACGATCCGCAAGATGAATCCTGAGGCAGACCAAGGCACGATGGAGCTGTTCCACCGGACTTTCCGGTTCGACAGATCCTCTCTGGACGAGGATGAGCGAACGGTATCGCTCGCCTTCAGTAGCGAGGAGCCTGCCGAACAATGGTTCGGTATGGAGATCCTCAGCCACAAGCGGAGTCACGTCAACATGACGAGGCTCAAGAACGGCGCTCCGCTCCTGTTCAACCACAACGCCTACGATCAGATCGGTGTTGTGCTGAACGCCAGGATCGAAGACAAGGTCGGTCGGGCCACGGTGAAGTTCAGCCGTAGCGCGAAGGCCGAGGAGATCTTCCAGGACATCAAGGACGGCATCCGAGGCAAGGCTAGCGTCGGGTACACCATCCAGGATGCCGTCACTGAGCGGGAGGCTGACCCCTCCAGAAACCAGCTCGCCCTGAAGCGAGTGACCGCGTGGACTCCCCACGAAATCTCCATCGTCAGCATCCCAGCTGACGACACCGTAGGCGTAGGCAGGAACTTTGATTTCCAGGCGCCTGACGATGACAACGACCCCAATAACGGCATCACCACAAGAGGACAACAGATGCGCCCTGACCAAGATCCCGCTCCGTCGACTCCGGTGGAGCCGCAAGCCACCCCGACGGTGGACACCAGCCAAGCTGTGGAGGACGCGCTCAAGGCGGAACGCCAGCGCATGGCCACTATCCACACGCTCGGAACCCAGCACCGGCAGAGTGACCTCGCTTCGCGAGCCATCTCCGAGAACTGGAGCGTCGAGAAGTTCCAGTCGGAGCTGCTCACCAGCATTCACGCATCGCGCGGCGCGACGGCTAGTTCCAAGGCTCGCCCGGTCGGAGACCTTGAACTCGGGATGGACCCCAAGGAGGCGCGTCGGTTCAACATCGTCCGTGCGCTCCGCTACCTCGCCAACCCGAACGACCGCCGTAGCCGTGAAGAGGCTGCGTTCGAAATCGAGGCCAGCGATGCTTTCGCGGCCAAGCGCGGCAAGGAGCCGCAGGGTCTGCTGGTTCCGCCCGACGTCATGAAGCGCGACCTGACGGTCGGCACCTTCGGCAGCGGCGGTGCGACCGTCGCCCCGGACTACCGCACCATGATCGAGAAGCTGGACAACTCCAGCCTCGTTCTTCAGCGCGGTACGGTCGTTCGCGACCTCGCCGGTCCCGTGACCTTCCCTCGCCAGACCACCGGCGGCACGGCCTACTGGGTCGCTGAGAGCGGGACTCTGACTGAGTCCACTCAGGCGTTCGACCAGGTGACTCTGGTGCCGAAGACCGTCGGCGCGTACACCGAACTCAGCCGGAAGATCCTGCTCCAGTCGAGCATCGACATCCAGGCGTTCGTGGAGTCCGATCTGATGAAGCGGATCGGCCTCGCGACTGACCTCGCCGCCATCAACGGAAGCGGGTCCGACAACGAGCCTGAGGGCATCCTGAACACCACCGGGGTCGGGACCTTCGGCGGTGACACCAACGGCAAGGTCCTGGACTGGGGCGACCTGGTCGATGCGATCACCGAGGTCAGCCAGGACAACGCTCTGGCTGGCGACCTCGCCTGGGTCATGAACGCGCAGACCATCGGCAAGCTGCGTCAGACCCTCATCACCGCGACCTACGGCGAGAGGCACCTGTACGACACCGGTACTCTCCTGGAGTATCCGGTTCTCATGTCGAACCAGCTGCCCAGCAATCTTGAAAAGGGCGGCTCGGGCGCGACCCTGTCGGCGGTCATCTTCGGGGACTGGTCGAGCCTGCTGGTCGGTATGTGGTCGGGCATGGATCTCCTGGTCGACCCCTACAGCAACAGCACCTCGGGCCTCGTCCGGGTGACTGTGTTCCAGGACATGGACATCGCCGTGCGCCACGCGGAGTCCTTCTCCATCGCCAACGACGTGATCACGGCGTAGAAGGCGGCTAGCTGACTCCTGTGGGATTCCTCCTACAGGAGTTGGCGGCGGCGAGGAATGCCATGACCAAGATCAAGATTCTACGGCGCACCATCTGCGGTCGTGCCGTCGTGACCCCGGGCAAGATCCTGGAAGTACCTGACGCCACCGCACGACGCCTGGTGGCGATGCGTAAGGCTGAGCTGCACCATGAAGCCCAGCCAGTTGTTGAAGAAGCCGCGCAACCCAAGGCTACTCGACGATACACCAAGAAGACGAAGGCCTCCGAAACCGAGGCAGGAGAAGAAGCATGAACGTCCAATCATGGGGCGGCGCGGTCACTCTGATCGACCTCGCGAACGCCGACACTTACGGCTCGGGGGCCAGCACCGAATCCGGCGTTGACATCTCGGGTCTCACCGGGCAGATCCTCATCGTTCTGTCCACCACCAACGCCGCTGGCTCCTCGCCCACCCTTGACGTCAAGATCCAGGAGTCTGCGGACAACTCGACTTGGTCCGACATCACCGGGGCCGCGTTTGACCAGGTGACCACCTCCAATGACGATGATCAGTTCTCCCTGACCATCTCGGCTGACGCCGCCTCGCAGTACATCCGCGCACATCTCACGGTCGGCGGTACCAGCACCCCGACCTTCGAGGCTTCGGTCACGGGCATCGGGTTCGACAAGTACCCGTCCTAACCTTCCGACACATGGCTTTCACCGAAGATCACTCCGAGTTCTTGGTAGAGGACGACTTCGCCGTCCCTGCCTCGGTCGGAGGATCTTCGGTGTCTGTCGTGTTCGACCACGGTTACGTCGAAGTAGCAGGCGTCCAGGGCGAGTTCCCCGTCGTGCTTGGCGACGACGATGATCTGAGTTCAGTTTCGGTGGGCGATGCGCTCATCGTGAATGACACCTCCTACACCGTCCGCGTACTTCAGCCTGACGGTACTGGCATGAAAACCCTGGTTCTTGAGGAAGTCGTCGGCGGCGGCACTCCATCGCTAGGCGACACGCGGACGACCGAAGCTGGGGATCAGCGTGTGACTGAGAGCGGACTTGTGCGGATCACGGGCTAATGGTTAACAAGAAGATCACCGATCTTGACGCAATCAGCTCAGAAGCCGATACCGACTTGCTTGAGATCGTCGGCAGTGTCGCTACTACGCCCGCGTCGTATAAGACCAGCCGCCTTAGCCTGTTCAACCACTGGGCTACCTACGGCGAGATCTACGTCCACAACGGGAGTACGACACAGACAAGTATTGGTACGAGCTACGTGGCAGTAACCGGGTTCGCAACCAACGGCGAGTCGAGCAATACTACGCCCACCGTAGCCAGCGACAAGATCGCGCTGACCCGTACCGGTGTCTACCGCGTGACCTTTCAGGTGTCGTTCAGCGGATCGCCCAGCACCACCTTCGTCTTTGCGCCGCATCTAGACGGAACGGAGATTCAGTCCTGCGCCAACCAGCGCAGGATGAACAGCGGAGGAGCTACCGGTTCATGCGGAGCCACGGGATGCTTTGAAGTCACAGCAGCCGGTGATCTCGATCTCCGCGTCAAAGCTGATGACACCGACAAAAACATCGTCCTCACTTACGGCCAGCTCTACGTCGAGCGGATCAAGGGGTCGTGACGCATCCCAGGAATACCGTGCGTGACTCTGCGGTTACGGCCCTCACCGGGCTGGCCACTACTGGGAGTAATGTGTTCGCGTCTTCGGTCTACCCTCTGTCTGACGGCAGCCTCCCGTGCCTGAAGGTCTACACCCGGTCGGACAGCTTCGGGGCGATGGAGCGCGAGTACGTCAGCGTGACGGGCACCTGGGGCGGCTATGCGCGGGAGATCGAGCTAGTCGTCGAGGCGCACGTAAAGGTAGTGACCGACTTCGACGATACGCTGGATACCATCTGCGAGGAAGTCGAGGCGGCGCTAGAAGCCAAATCCGCCTGGACCGCCAACGTCGGTCAGGTAACTTACGGCGGCACTACAATCGAGTACCTGGACGAAGCTGAGCTACGTCAGGGAGTCGCAACCATCGTCTACCAAATCGGCTGGTTTCCCAGCCTGACCTAATGAGAATCAAGAACACCAGCACCCTAAAGGCTGCGGTTCGGTTGCCTCGGATTGGAACTGTACCGTACCTCGGAGAGATCGACCTGCCCGATGAGCTGGCGAAGTCGCTGGTCGCTGACGGCAGGTTTACCCCGGTCGAAAGCCCGGGCGATGCCGCCGCCAAGAAGAAGTCCGTAAAGAGCGAGGAGAAGACCAATGACTGATTTCGTTGACCGTCGCGTTGGCATTGGGGGGTTCATTGGCTGGGGGGAGGAGAGTAGCTTTGGATCGGCCACCAGCGCCAGCCACTACCTTCAGATCGCTCCGGGCGATGAGACCTTCCAGCTCGATCAAGAGTTCCTGGAGGCCTCCCACACGGTCGAGCGAGGGGTCGACACCGCCGATGTCGTGAAGGGGATGAAGGCCGTCTCGGGCACCTGGTCGCATGACCTCCGGTACGGCGGCGGCTGGGGCCTTCTCCTGGAGCACCTGCTGTTCGATGAGTCAGCCGATGCTGGGGCCGGTCCCTACACCCATACGCTCAGCGTGGGCGATTACGCCTCCGGTATGGCGGGCAAGGGGCTGTCCTTCATCGTCGCTAGGGACGGCCTACTGGTTAGCGGGTCCGACGTAGCGGATCGGTACTACGGCTGCCGTCCGACCGCCTGCACGATCACCTGCGAAGACAACGCCATCGCGCGAGCTGAGTGGACGCTGATCGGAGCGGGTCACGACACCCTCGCCATCCCTACTCCGTCCTACCCCACGGACAACTTCATCAAGGCTCCGAGCGATGCGAGCAGCCCCACTGCCGGGTTCAAGTACGGCACCGACGCCAGCGAGGACACCTACCCGTGTCGCCGCTGGAGCGTGACCATCTCCCAGGGGTGGGATCCGGTCAGGGTGCTACAAGCTCCGGAGATGTCCGAGCCCACGCTCGCAGGCCGCCTGGAGGTGACGATCAGCGCGGAAGTGCTGTTCCAGGGTACTGGCGCTAGCGGGGATGCCTTCACGACGAACTACCGGGCAGGCACTCCCAAGAGCTTGATCCTGACGCTGGAGGGTCCGACGGCAGCTAGCGAAAGCCTGGTCCTGGACTTCCCCAACGTCCGGCTGACCTCACCGCCGGATCCCCACATGACCGAAACCGGAGCGATTTACCAGAGCTTGGAGTTCAAGGCCTACCGCTCCGGCGCTACGATGGAAGGGACGATGACCCTGACCAACAGCGATGCTACCATCGGCTAAGCCATGACTCAAAACCCGGAAAAGACCCCCTCCGCTACCGCTGCAATCACCATTGGCGACAAGGAGTATCGCTTCGCGTCGCCTACCGTCTGGGACTCGGTGCTGTTCCGCAAGCACTTCGGGCGCAACATCGAAGCCCTGGGAATGGAGGCTGCGGCGGTAGACGCTTTGCCGGAAAGTGAGCGTGAAGCTCACCAGGCTTTCCAGCAAGAAGGGATGCTCTGGCTCGTCTGGAGGTGCGCCGTCGCAGGCGGCTCAGACTTGTCCGAGGAAGACTTCTGGAGCGGCATCGCTATTACCGACATGGGTCGCGTGATCGAGGTCGCCGCAGGTTTTTTCGGCGGTACTCCCGCGTAAGGGATGTCGCGCTACTCACTCGATTCGGGTTCGGTCGTTCTGACTTGATGGAGATGCCAGCGGACGAGGGTCACGCTCTCGTCGGCATCCTTAAATGGGAGGAAAGCGACCGGCTACGAAAAGCCCTCAAGACGGCCCAACCCGTAGTCAACATCGCTGACCTCCTCTGATGGCATCGTCAAGATACGAACACCGGATCGACCTCGTCGGACGTGACCGCGTAAGCGGAGCGTTCGGCAGCGCGCGCAGCGCAGCCAAGAAGTTTGGCACGGCTACTCGCGATACCCTGCTTACGATCAACCAGGGTATCGGCGTACTCCAGGCGTTCGGCTCGGCGGTACAGAACTGGGTAGTCGCTCCGATTAGTAAATCTATTGAGGCGTTTGCTTCATTTGAAATGGCGATGGCCGAGGTATGGACCATCGTCGATACCAATCGTGAAGGGTTTGAGAAGCTGGGTCGTGAAGTCGATCAGTTCGCCCGCAAGTACGGCGCGGACGCTATCGACACGGCCAAGGCGATGTATCAGACCTTCAGCGCGGGCAACACCGAAGCCGCTGACGCGACGAAGGTTCTTGAGGCGTCGATCAGATTTGCCAAGGTCGCACTGGTAGACACCTCAACGGCGGTCGACCTGATCACGACGATCATGAACGCCTATGGGTTCAGCGCGGATGAGGCCGTAGAGGTCTCGGACAAGCTGTTCTCCACGATCAAGCAGGGCAAGACCACAGGCGAGGAGCTGGCGAAGTCCTATGGTCGCGTGGCTGCGATGGCGGCCAACGCCGGGATCAGCTTCGATGACCTGAGCGCAGCGGTGGCCAAGCTGACGCTCGGCGGCGTGAAGACCGCTGAGGCCATGACCGCCGTGAACGGCATTATCGCGGCGATCATCAAGCCCTCAGGCACGGCTAAGGATGCCATCGCCAACCTCAACCTCCAGTTCTTCAATGAAGACGTCCTGAGGGATCGCGGCGGCATCTTCAAGATCCTGGACGAGCTGTCCGCTCTATCCCAGGAAAGCATTGGTACGCTGTCTACGGTCATCCCTAACCTTGAGGGACTCAAGGCCGCTCTAGGCATCCAGACTGGCAAGCAGAGCGTAAGTGATCTGCTAAGAGGAGTAGCCGAGTCCTCTGGCCTGGTCGAGGAAGGCCTGGAGAAGATGATGTCTACGCTCCAATGGAAGCTAGATATCGTCAACTCAGAGTATGATTCGATGGCCCGCAAGGTCGGAGAGGTCATCGGCGGCAACGAGGACTTCGTTGAGGCGATTAACACCGTCAGCGAAGGGGTCGCGATTTTCGCAGACACGCTCGTAGCGTCCAAGAACGATCTTAGGCGCCTGGACACGGGCCTCACGGACGCCGCTAAGGCGGGGCTGCCTATCTTTGTCGAGATGCTCGCCTACATGGTAGACACGCTCTCCGGCGGAACCGGCCTTTCGTTCGCGTTGAACTTCGTCACCAACGCGTTCAAGATTTTCGCTAATCAGGTCTCCATTTCCGCGGATCGTATCGTCTGGTTCTCTTACCAGATTGCCAAAGCAAAGGCGTGGCTAGCTGAGGATGACGCCCTCATGGCAGCCTGGGATCAGATCATCGATGATCTGAACACTAAAATCAGCAAGGCTGTCAGAGAAACTGAGAGGCTGATGAAGACCGGGTGGGAGCCTGAGGTCAACATCGATCTGAAGAAGGTCTCGGCAAATATGCGCCAGGCGGCGCACAATATGCGGGCAGCCTTCCGCAATGAGGCCAAAGATATTCTTGTGCTGCCGGAAGGCGACAACCTTGAGAATCTAAATGAAGCCCTGGGTAAGCCTCACGAGGAGGCGGCAGAGAAGGTTACTTATATCTGGGCTAAGTTCTGGGCTGACGAGATCGACAAGATGGGGCCTATCGGCGCTGAGATGGGAGGCGCGCTGTCTGCGGAAATCAGCGGCGCACTGGTAGACCAATCGAAGGACTGGGAGGACGCATTCGTTGGCTTCGGTGATCGGGCTAAGCAGATCTTCCTTGACCAGATCCTTGAACCGATCCTCGGCGCGGGCGGGGCAATCAACGACTTGTTCACCGCCGTTCTGACCCCGATGAGGGCCATCGGCGGCGCGATCAATGACTACATCTTCCGCCCGCTAGTCGACAACATCCTCAGCTTCTTCGGGATCAAGAAAGCCCTGGAGAAGGCGGCTCAAGCTGAATCGGCGGCGACCCAGGCTGCGGGTGTTGCGAATACGATCGCACAGAACCAAGCCGTGGTGTCGGCTGCCATGCCGGGACTCACGGCGGCGGCAACCGCCTCAGCCATCGCATCGTTCGGGTCAACGCTGTCATTCGGGCCTATGGCTGTCGGGGCCATTACGGCTGCCGTCGCGCAGGGCGCAGGCGTAGCCGCTACCGCCAACGCCACCGGAGCAGCCAACGCGGCGATCCCCGGCATGGCGGATGGCGGGCGTGTTACCTCGCGCGGCATCTTTGAGGTAGGCGAGCGCGGCAGCGAGCTGATCATTCCGGAGACTCGCCCGGTCCGCGCACGATCCCTGCTGTCTGACCTGGCTCGCCGGAACCCGGCACTTATGGGTTCGGCGCAGCCTGAGTCCGGCCATACCTTCAACATCTCGGTAAACTCGGTGGGCGCAGACGCTACCGACCTAGCGGAGCAGATCGCGCAGCAAGTCAGCGAAATCATCGGAGCCAATACCTACCTCTAGCCATGACTTACAGCCCTCAGTGGAACGGCTACGCCCTGCACAGCGGCAGCACCCAGACCTTGAACTGGAAGGACTACGGCGGCATCGAGGTCAAGACCAAGTCCTTGCTGCGGGGTGGCTCAGGGGTCGTGCGCAACACGCTGGAGGGCCGCGAGATCACGATCACCGGGATCATCCGCTCGGACACTCCGACCAACGCCACGAACCTCCTCGACCTGCTAATGAAGAACCTTCACGTGCCAGGCGTAGGTGTTCTCCGCATTAGCGACGACCGGTATATCGACGCTTACGCCGATACGGGCAGCATCACGGCTACCGAAGGAACGGACGGAACCTCCGTCCTGTGGTCGTGTAAGTTCATCGCCACATCCCCGTACTGGCGAGGCAGCGCGCTCCAGACCTCGACCGAGGTGAACAGCAGCAGCAACGTCGGCCCAGACACGATCTCTTACCAGGGTAAGGCTCCGTCGCTGCCGGACTGGAGATTCACCGCGCTGAGCGGCGCGTCCTACACGGACATGAGCCTGATTGTCCGCAACAGCACGACGAGCGAGGAGTTCCGGCTGTTCCAGTTCTCAATGGCCGCAGGAGATGTGATGGAGATCGACTCGTCCACAGGCGAGATCTACTTCACCGGCACTCCTTCTTCCGGCGCTGCGGTGCCCAAGAGAGTAGACGGGCAGTTCTGGGAGCTGCCCAACGGGAACAGCGACATCTACTACGAGCCTACCACTACGGACTCGCTGCTCCAGATGACCTGCCGCTATTACGAGCGGTTCCACAATGTAGGCGAGCATGACCTGTAATGGCTAACATCAGGCTCGTCATTGATGCTCCGGTGCGCGATCTGTGGACCGACGCCTCGCGCAAGGTTCTACTCTCCACCTCAGCGGGCCTGATGGATCTGGAGTTCAACTACCGTGTAGCGGCTGGCGGCGTGTGGGGCGGGTCCGCGAAGATCATCTTGACGGAGAACGGCGAGGCCTGGAGGCGTCTGGTAGAAGGCGGGGCTGCGGGCGTAGCCTGGATCTACCACGACCGCGATCTGGATGATTGCACGGCCTTCGACGACGCGACAGATCTCCTGTGGTTCGGCGTAGTGGACTCGGCCACGGCTGAGCGTGGAGGCGACATCGTTACGCTCAGGCTGCGCGGGGCCGGGGAGTTCCTCAAGGACTTCCGGTACACCGGGGTTCACGAGGGAGAAACCATCGGATCAATCGCCAGCACCGTCGCTCAGTCCATGATCGACGCGGGCGACACACCGGTAAAGAGCAAGGACATCGACACCCTCGGAGCGTCGTCGCGCAAGGTCTCCGTCGAGTTCAAGGACGAGCCGATCAACAAGGTCATGAAGGCACTGGTCGAGCTGGCTGGCGGCGAGTCATTTTTCAGCTACGGAGTCAAGCCCGCAGCAACCGCGTCTAGCTACGGCACGCTCTACTTCAAAGCCTGGACCGGGCATCTGTGGGAAAAGAGCGGCAGCGCGGACCGTGCGATAGCTAGCGTAGACAAGAGCCAGCTAATCTCGCACACCATCGATTCAAGCGCCTCGGGGGTCTTCAACGACATCAAGGTCGTAGGGGAGGAGATCGAAGGCGACCCCGCCGACACCTCCCGGGTGTTCTACACGGGGACGGCGGCCAGCGAAGAATCCATCGCGCTCTACGGTAGGCGCAAAAAGACGGTAAGCGAGTCCGGTCTGAGGAATGACGGGCAATGTCTGATTGCGGCGGCATCGAAGGCTCGCGCACTCTGCTCACGAGAGCTGAAGGTCAAGACTACCCTGTTCGACTCCTTGTCGGGACTCGTGACCGCGAACGAGGGAGGCACGCTAAAGTACTACAGCCCGCTGTATTACCTGAAGAACGGCGGCAAGCTGCTGGTCGTGCGGGACAAGCCCAAGGACTACAGGGCTTGGGGCGATTCCAAGTCAATCTACGCAGCCACGCGGAACGCTACTACTGCCAGGTACTCGGTGATCGACACGGGCAACGGGCCTACGGGCGCAGACATCGTGAACTTTGATCCGCATACGATGTCGTCCACCTCGGACAGGAGGCTCGTGGAGTGGACCCGCCGACAGGTAAGCACAACCGCTACCAGCAGTCCGGCCACGCTGTACATCGGGGAGGTGGAGAACAGGCTAAGCATCGCGTGGTACGCGAGCGGAGGTGCCTGGAAGCTACTAATCGCTAAGCGCGACAACACCGGCACCTGGGGTCCGGCGGCTGTCTCCGCTGGCACGGTGACGACCGCTAAGATCCAGGCTGAGCATACGGTCGCTCTGGAATACTACTGGGTCAGCTCCGGCACGATCCAGGTAGCCGGTCACTTCAGCGACGGGACAACCGTGACCACGATGATCGCAGGCACGAACATCTCGCTCTCCACCCTCTACAGCACGGGTAGCACCGATAAGATCGTCCTCAACGGACTAGCCCTCAACGCGGGCGTAGCGCCTGCTGGCGACGCCTCGTCAGCGGATTACTCCCAAGTCCTGGTGTGGAAGTCCTGGAGCGGAACCACCGCGTCTTTCCTGGGCGGACACCAGAACACGACCCCTCCGTTCAAGCGGTACGGAGGTCTAGTCTTGATGACCAACGCTGGCCTGCGCGACTCCAACGACGCGGCGTTCGTGCGGTACGCTTTCGGCAACGGCACACTTGACGGCGAGTACGCCTGGACGACCAGTGCGGTTAGCTCGGAGTCCGAGTTCCAGGACGACAGCGCGGACTTCACCCGGCGCAACTACGACTACCAGCTGGGTACGCGGGTCAACCAGCGAGCCCTCGGGACGCACCTTGAGGTATACCCGGAGAAGATCAAGGTCACGCACAACGGCAGTACCGCACCGCTGCTCGTCGAGGTCCAGGGGTTCGGCGGCCTCATGTCCGCTTCGGAGGCCATCGAAGAAGTGAATGACCGCGTCACCGAAGCCTCCAAGAACGCGGAGAAGGGGAGCAAGTAATGGCCGACAACTCAAGCGATTACCCCACGGCGGTCGATCCCACCCCGGAGACGCTGGTCGATGAAGTCGATTGGCTGACCGCTGATGCTCTCACCGCTACGATCAACTCAATCGTAGCGGTAGAGACTGCGCTAGGCACTGACCCCGCCGACTTCACCGCTGGCGGCGGCCCAGACTACGGATCGGTAGGCGCGTTCCTACACGCATTCGCTCGGGTCGAGGTCGGTGAAGAGACGACCACGGATGCCGCAGGTGGGTTCCGGGTCGACTTCACTAGCGGCAGATTCACCGCGCCTCCGTTTGTCTTCTGCCAAGTAGTCCTCGACTCGGAGCCTGGGCCTTACAACAGGTTCTTCGCCAAGCGAATCACCAAGGACGGGTTCACGCTAGGCAGCCGTCATGACACGAGAACCAACGCTTCGGGTAAGGTGGTCCAGTGGATTGCGGTCCAGCCTCCGTTCGGGTTTGAGCGGTCCACCGAGGAAGACGAGAACTGATGGCTAGCAGCTACCCTTCCCTGCTTGATGTGTTCATGCGACTGGCGGACGAGTTCGACCGCCTGACGGCGACTCAGCTCAACGCCATGCTGGACGCTCCGTCCAAGATTCAGGCCGAGCTGGGGGCGGATCCGTACACCTTCACCGGGACGATCTGGCAGAGCTACAGCGACGTGGCGGACGTGGTCGAGAGGATCTCCCGGATGGAGGCCGGGGAGTTCGAGGTTGAGCTGCCCAGCGATGACCCGGTTTACGTCGAGTTCAAGAACCCGAGCAGATTCACCGAGGCCGGGGACATGATCATTCTGATCCAGGTCGACCGACCTGGAAAGTCTCGGAAAGTCTGGGATAACTGGGATGAATCCGTTGAGTTGGTACCTGCCTCCGGCTCGCCTACAGGGTTCAACTACCACCGAAAGGGGCTGACGAATGAGTCCAATAACGGCAAGTCTTTTACGGTAAGATACCTGGCGATTGAGGATGACCTGTGAGTTACGGAAGCAGCTACCCTAGCGCGACTGACTCGTTCGCTACGATCAGCGAAAGTACCAGCGCGTTCACGGCTAACACCCTCAATGAGATCGCGTCAGCCATTGATGCGGTCCAGGCTCAGCTCGGGCCTCATCCGAGCAACCTGACCTCTACGGGGCTCACGTCGCTGGGGTACACCACGGACTTCGGTACGGTGGCCGCGATGCTCCAGGCGTTCATTCGGTGGGAGATCGGGGAGATCGTCTTCTCCGGGTCCAATAACAGCACTACCGGAACCTTCGTGGCTACCGGCGGCACCACCCGGTTCTCGTCGGCTCCCAAGGTGTTCCTCATGCCGGAGAACTTCGCGGCTGAGCTCAACGGAAACAACACATACACTGTTGGGTCGATCACCACTACGGGGTTCAACGCCTGGAGAAATCAGTCTAGCGGCAACTACAACACAGGCTCCATCACTATCAAGTTCTTCGCCATCCAATGGCCTGCATAGGGGGGTATCCGTGACCTTGGATCAGGACGACATTGAAAGAATCGCGCATTCGATCAGAGAGAACTCGATGGGCCTCAGCACTCTCGCTAAGTGGATTCTAGGCGTAACTGGCGGCGTGCTGACTGTTGTTTTCACGGGTCAGTCCATTACGCTGTCTGGCATGAAAACTGATGTCGCGCTGCTGCAGCGGGACGTGACCAATCTGACGAAGGCCATCGAGAGTAGGATGGGAGACAGCTTTACGACCGGCGACGCGAGCGCCATGAGCGAACTGTTTGAGCTGAGAATTGCGGCCCTCGTAGAAGCCGACCTGCGGCTACAGGACAGAGTGAAAGCCCTGGAGGATCGAACCGAAAATGAATAAGTCCATCCCTGACTTCGTGTTCCGCCACAAGAAGAAGGTTCTAACCCTACTGGTGACGCTGTGCGTGGCGCTCTGGCGGGCCTGCTCCTGACTCTGGGAGGCTGCTCGGCAGCCGAAGTGCTGGACACGACGCACTCGGCGGCGGTGATCGCAGGCCCGGCGGCCATCGTCTACCTCATCAACCCGGCGGCGGGTGTAGTCGCCCTGGCGGCGACGGCGGCGGCTGAGTTGCTCATCCCAAACGGAACCGAGGAGCACGTCAGGGAGGCACGGCGCGATGTCGTCGCTACGCTAGAAGATGAGAACTCGACGGAGCCTCTCCCGGCTCGGCTCCAGCGCCTAAAGGATGAGATGGAGCAGGGCGAATCAGCCTTCCTCAAGTTCCAGGAGTGGCTGGGCGATGTCCTTCTCTGGGCTGCTGTCATCGTCAGCCTCTCCGTCGCCTTTCAGCTGTGGCACTACTGGTACGGTAGCCGCAAGAGTAGAGGCCTGTCATCGCAGAGCCGGACCCCCGAACAAGGAGAGTAGGGCATGCCCAAAATGTTCAAGGACCGCTATGGGCGCACCAGGCTGTGCCTGAGTCATGAAGAGATCGACCGGATGCGCAAGAAGATCACGCGCCGAGGGCTGACACCCCGAGACGCTTGCGCCAAGGCCGGGCTACCTGTTACGTCATTCAGACGGTGGGCCTCAGGCGAAGCCTCGCCCGCACCCGACGCCTGGGTAAGCCTAAATCGGGTAGTTTCGCCTGAGGCCGGCGATAAGGGGGCGTAGTGCGGCGATCAGAGAAAGACCGCCTCCCGAGGGGGAGACGGGGACGGGGCGAGCCGTGGCCCGCCAACGGGCCGCTAGCGGCCCACGGCATCGCCTCGAAAACTCTCGGAAAACCTCTTGACTTACTGAGTCATCGGGTTTAAGGTAAAGGAGATGAGCAACCCCAACCCTGACATCCACATTCCCGAGCTGCTTAGCAGGGAGAAGCTGTGCCGACTGGCCAGCCTATTCAACGCGGCGGCTCTCAACTGCTTGGGAGGCCTGGAGGAACTGGAGAGGCAGGTGAAGACCCACCTCGATCCGAGCTGCCTTGATGACCTCTCGGGGCTGGCGAGCGACCTCGACGAGAAGGTTGGCGACCGGAGCATACCGGAGGCCATCGAACACTCTGCGCGGAACTGGGCTCAAACACTGAGCATGGCCAACATGGCCTGCCATGGAACCTGCCTTATCTGGAGTAAGGGAGGTGAGCCCCGACACGCCGCCGAGGTAGCTGCGGTACTCCAGCACTCCGACTACCCGATCATGGCTTCGCAGATCGAGGTGTCTACGAAGCGCAGCGAGATCGCTGGCCCCGTAGATCTGCTGATGGCGATGACCACCCTGATTGACTTCAAGGGCCGCAACTGGGGTAAGATCCTCGGCGAGGAGATGAAGATCGACTTCCTGGGGTCGTGCGATGCGATCATGGAACTCGCGCGCGCCTGGGAGCGCGACCGCAAGGATGAGATCGACCGACTGAATAAGGAGATGGAAGCGTGAAGCCTACCCGCACCAAGGCTAGGGCGAAGGCGCACAGCCTCACCATGCTGAAGGTGGAAACCGCCTTCTGGATCGGGCTGCTCACTTTCGCAGCCGCGATGATGTAAAACCCACCGTGTGACCAGCGGCGGTCGTCGCAACCAAGAGAAGATCTCCGATGGGGAGGAACGACTCACGGTAACGGCGACCGCCGCGCTTCCATACTGGAGGAACCCCATGTCGATAGATAGCGACCCGCTCAAATCAGAGGATAGCGGAGACGCCGCCGCTAGACGCGCACGAACCCGCAGGAGCGTCTACAAGTACCGTGAGTCCAAGGAGCAGATCTACCTGCTAGTAGACAAGGGTGATCGTGCTAGGCTCCACGCCATCGTGCGTAAGCACAGAGGTCACGACTCCATCCAGGGGTACCTGCTCCAGATCTGCGAAAACCTCCTAGACATCTACGGGTCGGAGTAGGCTAGACCTCTAGCTCTACGCTAACCGCAGCGCTCAGGTCGGCGCTGTTGACGCGAGGGAGGTCCGGAGGACATTTGGCCGGATCTCCGTTATAGAACCTACGGCCTTCCGCGCCATCCACGGCGTAGACGATGCCACCGCTCGTCGCGTCGACCACCCGGCATTTCTTGACCAGTGAGGGCAGCATCGCGTGGCGATCGCACAGCCCGTCATCAATAGGGCCTCCGGCCTCGCACGACCACCGCCCGTCGGCAATCGGCGTTGCTTGGACGCAGTTGCGGCAATGCGGAGGGGGGATCTCCTCGCCGTGGCAGATCGAGTGCGCCGAGCACCAGCGGCACTCAAACCACTTGGGATCTTCGCTGATCTTGGGCAGAGGATCGTGGCTGTAGATCACGGCCTTGGCTACATCGAGGCAGGCCAGTGATGCCTTCTCGTCGTACTTCACGCGCTCGATGTAAAGCTCGTCGGTGTCCTTGTTCGCGCTCACGTAGAGCGCGCGAGTCAGCCCGGCCCATCTCATGTAGGTCTGCATCTGAGCGTAGTGGGCTGGCACCGCCTTGGCTACCCCATGCTTCTCCAGGGATCTCCAGTAGCTCGCCTTGGAGGTCTTGATCTCCAGCAGGTGAGGGATGTCGGGATATCCGGGTACGCCCCAGACCACGCCATCAATGCTTCCGCTGAAGTGTCCGTCGGTCTCAGGTTCAGGAAACCACTTCTGCGACTTCCCTACTTTCATTCCAGCGGCCTCCAAGTCCTCGATGATCCGAGGCTCCTGGAGATGACCGGTCGCGAATACCCGGATGATTCTGCCGCTGAACTGAGAGGTGTGGCATCGCCTGAACGAGTACCACAGCTCGCGGCTACAGGACTTACCGATCTGCGATGCCCCCAGGTGAGTGCGAGGCTTACTTTCAGCCTCACGCTTCTCCAGCGCTTGGTAGACCGCTGCGACGATTCCGGTCGCGCAGCGTGACTTCTTGGGTAGTTTTGCCATGCTTACAAGGTAGCCGGTTGGGTCGGAAGTTTCAAGCATTTTTGCTTGGCATTTCTGCCACGGGCCGCTACCTTGTAGGGGAGGGCTGCGAGCCCAGACCCAACCAACCAACACAATGGCATTCGACCTGAACTCAATCCGAACCACAGGGAGCGCGGCCCTGCCGCCTCGCCTGGTCATCCACGGGCCTCACGGTGTAGGCAAATCGACCTTCGCCTCCCAGGCCCCTAACCCCATCTTCGTGCCCACCGAGGACGGGCTCGACGCTATCCCGGTCTCGGCCTTTCCTCTCTGCAAGGTGTACGCCGAGGTACTGGACGCGCTTAGATCGCTGGCCTCGGGCGACCACGACTACCAGACCGTCGTGCTGGACTCGGCGGACTGGCTGGAGTCGCTCATCTGGGCGCACACCGCCAAGGTGAACGGCCATGAGACCATCGAGGACTTCGGGTACGGCAAGGGCTACGTCCTGGCCCTGGAGCACTGGCGCAAGATCCTGTCGGCTCTCGACTACCTGCGCACGGAGCGGAGGATGGGCAGCATCATCATCTGCCACACGGAGATCAAGCGGTTTGACTCTCCCGAGAGCGACCCCTACGACCGCTACCAGCTCAAGCTGAACGCTCGGGCCTCAGGGGTGGTCCAGGAGTGGGCCGACATCGTAGGCTTCGCGAACCACCGAGTGGTGGTCAAGGAGACCGACGCTGGATTCAACAAGAAGACTCGACGCGGGGTGTCCACCGGACAGCGCATGCTCCACCTCACGGAACGGGCAGCCTTCCAAGCCAAGTCGCGCTACGAGCTTCCTGAGAGCATCATGCTGTCCTGGAGCGACTACGCCAAGGAACTCACCGCCGCCATCAACTCGGTGCGCGGCACTAACCAACCGACACAAGAAACGACTGAATCATGAAACTCCCCACCGCGTTCGACGCGAACACCCACGACCCGGCTGACAACTACGACCCCTTGCCTGCTGGCAAGTACGAGGTCGAGATCATCGAGTCCGAGATGAAGACCACGAAGAACGGCCTCGGCCAGTACCTCCAGCTCACGCTGGAAGTCCAGACCGGGGAGTTCAAGGGGCGACGAGTCTGGGACCGGCTGAACCTCGTGAACCCGAATCAGGCGGCGGTAGACATCGCCAACCGCACCCTGTCGCAGATCTGCCGCGCTTGCGGCGAGATGAACGTCACCGACTCGGAGCAACTCCACTACCGCCGGATCGGGTGCAAGCTCAAGGTGCGGAAGGCCACGCCTGAGTTCGACGCCTCCAACGATGTGGCGGGATACTTCGCCGTGTCCGCGACCGCCCCGGCTGCCTCCGGTACCGGCACCACGGCTGGCTCGGACGAGCCTCCCTTCTAGAACCACCGACCGGAGCTGAGGGTCCCGGTGGCAGAAAGCCGAGCAAGGCGGCAACCCTCACTACAACCATGCCCAAGAAAAGACCTGAAATGCTTACCATCATGCGGTACCGGGAGTCGGTTACTGCGGCTCAGCGGTGGTGCCAGCGATGCGATCTGCTAGAGCTGGCGTACCGCACCAAGCTGAACTTCCACTGGCTCGCTCGGTTCGCTCGCGGCGAAGTCCCTGACCCCAAGATCAGCAAGCTCCACGCGATCATCGCGGACATGAAGAAGAACGATGCATGACCAGCGTAATGAGCAACTCCCTCTACTGGAATACGCGATCTCATACGCATCAAGGGGCTGGCGGGTGCTGCCAGTATTTCCCGTCGATGACTACGGGGTGTGCACCTGCGCCAAGCGTAGCCGATGCGCCTCGGCTGGTAAGCACCCGCTGAACCGCAACGGATCGACCGGCGCTACGACAGATCTAGACACCATCCGTGACTGGTGGAATAAGCACCCTACGGCGAACATCGGAGTAGCCACGGGCCGAGCGTCGAATCTGGTCGTCCTTGACGTAGACCCCAGGAACGGCGGTCTAGAAACCATCTACAAGGTAGCGCCTGATCTGGTAGCTCAGATGCAGGACAAGTCCGTCGACTCGCCTGTATGCGATACGGGAGGAGGCGGCTTCCATGTCTTCTACCGGTACCCTGGCTTTGAGGCGTCCAGTAGAGTCCTGGGTCCAGGCTTGGACTTCAAGAGCGACGGCGGCTATGTGGTCGCTGCTCCATCGCGTCACGCCAGCCTGAGGCTCTACGAGTGGTCCGACAAAGGCGAGCCTACGGGCAACGGATCACCGCCTCCTCGGTGGCTAGCACGCCTGCTGGGGGGCGAAGAATCTGCGGCTGCGTCCAACGGGGCTGCGCCGCCGGAGGCTCCTCCAGGCCTCAATGCTGGCGACGGCCTGACGGAGAGGCAGGTGGTGGAGCTGACGGAAGCTCTCAACCGGATCAGCAGCGATGACCGCAGCGTGTGGATCAGGGTCGGGATGGCTATTCATTCCGCCGATCCCGGCACGAGGGGGTACCGGATCTGGGACACCTGGGCTCAGCTCTCCCATAAGTACGACGCGGCGGACAGCGCGAGAGTGTGGGGGTCGTTCAAGAACGACCGCAGTAACGCGGTCACGCTGGCCACGGTGTACGGAATGGCTAAAGCCACCCGGGAGCCGCCTGTAGCGGACGGCGCAGCCTCAGCCGCGCACATCTCCACGGTCAAGGTGAAGCGCGTTAGCGGCGCGTCGAAGAAGATCCCGGATTATCTGCTGCGACCTCCCGGAATCCTTTCCGACATCGCGGACTACATCACGAGTACGGCGGTGAGACCCCAGCCTGTTCTGGCCGTCAACGCGGCCATGTCGCTGGCGGCTACGGTGTGCGGCAGGCATTACGACACAGAGACGGGCCTGCGCACCAACCTCTATCTGGTGGGCACAGGGCCTACCGGATGCGGGAAGAATCACCCGCGTAGCGCCGTGAAGCGGATCCTCCACGCCGCTGATCTAGACGACCTCATCGGCGGCGAGGAGCTGGCCAGCGGACAGGCCATCCTTACCAGGGTGTGGATGTCGCCTAGCGTGCTGTTTCAGCTCGACGAGTTCGGGATGCTCATGGAGGCCGTACAGAACCCGAATAGCGGCGGCCATGTGGCGGCGATCATGAGCATCTTCATGAAGCTGTTTAGCTCAGCCAGCGACGTCTACATCGGAACTGAGTACGCTGATCAGGACAAGAGGCCGCGAGTCGTCATCGAGTACCCGTGCGTAAACATCCACGCCACGACTACCCCTGAGACCTTCTACTCCGCGATGCGGAGCAAGCACATCCTCAGCGGATACTTGAACCGGCTGCTGGTCATTCCGACTGATCTGATGAGGCCCGAGAAGGCGACTCCCGGCGACACGACCGTACCTCGCAAGATCCTAGACTGGATTCGTGTAGCCCGTCATCCGAAGGGCTCGGGCAACCTCCAGGCCGTGAACCCGGCAGCGCCCTACACGGTCAGCAAGACCCCCGAGGCCGGGGCAATGTTCGACCAGTTCGACGCCGAGATCGGCAACCTCATGAGCGACACGCGAGGGACCGGGATGGAGGCGCTATGGAACCGAGCCTGGGAGCACGCCGACAAGCTGGCCCTGGTAGCTGCGGTAGCAACCGATCCCCGCGATCCCAGGATTGACTCGGCCTGCGCCAAGTACGCCATCGATCTAGTGAAGTGGTCGGTGGGGCGACTCACGGAGTCCGTAAACCTGGTCGTAGCGGACTCGCCGTTCGACGCGAAGGTGAAGGCGGTCTACTCTGTAATCGCCCAGTCGGGCGAGCGCGGCCTGACCCTGAGGGATCTCGGTCGAGTGACCTGCTACCGGAAGCTGACCCCGAAGGAGCGGGCCGAGGTGCTCCAGGTTCTCATCGACGGGCAGGACATCTCCCTAGTAGAGATGGGCACGACGGCTGCCGGAGGCCGCTCGCGCACCGCCTACGTCGCCCTGGAGCACCATGACTGACGCGGAGGTTTCGTCACGCCCGGCGAGGTTTCGTCACAACGAAATGACGAAACCTCGTTGGCGTAACCTAAGGGCAGGCCGAGCCTTGCGCTGGTCGGGGTAGGTTTCGTCACAGAATGAAGGGGGTGTGCCCTCCGCCCTTCCCTGACCCCCGGAATCACGGGTGGGGGGACACCCCCTGTTTCTGTGCCAAAACCACCCCTCTCTGAAAAAAGAAAAGAGTAAGTCCAGGGAACCTCCGAGCTTAGGGGGCTACAACGCGCTGGAGGTTTCGTCATTTGGTCGTGCCAAAACTGTGACGAAACCCCCTTATCTGTGACGAAACCTCCCGCTGATCGGCTGATCTTACCGGGACATCTGTGACGAAACTCCCGCTAGCCTTGACTGACTCTGCGGCCACAGGTACCGTCGATTTATGACCCGTGATCGTTTCGCTTACCACTCAGCCCTGAGCCCCGAGTACGAGGGACTGGAGCCTCTCGATTGGTTCGAACTGGACGGCTGCTCAGCCTACGCGCACGACATGACTGAGGGTGTGCCGTCCGTGTTCACGGCCTCCGATGTAACGCTGATCTACGCGGAACCTCCTTGGAGGCACGGGGCGGTGCGGTTCTACGAGCGTATCGGTAAGCCTCCCACCGAGTGGAACCGGCTGGCCGATTCGATGGTAGCCTTGGTGGAGGCGGGTCGCGCACACAACATCCCGGTCATGATGACGGCGGGGCGAGGTCGACCCTGGTCTTTCCTGCCTGCCGCGGATGCGGTCGCGGATACCGTGATCTCCGGAGCGCCCGGTAAGCTCTATGCTTGGGGGACTACGATTCCAGTCGATAGCATGACTCACCGCGAAAGACTTAACTTCGTCATCGACAAGGCCGGGCGTAAGATGGCTAACGCTTACTGCGGGTACGGCTACTATCCGCTGAGGGCGTACGCTGAGCGTGGCACCAGGTTTATAGCTTCGGACATTAACCCCAAATGCATCGCCTACATCCACAAGAGAATGATCGAGCTGACGACCGGTTCACCTCACGCCTGAACACGAGGGAGGACGCGCTGTGGTCAAGTTTGCCGATACAGCAATGCTCGATCTGTGGCTGCCGTATCCGCCCTCGGCCAACCTCATCTGGAGGGCTGTTCCTAAGAGGGGAGTGCTTCTGTCAAAGGTCGGCAGACAATACCGAAAGAGGGCCCTCGACGCGATCAGCTCATCGCTCAGCATCGAGCTAGGGTACGACTACACCGAGCCGATCTTCCACGCCGACACGAGGCTAGCTGTAGTCCTGGAGGCGTTCCCTCCCGACCGTCGAGCCCGGCGTGATATCGACAACATCCCCAAGGCCATCCATGACGCGCTAACGATAGCTCAAGTGTGGGATGACGACAGTCAAGTTGACTGGCTCACGATCCGCAGAAGGGAGGTTGTGCGGTCGTCAGACCCAGCCGTGAAGGGAGC
>Ga0099850_1000167_pt1 | contig 27787 bp, 39 predicted proteins | sample CB_VirMetaG_5_FD_79182 | JGI IMG/M metagenome (GOLD analysis project Ga0099850, IMG submission 79182) | Freshwater to marine saline gradient viral communities from Chesapeake Bay - CB_1508_1D Viral MetaG | ecosystem: Environmental > Aquatic > Marine > Coastal | place: USA: Chesapeake Bay... | reverse complement strand
CAGTCTTATCGTGACTATTATCATCTCGACAAGGCTACTTTTGCCGTTTGGTCTCACAGACCCAAACCCAGTTGGTGGGACGATGATCTTGCAGACTACGAGAAGAGGATTACAGCGAAATGATAATACATAAACATCGTACTATAGCTAATGATTTAATAATGCTTATGCATATTAAAACTCCTTCAAAAATAGTTGAGGATTTACGAACAGAATTAAATTACCATATAGGCCTCAGAACTTTATATCGTGCTTGGGAGGATGAGTCAATTGCCGTTAAGCCCTTTGAAGCTCAAAAAGATTTTAAAAAGGTAATATGTGATTGCATATATGCAAAGAGAAGAACAAAAACAAAAAATATAGAAGAAGTGTATGCAGACATAGAAACCGAAAAAATAGATAATATTTTAGAAGAAATATATAACTATCTACTTGCAGCAGTAGAAGTTAAATTGCAAGAAAGTAGCTATAAAGAAATCTTATTAGAGATAACTAAAGACGTAATTTCAGAGTTGGATGGTCTCACAGACCCAAACCCAGTTGGTGGGATGATGATCTTGCAGACTACGAGAAGAGGATTACAGCGAAATGAGTGACTCAATTTTTGATTTAGAGCAACAAATTCAAGACTGTTGGAAAGTTACAGATGATATGGGGTTAGTAGCAAGCCATATAATAAATACGTCTGAGCTTTCAGATGCTGAGGTTATGTATAAGTATATAGTAGCTATTAAAGACTTGTACGAACTTAAGTTTCAAAATATGTGGGATACTTTTGACAAAGTTTGTAAAGAGTATCATATTGCTCATAAACAGGCAGGACTTGAGCGAGACAAAGAGTTACAGAGCTTATTTGACGAAAAAGAGTTGATTCTTTCGTTAGGCGAAGAAGAGCACTACTAATGGAACATTGGAATAGTATAGATGCTTGTCCCAACTGTGGGGAATACCTAGTTGGAGATGGATATAGTAATGGGAATCCTGTAAGATGTCCTAACGCTTTAGAAGAGAAGTGGTGGTACAGCGAACCAGACAGCGGCCCGTGGTACTGCGAAGAAACTGATTACTATGAAAGTGAGAACCCTTTAGAGAGACCTTACTAAATGCTAAACAAAGGATTGCACTGGTCAACTGTAGCCAGTGAAAAAGTATTGCTTGCAGGTATTGGAGGACTTACTCTACTTGCAAGTGGAGAATATATGTATGGTATGTGGGAGGCAAAAGAAATTTTGCTTTCCGACCTTTTTATGCTATTTATTTTTGTAGAAATTATAGGCATGGTTGGAGCTTTTTATTCTACCAATAGAATTCCTGTTACTCTTCCAATTATTATTGCAACAACTGCTTTGTGCAGACTGATTGTAATGCAAAGTAAAGAAATGGAATGGGCTACAGTATTAGGTGAATCTGCGGCCATACTTATACTTTCAATTTCCGCTTATATTATGAGTTTAAAAGACAAGTTAAGTTTAGAGAAAGAGTAATGATAACTATTTTATGTATTGGTTCTCTAATGATGTTTCCTATCATAGGAGGAGGTATTACTTTTTATTATAGTGTAGAAACTACAAAGGATGTTGGAAATGACTGATAATGTAAATCATCCCCCACATTATAAAGCTCATCCTAGTGGTGTAGAGTGTATACAAATTACTGAACATTTAAACTTTTGTTTGGGGAATGCAATAAAATACATCTGGAGAGCCGGTCTAAAGAAAGATGCAGTAGAGGACTTAAAGAAAGCAGTTTGGTACATTAACAGAGAGATACAGAGGTTAGAGAATGGTCAAGAAGAAAGAGTACGAAAACTTAAGCCACGAGAATATTCAGAAAGTAATCAACCTGTTGACTCCTCCGAGTTCGTCGCAACAAAAAGCGATAACTAAAAAAGAAGCCTGCGAACTACTTAATATAGCCTATAATACGGCAAGACTACAGAGGATTATAGATGATTACCACGATCAAAAAAGCTATATACAGCTTCGTAAATCGCAGAATCGAGGAAAAGCAGCGACAGACGCAGAAATTGCTGAAGCAGTTACCGGGTATTTACGAGGTGAATCCGTTGCAGAAGTCGCAAAAAGTTTATACCGTTCGTCCGGATTCGTTAAAGCAATCTTGGATAGAGTCGGAGTACCACAACGACCAAGCTCCGTTGAAGAAAAAGCCGGATACGATTACATCCCAGAAGAGTGCGTCTCAGATACCTTTGCACAGGGAGAAATAGTTTGGTCTGCTCGTCATCATACTACGGCAGTTATAGAACATGAACTGTCCATAAATTATCAAGCAGAAAAGCCCGGGTTTTCGGATGTAAATTATGAAGATAAGTATGGTAGTAAGTGTTATTCTATCTGGGTTGTAGAAGATATTGATGATGATAAAGAGATGTGGGCACGAGTAAGTACTGGTGGATATAAAGCCTACTCTTTAGCCTATGATTTAGCAAAACTTACTCATCTGCAAAAATACGGAGTCGACCTTAGTCGAATTTAATTATGAAAGAGATGTGGGGTAGTTCGAAATGAAACAGTACCAGTATAAACAATGGCAACGGATGGTAGGAGCCGCGTACGACAGTGTTGATTCGGAATGCCCTCTACTTGAAGATGAAGTGATGGTGGCAGTTTACAAAGACTACCTTGCAATGCATAGTTTTATCAAGTATATTGCCAATGACTACTTTGAACTGAGTCATGAAAAGGTTCGCATTCAACGTGATGACTATGTTCGAATGGCACGAGAGTTGTTGAAGGAATTGGATCGGTGAGGGACGCGATTGTTTTTATCGTAACCTATGAAGGGTACGATTATGAAAGAGATGTGGGCACGAGTAAGTACTCATCTGCAAAAATACGGAGTTGATCTATCACGGATTTAAAAATATCTTTGGGGGTAAGTAAAAATAGTTCTTGACTTACATTGGTATTTTTCGTTATAATATACTTTCAAAATCAAGGAAGGCATAAAAGTGTCAGACAGATTTTATAGACAACAACTAGCAGCCACCGGCAACTGTCCGGGAGCTACCATTACACAACGAAGAAAAAGGAATAGAAATATGGCATGGGATGATGAAAAGAAGGCACAGGCAGTTGCAATGTATGAAGATGGCAATCCTACCCCTGAGACTTCAATGGAAATCGTCAAAGAAATCGCAGAGCACCTCGAAGAATCACCTAACGGTGTTCGTATGATTTTGACCAAGGCTGGAGTCTACGTTAAGAAGGATCCTGCCTCTGGCTCAAAAGCTTCCGGCGGTGCCACTGGTGGTGGCAGAGTATCAAAGGCAGCAGCCCAAGATGCACTAGTAGCGGCCATCAGCGATGCTGGGCAGAGTGTTGACGAAGAAATCGTTAGCAAGCTGACTGGTAAAGCAGCACAGTACTTCAGTACTGTTATAAATGCTATTAACAACGCTGCTTAATTTGTTAATAGCCCCTATTTAGTGGATCTTGCCCACGCTACTTAGGGATACAGAGGCAAGGCGGGAACCTTCAGGCTTTTGGCCTGGAGGTTTTCGTACATTTGTAGTACAATTTTTCAGTTTGGACAGTAAAAGATTTTGCTAACCTTATGAAAAGGAGTACTAATGAAAAAAGAAGATTTAGCAAATCTTATCCGTGAATATGGCGATGCGGTGATCACTTATCGCAGTGAAAAATCTAATAAACTAAAATATAATGTATGCACGCTAGACTTCAGTACCCCCTACATAAAAAAGAAGAAGAATAGAGCAAAAGAGTCAGAGGATACTCTACTTACTTTTTGTTGGGATACAGACTCATATAGGCTTTTAAAGCCTGCGAATGTGACAAGTGTAGTTCCTTTAGCTTCGATTCTAAGAAACGAGGTGTAGTATGGAACTGTATGAATCCCAGGATTTGTATGAAAAAATCATACATTATGATGAAGTAAAAGAAGTACAATATCGTCTGACAGTAAATACCTTTAGAGGAATTGAATATTTAAGTTTAAGAAAATACTATCTTGGCTTCGAGGAAGATTGGCTTCCGAGTGCCGAAGGAGTCTCTTTGCCTCTAGATTTTAATAATAGTAGAGAACTTTTCTCAGGTTTAATAGAAATACTTTCCCTAGCAGAAAGTAAAGAAATTCTTGAAGAGCATTTCAAAGAACAATTAGATGTACTCTACCTGGAAGATTAAAAATAGTTCTTGACTTTTTCTTTATTTTTCCGTATAATATCCTTTCAATTGTGGAGAATGGTTTATGCGCGATTTCCTTGAAGAAGCAAGTGCAGCATATTATGCAGGTTTTCCGATTATCTCGGATGCTGAGTATGATGTGCTTTTTGCACACTTTGGTAATGACCAAGTTGGTCACAAAGTAACTGATGGTATCGAACATTATTGGCCTATGTGGTCTTTGCAGAAATGCTTTGACTTAGCAGAAGCCCCCTTTCCAATTGAATCCGCCGTAGCTTCTCCGAAGCTCGATGGAGCCGCAGTATCTTTGCTATATATTAACGGCACGCTTAAACTGGGTCTAACCCGAGGCGACGGTAAAATAGGTAAAGATATTACAGCGAAACTAGCAATGCTAGTACCTGAACGTATACCTTATACTAAAATCCTCCAAATTACTGGCGAGGTAGTATGCCCGTCAGAAATTCCTAATGCACGCAATGTCGCAGCGGGGTCTCTTAATCTAAAGAGTTTGGAAGAATTTTCTAATCGTCCCGTAAGTTTTGTTGCTTATGGGGTAGAAGGAATGACCTGGGACACTTGGACTGATTCTATGTCAGCTCTTTTTGATTCCGGGTTTCATGTAGTAAATAAATTGTCAAAGTATCCTACCTATCCTACGGATGGAGTAGTATATCGAATTAATAATACTGAAGATTTCCTTGCCCAAGGATACACTTCTCATCATCCCCGTGGTGCTTTTGCTCTCAAGGAGCAAGCGAAAGGACTCGTAACCACATTGAGAAAGGTGGAATGGCAGGTTGGCAAGTCTGGAACTGTTTCTCCGGTGGGAATATTTGACCCCGTAGAAATAGGTGGTGCAGTTGTATCTCGTGCTACTTTGCACAATATTCAATATATTGAAGCACTCAATTTAGAACTTGGCTGTCAAGTGGAAGTTATCCGTAGTGGAGAAATTATTCCTCGTATTTTGCGCAGGATTGATTGAATGGACACCTTCAAAAAAATAATTCTTGACATTTTTACTCGCATCTCGTATAATATACTTTCAACTTTTGGGAAAAGTGTATGACAAGTATTCAAGCACCAACACATTGCCCTAGCTGCAATTTTGTCCTTGAGTGGGTCAACAACATTCTTTACTGTCGAAATGTAGCTTGTTCTGCAAAAAACAGTAAAGCTGTTGAACACTTTGCTAAGACCATGAAAATTAAAGGTCTTGGCCCTGCCGCAATCGAGAAACTCGACTTGTCTGATATAACAGAGATTTATCTTCTTGAAAAGGAAGATATTGCGGCAGCCCTTTCTTCTGAAAAACTAGCAAGTAGGTTGTTCGCTGAAATTCAGAATTCAAAGCAAGCCCCCGCTAATTTTGTTTTACCAGCATTGGGTATCCCGCTTATTGGCAAGACCGCTACGGAAAAACTGTCTACAGTAGTAGATAATATTCTTGATATAGATATGGACAGTTGCACGAAAGCAGGACTTGGGCCAAAAGCTACAGAAAACCTAATGTCTTGGATTGAAGGTTATGGCGAGAGTATTTTATACTTTTTTTGTAATCTTCCATTAAACTTGAGCTTTGTAAAAAAGCAACAGAGTTCAGTAAGGCAAGGAGTTGTATGTATTAGTGGAAAACTTACCTCTTTTCGTACAAAGGCTGACGCCGCATCTCAACTAGAGAAAGCTGGCTATGTTGTAAAAAGTAGCCTTACGAAAGATGTAACTCATTTAATAAATGAGAGCGGTATTGAATCCGCCAAAACTAAACAAGCCAGAGACTCTGGCGTAATTATCATAACAAACATATTAGAATTTCTAGGAGAATAATATGGCACTTCCTAAGTGGACTGACGAGCGTACTGCGCAACTGACTTCAATGGTTGGTGACGAGTCGCCCGTATCACAAGAAACTGTAGCTGAAGCTGCTGACCGTTTGGAGACCTCCACTCGTTCAGTTTCTAGCAAGCTGCGTAAAATGGGTTACGATGTAGAACTCGCTTCTACTCGCGCATCCAAGTCTTTCAGCCCCGAGCAAGAGGCTACTCTTTCTGCTTTTGTCTCTGACAATAGTGGCGAGTACACCTATGCTCAAATCGCTGAGCACTTTGAAGGCGGAGCTTTTTCAGCTAAGTCTATTCAAGGTAAAATTCTGTCTATGGAGCTGACGGCCCACGTTAAGCCCACTCCTAAGGTAGAGACAGTTAAGTCATATACTGACGCAGAAGAAGCAACATTTGTCAAGATGGTAAATGATGGCGCATTTGTTGAGCAAATCGCTGACGCTCTGAACCGTACAGTAAACAGCATTCGTGGTAAGGCTCTTAGCCTGCTTCGTTCTGGTGACATTGATGCGATTCCGCGTCAAGAAACCACCAAAGGTTCTTCTAGGGTAGATCCTCTTGAAGAGCTGGGTGACATTTCTGCTATGACTGTTGAAGCCATTGCAGAAACCATTGGCAAAACTGCCCGTGGTGTCAAAACTATGCTGACTCGTCGTGGCCTTGTTGCCTCTGACTATGACGGAGCTGCAAAGAAAGAAAAAGCTGCTGAGTAATCAGTAATTTTTCTATGACAACCGTAGCGGGGTCGTTACGGTTGTTTTTTCATGTTCGGGGAGAAATAATTGAACGTATCTAGTGCGCTCATAAAGCAAGTACTTTTGCTGCAGGACTTTGAGACCTGGAGTTACGTGCGTAAGCACTACTTGCCCAGTGAGTATCACAGTATATTTTCAAGTATTGACAAGCACTGTGAAACTTTTCATAGTCTACCGAGCATGGAAGAACTTAAGTTAGCTACTCGTGATGGGCCGACTCTTGAAAAGCTATATGCAATTGAGAGCGTAGAAATTGATGCAGAACCCTTCGTTCTACTTCAGTATCTAAAAAATGAATTTACCCAGCGCGAGATTCTACGCGAACTTGAGGATTATGTTGAGCATTCAATTTCATTTGAAGATGCGGAAGAATCAGTTGAACATCTACACGACATTATTATGCGTGTGGAAGATAAAGTTGAACTTGAAGATCCGAAAGAGAGTATGCAACGTATTTCTCTTTTCGAAGATGAAGAAGAGCTTGGAAAGTACCTGCGCCTTGGCTTGAACACAGAATACGACGATCAAATTCAATTCTCCCCGAAGGATTTGATTCTTGTTGGTGGACGGCGAGGCGCAGGGAAATCTCTTACCTGTGCGAATATTGCAAACAGTGTGTATCAAAATGGCAAGTCTGCCATTTATTTTACTATTGAAATGGACTCTCGTTCCATTCTTCAGCGTTTGTGTTCAATCGCAACGGGGATACCGCAAGCCAGGCTTCGTTCAAAGAATCTTAGTGTAGTTGAATGGGAGTATGTAGCAGAGTGGTGGGCTGGCCGATTCCAGCGAGGTCAAGAGTTGTTACACGACTACAAAGACCATCGTAGCTTTGAAGATTTTCACAAACAACTTACAACTACTTGTGAGTTGATTCCTGAACGGCAACTAGATGTTGTATACGATCCTTCGCTAACTCTCGGAAAGATACGTTCAGAACTAGAAATGAAAGTAAAATCTTCTATGGATATTGGCGTAGTTATAGTTGATTATATTAACCAAGTGAAGCGTTCAAACACGCCTTCACGCGCAGGACAATATGATTGGACTGAACAGATAGAAGTAAGTAAGGCTTTAAAATCTATGGCCCAAGAGTATAAAATTCCTGTATTTTCTCCGTATCAAACGGATGCTACAGGTGAAGCAAGATTTGCAAAAGGTATCTTAGATGCCGCGGATGCTGCATTTGCTCTTGAACCTTGGAGTCACGAAGATCAGTGTGTTACGTTTAAATGCGTAAAAATTAGAAACAATGAACCCAAGGATTTTACTTCTACTATGGACTGGCAAACTTTAAAGATGGGTCCCGACTCTGCTCTTACCCCTGACCAGAAAGAAGATAGCACCCATAAGACGGGTGAAGAAATAGATGACCTATGAAAATAAATATTGTAGGAGATCGTTACTATAAGCTAGAAGATGCTCCTTGGTTTTCAGCATTTTTTCATATAGTAAATTCATGCCAGGACCTGGGACACAAGGTTATTGTGGACAGTAGCATACAAATCCCGGGTTCTGCTCTTCCTTTTGTTAGAGGTCAGCATCCTGACCCTGACATTTCTATATATAATCATTCTCATATTTATGCATTGAATAATCCAGTAGCGGGGTCTCCACTCTTTTGGAAACCTACTGGCCCTTCTTCAAAGTATTTTACTATAGATCCTATTGGCTATGCTTGTCATTCTTCTATTAGCTATGACAAGCCAGACTTTGAAAGTACCGAAACTGATTCTTTTTTTGAGACTGAAGTACAGACACTCATACAGCAAAAGTCAAATAAGTGGACAGGATTGCATTGGTACGAAAAAGACTGTGAAAAAATAGCTTTTACTCCAATACCAAGAGACCACATTCTCGTACTCGGACAAATGCCCGGGGATGAAACTGTTACAAAATTTTCATTTGGTAATCACTGGACAAAACTAGTATCTATAGTAGAGTATTTAATTGAACACACTTCAGAAACAATTGTAGTAAAGCTACATCCATATTTAAAAGAACGTTCTTCAAAAGAGAACTGGGACACTACATACTACAGAAATATATTGACTTGGCAAAAAAATGGAGTCACAGTAGTTTATGACTTTACTTCTATACATGATATACTGCCAAAAACAAAAGTAGCAATCTTGGAGAATAGTACGGCAGGAGTAGAGTGTTTACTCTATGATGTGCCTATAATCTCTTACGGGTATCCTGAGTATCATTGGATTACCTATAACTTAAATCATCTTATGCGCTTAAACCATGCACTGTCTACTGTAGAAAATTGGTGGAGCAAAGAGCTTTCTCGTGCTTGGCTTACTTGGTATTGTACAGAATATGCCTGTAGTGACTATGAAACTACACTAAAAAGAATTAGGAACTTACTATAATGTTATTTGGCACAGAAGCATTCAATTACTGTATAAATAATCTAGAGTTTAATTCAGTATTAGATATTGGATGTGGCACTGGTGAGCATTCAGAAGCATTTAAAGCAGCAGGAAAAGAAGTAACTTCAGTAGATATTGCTGCTCACTATAAAGACGCCATTGCTACAGATATAATGCTATATTCGCCAGATGAAAAGTTTGATTTGATATGGTGTTCTCACGTAATGGAGCATCAACTTAATGTAAATAGCTTTGTAAAAAAGTGCAGAAGTTTAGCAAGCAAATACATTTGTATAACTGTTCCTCCTCTTAAACACGAGATTGTTGGAGGACACGTTTCTTTATGGAATGCCGGGCTTGTAATGTATAATCTTGTATTAGGAGGGTTTGATTGTAGTAATGCTAGAATCAAGCAGTATGGATATAACATCTCTGTTATTGCAGAGGCATCTAGTTTTCTGCTAGCAAATCTTCGGTATGATAATGGAGACATTGAGTTAATTTCAGACAAACTTCCAACAGGTTACAATTATCAAGGATTCAATGGAAATATATATGAACTCAACTGGGATAAATAATTCTTGACTTCAGCAGTATTTTGTAGTATAATATCTAATTGTTAGAATTGTCGGAGTTTTTACTAATGGGAGTAATTTATGGATCAATGGGATACACTGTCTCAGGCAGAAAAAAGAAAAGTTATAGAAAGAAAAACACTTTTAATAAGAATGGGTTTGTCCCCCTCGATACAAGAGATCATTACCGACGTGAAACACGAGAGTACCCTTCACGGCCCGATACAAATGGAGTTGCCGCTAAAGTGGTCCCGCCACAATACACTGGAACCCTTGTTAAAGGTATTGGAACCATGCACAAATCTAATGCTGTACCGATAATTGATGAAGAACAGATGAAAGACTTGGCGAGGATGCGACGATGACTTCTTTAGCACAAGAGTATTTTGATACAATTGAAAAGGCGCTGATTGAACAAAAATTTACAAAAGCTCAAACATATATGGCAAAATTGTCTGCGATTTATACCTTCTTAGACAAAGATGATGCAGACTATTATCACTACTTAGAAGAATGTTTAGAGTTTAATATAAAAATGTTTGAAGTTCTAGAGGAACGCGAGTGAACGTAGAAGAACTACTGAATGAGAAAGAAGTATACTTTGTACCGAAAGGAAAAGACTTCCTAGTACGTTGTGTAAGTCCTGACCACGATGACGGCAATCCTAGTATGAGAATTGACCAAATCACAGGAATCTTTCAGTGTTTTTCGTGTGGTTTCAAAGGAAATATTTTCTATCATTTTGGCGAAAAAGCAAATCAGTTACAGCTAAAAAGAGAAAATTTAAAAAGGAAGATACGGGAGAAAATGGCCTCAAGTGTTGGCTTGGCTTTCCCTAAAGGTTATATGCCTTATATTGGTAACTGGCGAGATATAAAGCCAGAGACTTATAGAAAGTTTGAAGCCTTTCAGCATCACGATACTGACCATATAGGTAGAGTAGTATTTCCAATACGCGATATATCAGGAAAGATTGCAGCCTTTAATGGCAGGCACATGACTGGAGGAGTACCTAAGTACATGATTACTCCGAGGGGCGCAAAGATGCCTCTGTTTCCTGTTGTGGAACCTATAAAAGACACTGTTATTTTAGTTGAAGGAATTTTCGATGCAATAAATTTGCACGATAAAGGATTAACAAATGCAGTATGCTGTTTTGGAACAAATAATATCAGCGAAGAAAAACTATCAATGTTAGCAATGCAAGGAGTTACTCATATTGATATTTTCTTTGACGGAGATGAAGCAGGCCAAAAGGCAGCAGAAAAAATAAAAGGTATGTGCGAGAAAGTTGATCTCGTATCCAGAAATATTCACTTAAAAGAAACAGACCCTGGAGCACTTACCGATTCTCAAATTGACAAGTTAAAGAGGAAGTTATATGCCTAACGTCGCATTAGTAGAGACGAAAAGTAGTAGAACCAATTTTAAGAAAGAGTTTGACAATGCATTTGAGTTTGACCAGTTTCAGCTCTGCTCAGACCCAAGTATTAAAAAAGTATTGAAAAGAGATGTAGACCTTGATATGAACCCAGACGAATATGACTGGGTTATTCTTGTAGGGTCTGATGCTCTAAAATATTTTACTAAAATTAATTCAGTAACAGAATATTCCGGTAAAAAGGTAGAGGGTAAATTTCTGCCTGTAATTAATCCTGCGATGCTTGCTTTTAAGCCTGAAGCTCGCAGAACGTGGGAAGATTCAAAAACAAGTATAATTCAATATATTCGAGGCGAAATCGAGGATGCTGTAATAGACGAGAGTATTGCTTTTGGAATACAAGATACGGAGATAGCAAATGATTATATCAGAGATGCAATCGCTCATTCAGGAACTTTCGTGGCCTTGGATTCGGAAACTACTGGTTTATATCCTCGTGACGGCCATATGCTTGGTATTTCTTTGTGCTTTGACGGCGTTCGTGGTGCTTATATTGATACCGATTGCTTTAATGACGAGACCGAAAGCCTTCTGCAAGAACTTTTTTCAAGAAAGTCCGTAGTATTTCATAACGCTAAGTTTGATATGGCGTTTTTTGAGTACCATTTCAACTTTAAGTTTCCAAACTTTGAAGATACGATGCTGCTTCACTACTTAATCGACGAGAATCCAGGCACTCACGGCCTAAAGCAGCTCGCAATCAAGTTTACTCCATACGGAGACTATGAAAAACCAATGTACGATTGGATTGACCAGTATAGAAAAGAAACTGGAGTACTAAAGGGAGACTTTCAATGGGGTGCTATTCCTTTTGACGTAATGAAAACTTATGCAGCAATGGATGCCTTAGTTACATTTCTAATCTTTCAAAAGTTTGAAAAGATTAAGCAAAATACAAAGCTTAAGTGGGTTTATGATAATATTCTTATTCCTGGCACTCGATTTCTTATAGATGCACAAGATAATGGAGTACCTTTTGATAAGCAGAGATTATATCTTGCACAGCAGATTATGCAAGACGATATAGACGCAGCAATTACTAAGTTGTATGAAAATGATCGTATTCGTAAGTTTGAAGAAATTCAAGGCAAAGAATTTAATCCAAATAGTACTCTTCAACTACGAAAACTTATGTTTGACTACTTAGGTTTGAATCCTACAGGAAAGAAAACTGGAACAGGAGCAGATTCAACAGATGCAGAAGTCCTCAAAGAACTCGCAGAACAGTCGGATGTACCGGCACTTATATTGGATATTCGACAGAAATCGAAAATCAAAAATACCTATCTCGACAAGATTATTCCTCAGTTGGATAGAGATTCGAGACTTCGCACTGGTTTTAACCTGCATGGCACTACTAGTGGCCGCTTATCAAGTAGCGGAAAATTAAATATGCAGCAATTGCCTCGGGACAACCCAGCAGTAAAAGGTTGTATTAAAGCTGCCCCAGGTCATAAAATTGTTGCAATGGACTTAACTACCGCAGAGGTATATGTCGCTGCAAAACTCGCAGATGACCAAGCCCTTATGGATGTATTTAAATCTGGGGGGAATTTTCATAGCACCATTGCTAAAACAGTCTTTAAACTGCCTTGCGAAGTCGAAGATGTGGCAGAACTTTACGGAGATAAAAGACAAGCGGCAAAAGCTGTAACTTTTGGTATTATGTACGGCGCAGGCCCAGCAAAAATATCAGAGCAAGTAACAAAAGATAGTGGAAAGTATTTTTCCAAGCAAGAGGCTTCTGAGGTAATCAATGACTACTTTAAAACTTTTCATAAGTTGAGAAAGTGGATTGACGAAAATCAGAAATTCATTGAACAAAATGGATTCATTTATAGCTTCTTTGGGCGCAAGAGACGCTTACCAAATGTCAAAAGTGAAGATAAAGGCATCAAGTCTCATAGCATTCGCTCTGGTCTTAATTTTTTGGTCCAGTCTGCTGCTAGTGATATTAACCTTTTAGGTGCTATAGATATGAACGCTCATATTAAAGCACAAAAAATGAATTCTAAAATATTTGCACTTGTGCATGACTCAATTCTAGCAGAGGTTCCAGATAATGAAATTGAACAGTACTGTGAAAAACTACGATATTTTGTACAACTTGACCGCGGTATATCAATTCCCGGAGCAGCGGTGGGGTGTGACTTTGAAATCGGAGAAGACTATTCCATGGGGAAATTTGAAAAGTTTTACCTATAGTGGAGTAGAAGTTGATTATAACTTATCAACAAGTTTCGAAGATTACATTTCCGGTTTTTACCCTCCCGAATGGAAATTGGCAAACAACGGACGGCCTTCTATTTTTGGAGGAAGGAATAGTGGACGATCGAAATATGCCAGGACTTACCCTTGGGTCTAGAAGAGTGCAGACTCCTCACAAAAACCTAGTTCCACTTCGAAAGTGTATAACTGAGCATCAAGGTCTTATAAAACAAAAATCAAAATATTATATAGATAGTACTGGAGCACCTTTTATTTACGAAAAAACTAAAATGTGTGCTTTAAAGTATTATCTTATAAGAAAAGTAGAGCAAAAGGAAGTTGCATCTCTTATATGGTTAAAAGATTTAAAACATCCTTTTCCTATTCCGCGCCCTCCCAAGGCTGAAATGACTTGGGCAGGGGTTCTTCATCTTCACGGGCTACCGTGGATGCTCTATGAGTACTCTCAAGAACGTAGAAAAGATACGAGTAGAAAAGTATAGGTAACTTATGGCAAGAAAACCCAGAACACTAGACAAAGTAAATCTAGTTCTGCAAGAAATTGAACCATTAACACAAAATCAACTATTAGCTTTTGAAAGTACTAAAAACTTAGTGTTGCACGGAGTAGCAGGAACAGGAAAAACTTTTATTTCCTGCTACTTAGCTTTTGATGATATGACAAAAAATCTATATCAGCATACAATTTTAATTAGAAGTGCTGTCTCTACTAGAGAAATGGGATTTCTGCCAGGTACTGACAAAGAGAAAGCTGCCGTATATGAAGAGCCTTACAAAGATATTTGTATTGAGCTTTTCCAAAGAGGCGATGCTTATGAACTCTTAAAGAAACAAAATTTAGTACAATTTATGACAACATCCTTTATTCGTGGAATAACTTTACGAAATGCTGTAATAATAATTGATGAGTGTCAAAATATGTCTTTTCACGAACTAGACTCTATTATTACCCGAATAGGAGAGGGTTGTAGAGTTATTTTTTGTGGAGACTTTAAACAGACTGACTTTACTGAGAGAAGTAGAGAAAAATCAGGATTACCCGACTTTATACGAGTGTTAAAAGCAATGGAAGAGTTTGATATGATTGATTTTACTGTAAAAGATATTGTACGCAGTAGTTTTGTGAAAAAATATATTATGGCAAAAGAAGATTTAGGTCTATGAAAGCGGTTATTAGTAATAAAATATATCTGGAGGTAGATCAGGAATATAAAGAGTTTCTTGCAAAAGAACTTACCTATAAAATTCCTTCTAGAAATCCTCATGATCCGCCTTTAGTTATTAAAAATATGGCTAGAGTACGGGCAGATTTAGTTACTATACCTGTAGGCCGAGTGGATTTAATACCGGAGAATTATGAAATTATTGACAAAAGGATTACTGTGCCTGTGGATTTTCCTGCTTTTGGGTTTGATCTACGAGAATCACAACAAGCCGTCTATGACGAACTTGACGATAACTGTATCATCAATGCGTGGGTAAGTTGGGGTAAAACCTTCACGGGGTTGGCGATAGCAGGGAAACTCGGACAAAAGACCTTGGTTGTAGTGCATACTACCGCTTTGCGTAAACAATGGATTGATGAAGTAGAAAAAGTATATGGATTCAAGCCTGGGATTATAGGAAGTGGTAATTTTGATATAAAACCTCCGATTGTAATAGGAAACACTCAAAGTCTTTACCGCAAAATACCCCAAATTTCAAAAGAGTTTGGGACAATTTTATTAGATGAAATGCACCATGTAAGTAGTCCAACATTCTCCAAAATTGTCGATACTAACCATGCTCGATATAAAGTTGGACTTTCTGGTACAATCGAGCGAAAAGATGGAAAGCACGTTGTTTTTCGTGACTATTTTGGGAATAAAATATTTAAACCCCCAAAAGAAAACTTTATGACTCCGAGTATTGATATTGTTCGCTCTGAAGTAAGGTTTTTAGATGGAAATAGAACGCCTTGGGCAAATAGAGTAACAGCTCTGTCCAATAATGAAGAGTATAAACACTTGGTAGCAATGCTTTCAGCTACATATGCGGCAAAAGGCCACAAAGTACTTGTGGTATCAGATCGTGTGCATTTTTTACGAAGCTGCGCCGAACTTGTAGGTGAAAACTCCGTGTGTGTTACAGGTGAGGTACCTCATGAGGAAAGGCAGAAGTTACTAGATGAGATTAATTATGGAAATAAAAACGTTCTTTTTGGAACTCAAGCAATTTTTAGTGAAGGCATATCAGTCAATTCCTTGTCTGTCCTTATACTCGGTACGCCCATTAATAACGAGCCCCTCCTCACCCAACTCGTCGGACGAGTCATACGAGAACAAGAAGGAAAACGAGACCCCATAGTGGTAGATATACACTTGAAGGGTGAAACAGCAAAAAGACAAGCCTCGAATCGTATGGGATACTATATGAAACAAGGCTATAAGATACGACAGTTGTAAAAAATAGTTCTTGACTTTAACTTTAATTTTTAGTATAATATATGTTATTATTTGATTGGAGAAAAGTATTTTACGCTGCCAGCGGAGACCCCACCGAGATAATCCGGATTCTTCGTATGTTAGTGGAAAATCGCGTCCCTAAAAATAAGTTTGATAAAATATACGCATACTCTCTAGTAAATTTTACTGGAGAGTCTTTTTTGGTTCATCCAGAAAGGTTGTTGTATGAAGGGTATAAATATACCCATCGAGAAATAGGAATCTATACGGCTCTTGCTTCTCTACGGCCTTTGGCCGATTACTACGCATATGGAAAGGTTAGTCTTGACTTACTATATGTTCCAGACAATATTAAAGAATATATTACAGACAATAGGCTACTTTCAGTAGAAAATAATGAACTTCATTTTTTATATGAAAGAAGTCCCTCAAAAAAGGAGATACATTAATGGCACTATCATTTAATCAATCAAAAGGCGGAGCACAGAAAAGCTCTATCAATACGTACAACTATCAAGAGGGCGACAATACAGTTCGTCTTGTTGGAGATGTTTTAGCACGTTATGTGTACTGGGTAGTTGGAGAGAATGATAAAAACATTCCTCTTGAGTGCTTATCGTTTGATCGTAATGAAGAGCGATTCAACAACAAAGAAAAAGATTGGGTTCGTGAATACTATCCCGATCTAAAATGTGGATGGAGCTACGCAATGCAGTGCATTCACAATGGTGAGCTAAAGGTAATTAATCTGAAGAAGAAGCTTTTTGAGCAAATTCTGACAGCAGCAGAAGACCTGGGCGACCCTACAGATGTAGAAAATGGATGGGATGTTAAATTTAAGCGTGTTAAGACTGGCCCTCTGCCCTATAATGTAGAGTACCAACTTCAAGTATTGAAGTGCAAGTCTCGACCTCTTGATGAGACAGAGAAAGAATTAGTAGCAACCCTGAAGTCAATGGATGATGTTATGCCTCGTCCAACTCCAGATGCTCAAAAAGAACTGCTTGACCGTATTCGTGAAGGCGCACCTGCCGATAACGTAGACGAAGAAGCCCTTGAAAGTGAGTTTAACATCGGATGATTTTATTCACCGCAGACTGGCATATTAAACTGGGGCAGAAAAATGTCCCAGTTTCTTGGTCTTTGAACCGTTATAAGTTGTTCTTCGAACAAGTACACAATATTGAAAAAATGTGTAATATGCACATAATCGGAGGCGATCTTTTTGATCGTCTTCCGAATATGGAAGAATTAGAACTTTATTTTTCTTTTATTCGAAATGTAAAAATTCCTACCATTATCTATGATGGAAACCATGAAGCAACAAAGAAAAATAAAACCTTTTTTACACAACTAAAGCAAGTAAGTAGAGATATAAACCCTCTTGTACAAGTTGTAGATATTTCTTATGTAGACAAAGAAATGGGATTTAGTATTCTTCCTTATGCAGAACTGCACAAGAAAGATATATTAGATCATTTTCCAAAGCAGTACCCTTTATTTACTCATGTTCGTGGCGAAATTCCTCCCCATGTCAAGCCAGAGGTGGACTTAGACTTATTTGAGGATTTTCCAGTTGTTTTTGCAGGCGACCTACACTCACATAGTAATACACAAAGAAATATTGTGTACCCAGGAAGTCCTATGACTACTTCATTTCACAGGAATGAGGTTAGTACAGGTTACCTTCTTATTAATGAAGAGGACTGGTCTTGGATTTGGGAGCCTTTTGACTTGCCTCAGTTACTTCGTAAAACAGTAACAGATCCAAGTGAAATGATTGCTACAGACTATCATCATACTATATATGAAATAGAAGGTGATATGCAAGACTTGGCAGATGTAGAAAACTCTGAGCTACTCGACAAAAAAGTAGTAAAAAGAAGTTCTGAAGCCGCATTAGTAATAAATAAAGAGATGACTATTCAGGAAGAATTAGTAGAGTATCTACAATATATTCTTGAGATAGAAGAAAAGAAAATACCGGATATACTAGGAACTTTTAATGATTACGCTCAAAAAGTTGCAATGGAGTAACTGTTTTAGCTATGGCCCAAATAATGAGCTTGACTTAGACGCAAATACAGTTACTCAAATTATCGGAACAAACGGAATGGGTAAATCTTCTATTCCTCTAATAATAGAAGAAGCTCTTTACAATAAAAACTCAAAAGGCATAAAGAAAGCAGATATACCAAATAGATATATAAACAATGGGTATGATATTTGTTTATCCTTTACACGAGACTCAGATGAGTATGTTATTACAATTAACAGAAAGTCCAATATAAAACTTAAATTAGAGAAGAATGGGGAAGATATTTCTAGCCATACAGCTACAAATACCTATAAAACTATTCAAGAAATTATAGGAATTGACTTTAAAACTTTTTCGCAGCTTGTGTATCAAAACACAAATGCAAGTTTACAGTTCCTTACCGCTACAGACACAAATCGTAAAAAGTTTCTTATCGAGCTTCTTTCTCTTGAGAAGTACGTGGAGCTTTTTGACCTTTTTAAAGATGCAGCGAGAGAAATAGCATTGGAAACAGCCTCAGTTCAATCCACTGTTAATACGATTGAAAAATGGTTGAAAGATAACAAATTGAGTGATACTACCATACTCCCAATGCTGGATATTTTAATTGACACGGAAGAAGATGAGAAAGAGTACGCCAACTTAACGGCAGAAATTAAAAATATTTCCGAAAAAAATAAAAAAATATCTAAGAATAATACATATAAAACTTTGCTCAAAGAGTTGGATAATGAAAAATCAACGGTACAATTTGCAGCAACGTTTATAAAAGGTTCCTATGATAGCGAACAGAGTGAAATAGGAAGTTTAAAGCAAATCGCAGCGGGGTCAAAGCGATTTATAGAAAAGTTAAAAAACCTGGAGGGTGTGTGCCCTACTTGTGAACAACCAGTAGACGAAGCTCTACGAGACTCTATGCTTGAAGCCGAACGAGAAAAAGGTGCTTCGGCTCTGAAAAAAATCGGAGAGCTTCAAGAATTTATAGAGAAAATTAAAGAGGATAATGAACACTATGAAAATTACCAAAGAATTGAAAGAGAATGGCGAGAAACTTTTCGAAGCATTGACGAGAGCCTTCCCTCAAGTCCTTTGGACGAAGGAGAGCTTAACTCGCGCTTACGAAGAGTACGAAATGACTTGGACAGAGCAAAAGCTGAAGTGGGAAAGATCACAAAAGAAAATGAAGAAAGAACAAGAAGAAATACTCGAATCCAAGTAATTCTTGAGCAAACGAAAGAATTTCAAGAACAGCTAGAAGTCTGTTTAGAAAAGATGGAAGGCATAAAAAATCTTTCTGCAAACTTAGAAGTGCTGAAAAAAGCATTTAGTACAAATGGGCTTGTGGCATATAAGATTGAGAATTTAGTAAAGGAGTTGGAAGAGCTTGCTAATCACTACTTGGCTGAATTGTCTGATGGTCGCTTCACTCTTGAGTTTGTGGTTAGTAATGACAAACTCAACGTGGAAATCACGGACAATGGAAACATTGTTGACATTCTTGCTCTTTCTTCTGGTGAGTTGGCCCGTGTTAATACTGCTACCCTTATTGCTATTAGAAAACTAATGAGTAGTATATCTAAATCTAGAATCAATGTATTGTTTTTAGATGAAGTAATAAATGTGTTAGATGAACTAGGGCGAGAAAAAATGGTAGAAGTTCTTTTAGAAGAAGAATTAAATACTTACATAGTTAGCCATGGATGGACTCATCCACTTTTAGAAAAGGTAGAAGTAGTTAAATGCGACAACGTCAGCAAACTAGAGTACTAAACCGCCTTTCTTCAAGTAGAAGAATTTGGCAGCAAATATTAAAGGAGAAAAATGATGAGAGACTTGATACTGGAAGCACTTCGAGCAAAATACGAAGGGCAAATTCAAGAAGCCCGAGCAAACATTGAAGTATATCTTAGCAACCCTGTAGGTATAGGTGAGCACTCAGATATTATAGAAGCAATTGACTGCCAAATAGAAAAAATAGCAGAGGCAGCGGAGAAGAAAGACGCGCTGATATGGTTTGACTAATTATGGTAGATAGTAGAGCAAAAGGTGCAAGAGGTGAGTACCTAGTTCGGGATATGCTAAGAACTTACACCGGCTATCAGTTTGAAAGAGTCCCTGCTTCAGGGGCTTTAGCATATTTAAAAGGTGATATTTATGTACCAAATGAAAAAAACCGATTTTGTATAGAAGTAAAAAGCTATGCTGAAAGTCCTCTAACGGATAAGATATTTACAGCACGTAAAACAAATAATCTTATTCGTTGGTGGAAGAAAGTAGAAATACAGGCGGAGGGAGGAAATCAAGAACCATTATTATTTTTTAAATATAATCGTTCTCAAATTTTTGTAGTAACTGCTATGAAGCCCGACTTGTCTGATTATATGTATATAAACTGGCTAAATTGTTATATAGCAGAAGCAATGCCTTGGTTGGAAAATGAAAAACCGGAGTTTTTACATGGCATTTGAATTTAATGATAAAATGTTCATTGATAGTGAAAATACTGTACTTATAGTAGATGCTTTAAACTTAGCATTTCGCTGGAAGCATCAGGGTAGAACAGATTTTCGATATGATTTTCAAAGAACAGTAGAAAGTTTAGCGAAATCTTATGATTGTAAGAAGCTAATAATTACTGCGGATTGGGGCTCTTCTTCCTATAGAAAAGCTATTAATCCAGAGTATAAGCAAAATAGAAAAGAAAAATTTGCAGAGCAAACTGAAGAAGAACGCATTGCATTTGAAGAGTTTTTTGAAGAATTTGAAGCATCACTAGAAGTGCTTGCAGAAAGCTACCCTGTATTAAGATACAAAGGTGTCGAAGCAGACGACTTAGCAGCCCATTTAGTGAAGTATAAAGAAAAATACGGGTTAGAATATATTTGGCTAATCTCTAGTGATAGAGATTGGGACTTACTTATACAAGAAAATGTCGGTCGTTTTTCTTATGTAACGAGGAAGGAAGTTACTTTAGACAACTGGCACGAGCACTATGAAGTAACCCCAGAGCAGTATATATCCTATAAATGTATGCTTGGAGACAAAGGAGATAATGTTCCAGGATTTCCAGGTGTGGGCCCGAAAAAAGCAGCATCATTAGTAGAGCAATACGGAGATGCCTTTGCAATTTATGACGCTACTCCTATTGATAGTAAATATAAGTTTATACAAACTATTAATGATAATGCTGAACAAATTCTTCAAAACTATGAACTTATGGATTTAATTACTTATTGCGATGAAGCAATCGGGGCTGATAATATAGCCGATATTGAAAGGAGACTCTCTGGTGAGTTATAATATTACCGTAGATTACCGAAGAGATAACTACTTGTCAGAGTTTAGTAAAAAAACTTTACAAGATCGTTACCTTATTGATGGAGAGGTTTCACCTCAAGATGCATTTGCTAGAGCTGCAAAAACTTTTGCCTCTAATGAAGCTCATGCACAACGATTATACGACTATGCCAGTAAGCTTTGGTTTATGTTTTCTACTCCTATACTTAGTAATGGAGGTACAAAGCGTGGTCTTCCTATTAGTTGTTTTCTTAACTATGTCGAGGATAGCCGAGAGGGTATCACAGACCATTACAGAGAAAATGCTTTTCTTTCTTCCGTTGGAGGAGGAATAGGAGGATGCTGGAATGACATACGAAGTGTAGGCAGTAAAACTTCGGCGGGGTCTGAGAGCACTGGCGTAATTCCCTTTTTGAAAGTAGTTGACGCAGAAATGTTGGCATTTAGTCAAGGCGTTACACGCCGAGGAAGCTATGCCGCTTATCTCGATATCTCGCACCCTGAAATTGAAGAATTTTTAGATGTACGAAAGCCTACTGGCGGAGATATTAACCGTAAATCTACTAATCTACATCATGGTGTGTTGATTGGAGACGAGTTTATGGAGCTTATCGAAAATGCTACTAAAATTCAAGATTTTGATGATAGTTGGAATTTAGTAGATCCGCATACAAAGCGGGTTGTAAAAACCGTATCTGCAAAAGCACTTTGGGTAAAACTTATTCAAAATCGTATTGAAACTGGTGAACCTTATGTTATGTTTAAGGATACTGTGCAGGCTGCGTTGCCTGAGTTTCAAAAGGAAAAAGGCTTAAAAGTTCATCACTCAAATCTTTGCAGTGAAATTACTCTTGCAACTGACGACGATCGCACAGCAGTATGTTGTCTTTCAAGTGTAAATCTAGAGGAGTATGATGAGTGGTGCAACGACAAGTATTTTATTCCTGATTTGGTTGAAATGCTTGATAATGTACTCACGCATTTTATTGAAAATGCTCCTCATGAACTGTGGAGAGCTATACATAGTGCCGAACAAGAACGAAGTATTGGTCTTGGAGCTATGGGTTTTCATGCTTACTTACAACGTCGACATATTCCATTTGAAGGAGTTATGGCAAAGTCTGCAAATATGAGAATGTTTAAGCATATTAAGAAACAAGCTCAAGAGACTACGGAAAAGCTTGCAGAGCTTCGTGGTCCATGTCCAGATGCTTACCCCCTAATGATAAGAAATGCTCATCTTCTTGCGGTTGCTCCAAATGCAAGTTCAAGCATTATTTGCGGTAATACTTCTCCAAGTATTGAACCTTATCGTGCAAATGCGTTCACTCAGAAAACAAAAAGTGGAACAAGTTTGCAGAAAAACGAGTACTTAGAGCATATTCTGCAAGAATTAGGAGAGGATAATCCTGAAGTATGGAAGAGCATAGTTACAAATGGAGGCTCAGTACAGCACCTGGACTTTTTAGACCAACATACAAAGGATGTATTTAAAACGGCTGTAGAAATAGATCAGAGATGGGTTATTGAAATGGCGGCAGATCGTCAACAGTATATTTGCCAAAGTCAGTCTTTAAATGTATTTTTTCCTGCAAACGTATCAAAACAAGAACTTCATGCTATTCATATGATGGCATGGAAGAAAAAAGTAAAAACTCTGTATTATTTGCGTTCCGAAGCATATCGTAGGGCAGAAACAGTATCTGACGAAATGCTACGACAAAAGATATTGGAGAGTATGGATGAAAGTAGTTGCCTTGCGTGTGAAGGCTAAGTTACGGAGAAAAAAGTGAATAATCTTTTAGAAGAACGCGAATATTACAAGCCGTTTAACTATCCTTGGGCCTTTGAACATTATAAGTCCCAACAGCATATGCATTGGTTGCCAGATGAAGTCAACCTTGCAGATGACCTTAGAGACTATCGTGATAAGTTGACCCCTGAGAATCGTCGACTTATTAACCAAATATTTCGATTTTTTACACAGGCAGATGTTGATGTTTGTTGTGGGTATGCCAAGCATTATCTACCAACATTCAAACAGCCAGAAATAAGAATGATGCTATCTGCTTTTGCAGCTATGGAAGCAGTACACCAAGAAGCCTATTCATTACTACTTGAAACCTTGGGTTTTGATAGTGATGAATATCAAAAGTTTTTTGAGCATAAAGAAATGCTTGATAAGCATGAGTACCTTTCTGATTTTGGAATGGATACTCCTATAAATATTGCTAAAACAATGGCAGTATATAGTGGATTTACAGAAGGAGTACAGCTCTTTAGTAGCTTTGCAATTCTTTTGAATTTTCCACGCCACAACTTGATGAAAGGCATGGGTCAGATTGTTACATGGAGTATTCGTGATGAAACTCTTCATGTAGAAGGAATGACTCAACTTTTCCGAGAGTTTATTCGGGAAAACCCTGAGCTGTGGAATGATGATCTAAAGTATGAGATTTACTGTGCCGCAGAGCGAACAGTAGAGTTAGAGGATGCTTTTATTGATTTGTGTTTTGAAGGAGCAGAAATTCCTGATTTGACAGCAAAAGAAGTAAAAGAGTATATTCGATATATTGCAGATCGTAGACTTCTACAGCTCGGAATGAAGAAGATTTTTAAATCAGAAGAAAATCCTCTGCCTTGGTTAGACTATATGTTAAATGCAGTTGAACATACTAACTTCTTTGAAAACAGAGCTACTGAGTATGCACGTGCGAGCACTACTGGTAACTGGCAAGACATTTTTAAATAAGGAATATTACATGGAAAATGAAATAAAAGACGAACCAACAGTTGACTTAAAGTTAACAATTGCAGAAGTAAATGCAGCTCTTAGTGCACTTGGAGAGCTTCCTGCTAAAACCTCAATGTTTTTAATTCAAAAAATTAAAGACCAAGCAATTCCTCAAGTCGCAGCTCTCGGACTTTTAGTTGAAGAGCAAGATGATAAAGACGTTTAAAAACTTTTTATCAGAGTCCGTTGCAGAGACATTACATAACGGCATTATGACTACCCCAGAACAGTGGTGGTCATATGCCGTTATGTATACTGGGCTACAAAAAGTAAGATACTTTAAAAATACTTTTGCAGAAAGACAAGCCTTAGAAAGTGTGCAGTCTAACATAAATAACAGTTTTACTACGGGAAATTTTACATATAAGTTTAAACGTAGTACATCTCATGTAAAAGGGTGTAACTGTTATGAGTGTAATTTTAAAGAAACTTTTCTAAACTCGGAAGACTTTAAAAACTTCATTTCAGTAGAAACAGGGTTAAAAAATCCAGAGATATACGAAAGTTTTTGCAGTGTATACGAGAAAGGGGATTATTTGAGTATGCACCCAGACGCAAAAAGAGGCGTAGCTTTTATTTTAAATTTAACAAAAGCTTGGAGACCTGAGTTTGGAGGACTACTAAACGTAAAACAAGACGATAGTAGTTATAAAGTCATATTTCCAGAGTATAATAGTTTAGTATTACTTCAATTGGGAGAAGAAGGCACGCCACACTTTGTTAGTGAAGTTAGTGCCTATGCTCCAGTTCCAAGAATAGCTATTTCAGGCTGGTATAATGAAGGGGCATAAAGCCCCTTTTTTATTAAGCTGGACCCGTAGGGCCCGTTGGACCTGCAACTTCTTTATGCTAAAGTAATATTCGCTTGTGTAAGATTTGTTACTAAAGCATCTTTAAACGAGACATTTATAGCCTCTAAATAGCTTGCTGCCCCAATAAGTGTATTTATTTGCTCTATCACTTCTTTTTCCGTATTGAAACAAATTTGAATTTTTTGTAGAAGTAAGTTCGACCACTCTGTTATTTCTGTATTTGACGTAGTTCGGTAGACTATACCCTCTGTTGTAGAGTATATTTTCCAAACTTGATTATCCGGTCGAATACCCGCCGTAATTGCAGTCTGCACAGATGCTATCTTTCTCTGAGACTCTACAGAGCTATCTAACTCATATTCGTTGAGTGCTGCATCTGTCCACAGTATGTTTCTATTTTCATAAAGCCATCTTTCTGCCGGAATATTCTCTCTTCGTTTCTGGGCTTCTGTTCTCATTTGGTCTGCTGTATAATCTGTAACTACCCAAGCACCATTTTCCCAAGTTAAAGTTTGATAGTCAGCAACAGAAGGTCTATCCGCAACTTCTGCCCACCCTGCATTTGCAAGTTCTTCCGCTGTAAAAGTTGTATTGTCTGTGCGAGTTTGCCCATCTGATAATACGATTCGATGCGGTAATTCTATTGGATACGCACCGTCTTTACTGTAAAGTGCCATTTTATGTTTCCTTATATTTTAACGACCATCATTATGGTAGGTAGGTTATTGAGTCTGCCAGCAGTCTAACGTTAAATACTTCAGGGGTGTCAACAGACGCTGAGTTTCCGCCGTCAGTTTCAGTTTCATCGAAGTAGCTGTGTCGAAGCGGACACCCAGCAGAAAGCCACGCTTTAATTTCAGCGTCAGTCATAGCTCCGGTTATATCGGCATTATCTATTGCTGTTCTCGTTTCTGTAGTTGCGCCAGAACCTGGATATTGAGCGTGGTCGTCAGTGCCTAAGGTAGCAACAGTTGCGCCTGTCAGGTCTTCGGCAAAGTACTCAACGCTACTCCCAACAACAATTAAAGGCGGATCAAAAACAGGATGACCATCGCTATCTCGTTTTACTTCAATTTTTGTTTCTATTCGCAGGTTGCTGTACCCAGTAATTGTTTTGCCCAGCCACGGTTCACCTGTATCAATGTAACTATAAAGAGTATAGCCAGTTGTCGAGGGCTGTATTTTTATTGCTGCGTTAGTCATGTCGGCCGACTGACTAGTGTCTTCTGTGCTGTAGGTGAAGTTCCCGTACCAGTTCCACAATTGGCTGACACTTGTAACCGTGACTAGTAATTGCGGCCAAGAACCACTTCGCCTATAAGAAGTTGCTTCTCTCAAACCCCAAACACCCGAAGCAACATTGTCTGCCGGAATGTTTGATTTTCCTATAATGCCGCCATTGCGTCTCATGTTATAATCCTATTATCCGATATCAAGATAAAATGCTGATAATGATTGACGACCAGTGTCAGTGCCCGTTATCGTTGCAGATGCCGGTGTTTCTCCAACATCATAAACAATAAAACCAAGCGATCTTGTGCCGCTCGTTGAAGAGTCAGTCACCGTTGTCGCACCTGAAAACGTCAAAACAGGAGATTGATTAGGTCTTCCTGATAAAAACGCGACTGCTATAGTGAGCGGAGTTGCTCCCGAAGTAGTCAAAGAAACAGATGGCGCGGCAGGTCCTTTATCATTAACAAAATTTCTAGGTGTCAATGAACTTATTGATTTATATATTCTAAAGATAGAAATCATAGCTGTAAATCCTTCTGAGACGCTTGGAGTAGCAGTCAAACTACCCGTTGATATATCTGTAGAATTTAATACCTTTGCAAATACATACATTCTTGGGTACTCTGCACTATCTCCGTTGCCCACTAGTGTCCATCCAGAAGGTGTAGATAAAGTAGGTGCGGATTGATCAAGCGCAAACATTGCAATAGCAACATCGCCCGATCTAGCTGAAGGGAGATAACTAACTGTATACGAAGAAACATTGGTAGAATTTGAATCGCCTGTTGATCCTATATATCTCAACTTACTCACTATTCCGTCATATACGCCATTTGAATTCCAGAGACCATCCGTAACAATATTTGTTCCAGGATAAGTTACGCTTTTTCCGATGTATCCGCCTCTTTCAAAGATACTCATAATTAGGCATCATCTATAATTTCGTAAGAACACAGAGCTTGGAGGTCACTTGCAACGCTCGCGGTCAGTCTTAACGCATCGCCTTCTTCCAGATAAATTGGGTTTTCTTTCGCGATCAAAATAAGTGTCGCATCCGCTGGTACTACGACTGTCTTTGCAATGTGGTATGCGACAGAACTGCGAAACAAGTCGGCAGTAATATCGGCATCGTTTACACCGTCAACATTTGAAATAATCAGAGAGTTGACTTTGTAGACTTTGCCGCTTGCTGCCGAATTTGTTGTGATCGCGGTCGCACTAGTTCCGACTGATTGAACATCTGTCTTACCAGTAATTGATGTTACATTTACTATGTTTGGCGCTGCCATTTAAATTTCTCCTATTAACCAAAAACTATTGCCATCGCAATGGCTTTGCCTGTTGGACCAGTGGGACCGGTTGCTCCTGTAGGTCCAGTCGCTCCAGCAGCGCCTGTGGGACCTTGAATGCCTTGAGGCCCCGCTGGACCTGTAGGACCAGTAGCCCCTTGTATACCTTGCGGACCCGTTGGGCCTGTAGCACCTATTGGACCTTGAGGACCCGTCGGACCTGTAGCTCCAGTAGTACCTTGCGGACCAGTTGGACCTGTAGTACCTATTGGACCCGTCGGACCAGTAGCCCCTTGTATACCTTGCGGACCCGTTGGGCCTGTAGTACCTATTGGACCCGTCGGACCAGTAGCCCCTTGTATACCTTGCGGACCAGTTGGACCTGTAGCTCCAGTAGTGCCTTGTGGACCCGTTGGACCTGTAGCTCCAGTAGTGCCTTGTGGACCCGTTGGACCTGTAGCTCCAGTAGTGCCTTGTGGACCCGTTGGACCT
>Ga0099850_1000166_pt1 | contig 27815 bp, 44 predicted proteins | sample CB_VirMetaG_5_FD_79182 | JGI IMG/M metagenome (GOLD analysis project Ga0099850, IMG submission 79182) | Freshwater to marine saline gradient viral communities from Chesapeake Bay - CB_1508_1D Viral MetaG | ecosystem: Environmental > Aquatic > Marine > Coastal | place: USA: Chesapeake Bay... | reverse complement strand
GATACAGCCGTTTCAAAAATTGCACCGGAAATCCTTACCGGCGTAACTGTATCTGTTCCTGCCGCAAATGTTTCTGTAAACGCTCTCGCGCCTCAACTTCAGACTGGCGTCAGCCGCGTTGTTTGGCCGACTGAACCGTAATACACTCACCTCAACCGAAATGAACGGGGACCAACATAGCACAGAATACCACTCTCACGCTGACGGGCTGCGGCAAGTTACAGGTTTTTCCGGGAGCGAGTTACATCTGGGTGGAGTGCAATCGACAGAGACGAGCGTGACATGGACGTGGTATTGAAATTCTGGCCAGTAGCCATTGGCTTTGTTGGCTTTCTTGTGTGGCTCATTCGGCTTGAGGCCCGCTCAGTCGAGAACACCAAGGAAATTAAGCGGCTCTGGAACCAACGGAGAGAGGATATGGAGATATCGAAACAGGCGCGCGAAGACACCAACGCCATGCTGGCTGAGATACGCGACGACATCAAAGCTTTGATTGCCAAGGTGGGCAAATGAGACGATACAGTGCGCGCAGTCTTGCCAGCCTGAAGGGCATTCATCCTGATCTTCGGCGGGTGATTGACCGCGCCTTGCAGGAAAGCCCGCTAGATTTCATCGTCATCGAGGGTGTCCGCAGCAAGAAACGACAGGCTGAACTGGTTGCATCGGGTGCGTCCAAGACGATGAACAGCCGTCACATCACAGGCCACGCCGTTGATCTTCTGCCCATTGGCTCCAACGGTCCCGAGTTTGCATGGCCTCTCTATCATAAACTTGGCCCCGCTGTGGAGGCTGCTGCTAAAGCTGAAGGCGTAGAGATCACATGGGGCGGGCGCTGGTCGAAGTTTCGAGACGGCCCGCACTTTGAACTGAAGCGTAAAGTCTATCCGGCAAGCGACTGGACAACCGGCCAGCCTGCGCCGGAGCCACGCCGTAGCGCCGCGCAGAGCCGCACTGTGCAGGCTTCGGTGGTGCAGGGTGCCTCGGCTGTTGGTGGCGCTGTAGCGGCCTTTCAGGCGCTCGACGGAAATGCTCAGATCGTGGCCATCGGAGGCTGTCTGATCATCATTGGTCTGGCAATGTTCATCCTACGCGAACGGCTCATGGCTTGGGCTTCCGGGTGGCGGTGAAGCGTGGCGCGGATAAAGATATACCTCGCCGCTGGCGCTGCTTTTGTTCTGGGCCTGCTTGGCATTTACTGGCGCGGAAGGTCAGACGGGGCCGATGCAGAGCGTGACCGGCATGTGCGTCGCCGAATCGAGGCCATGCAGACAGCAAAGGATGTGCGGGATGATGTGGAAGGTGATAATGATCTTGCCGCTCGCGCTCAACGTTGGGTGCGTAACAACAACGAATAGTTATTGCGATATAGCTTCGCCGCTGTATTTCGATGACAGCAGCACTGTGATCTGGCTTTCGGAAAATGACGACGATCTGCTGCGGAATATCATCATTGCGAATGAAACGTGGGCAGCTTTGTGTGATTGACTCAAGCTGCGTTGACATCTAACCTGATCATACTTCTCTGTATTGGGTCATCTTCCTCCCTGAACTACCCCGTCCTTGCGGCGGGGTTTCTTTTTGTGGATTGAGCGCGGGCCGGTGAATGTGGCGCATTCGGTAGCGCATCCATCTCCGCGCTGGTTGGCTCTTCGCAAGATGAATACTGTGGCCCGCGCTTGTTCGTATTGTAGTTCGCGCCTTGTCTTGCCTCAAGAGACTAATCATCTTGGCATTGTTTTCTTGCCTGCGCCCGTATTTCGTTGACCACGTCCTTGTTGCCTTCGGCAATTCGAACGATCACTTCCATCTGGTCTGGTGTTACCCACAGACGGGGCAGGGGTAGAAAGCCTGCTTGCCTCAGAGCTTCTGCCGATCTTCCTTTGAGTTCGCTGCCGTGGCTCATCTCATTCTCTTTCGCGTGCGCTGCGCTTCTAGTTCAAAATCGGACCACTCTACCAGCGCCAGCGCGGCTTCAACATCGCGCCGGTCTAGTGCTGGGTATTCTAACAGGATGTACTCCACGCCAAAGCCTTCTGCGGCATAGGCCCAGACGGTTTCAACGGGGATGCGAGTTCCGGCAAAGCATACCAGCCCGCCCATTATGTCGGGTTGCGAGGTCAGCTTCATCCTTCACCCTCCCCGAGTTCTGCGAGGGTGGCGCGTATATCCTTGCTACGGTCAATATCCCACCACGTCCGCTCATCTTCGTGGTATTCAGCAGCCTTTGTTAGGGCCTCCACCGCCTTCGCCAGCTTGGCCTCCAGTTCTTCGATGCGGGCCTCGTGTAGCTTACGCGCATCTTCCATTGCGCTGGCGTAGCCTTGTTGTTCCGCAGCCTCCGCCAGATCGACTCGGACGTATTCAACCTGCGGTTCGCTTGCATACTTAGGGTTCTCAAAGCATCTTGGGAACATGCCGTCGCCCGCCTCAACATCACCATCAAGATAAATCCATTCAGGTGCTTCACTCATCACTCTCTCCTTTCAGTTCTGCGAACGAAGAACAATCGCAGCAAGCGCTACAATAGCTCCTACCCAAGTGCCCAAAAAGAAAGCCGACAAAACGACCCAATTTGCATGACCTTTTTTTACGATGGTGACTGGATTAGTCATTGGTCTCCCCTTTCAGTTCTGCGAGGGTGACTACGGCCTCGGATTGCGCCAGTGTATCAGCGACCCAACTGTCGCTGTCTTCAACGACAAGCACTAACGCCTTCAAAGCCTTCACCGCCTTCGCCAGCTTGGCCTCCAGTTCCTCGATGCGGTCGGCTGCGTCGTCGCAAAGCACCTCATCCTCAAATACATGCCCTCTGTCGTCAAAGGACACAGCTATGTGGTCGCGCAGCCGCTTCACCAGATCGTCAGTCATCCCGTCAACCCCGCCAGTTTTGCACCCTCGTAGAGTGCCTTGGCATCTTCAAACGCACGGCGTGTCATGCCGTGGTCAATGATGCTGTCAATGTCAGCGGCGATCTCTTTCAGTGCTGCCACTGGCGCACCGTCTTCGCTGTTAGCGGCACGAATGACGCGATAGATTACGTCATTCAATTCATGAAGGGCTTCATTGTAGTCGGTCATTTGTTTTTCTCCTTAAGGGCGCATTCATATTCGATGCCGGTGTATGCCATGCCGTCAACATAGCTGTCTTTGTGAGTTGGGTTGTGAAACCGGCGCGCAATCTTGGTGGCTTGGTGCATGATCGCTACTTCTCGTGCTGAGATGTTGCGTCCGGTAATAGCATTGAAGATGTTGGCGATGTGCTGATGGTTTGTGACGGGATCGCCGTATGCCTTGTTTCTGTCTTTGCCTGTCAGGTTTGCTGCTTCCTCAAGGCAGGCTATGCGTGGGCTGGTCATGCGGCTTCATCTATTTGTTTGACGAGCTGATCTTTCAAATCTCTCACCATGGAATAAGATTCTATCATGCCGTCTGCGCGACGAAGGGCATTGATCACGGTCGAGTGGTCTCTGCCAAAGGCGCGTCCAATTTCTCCAAGGGACATGCCAAGATGATTGCGCATAATCCACATTGCAGTGGCTCGGGCCAGAAACACCGGAGCTTCCCGATTGGTGCAAAGCACCTCCATATCTAAACCGGAAAGCTCTGCTGTAGCCTCGATCAGCTTGTGCGTTTTGTCGTTGGTGATAGCTGCGAAAGGATTAGTCATTGGTCTTCTCCAACATTTCCAGAAGGGCGATGAACTCTTCCATGTCCTGAACCAAGCTCAGGTTGTTTTTTTGTTTTGCATCGGACTTGATTAGCTCCGACTTTCTTATCAGTCGTTTGATGATGACGTATTTCATGTTGACCTCTGGCAAGGAGGGGCCGGGATTACCGGCCCCCAACTGACTCAGAAAGGAATCTTGTCGTCCGTAACAGCATTGCTGCTATCGTTATTGCCTTGCTTGGCATCCGACACTGACATGGTCATGTAGGCCTGACCGTCCTTGGACTTGCGCCATGCAGCGAGGCGACGAAACTCATTGATTGGGCCGGTGTAGTCTGGCGCATTTTCGTTGCCCTTCTTGTCGTTCTCAAACAGAACGCCGATCTTTTCGAAGACCTCGATGATGTTCTTGCCGCCTCGGGTCTCGTCTTTAATCATGACGATCTTCATGTCTTTGCCGGTATCGTTCAGCTTGCCCTGAAGGATCAGCTTCTGTGTATCGAAGGGCTTGAAGGCTGCGCCTCGATCAGTGTTGTCGTAGTTTTCCGCCATGCTTCTGGCTCCTGTGTTGCGGGCTTACCAGCCCTGTGATTTGTTGCCGGAATCAGCAACGTATTTGTTGCCGTCATGTTCACCAAGAAACACATCGGCATTGAACCCGAGATGGGACAGCCCTTTGGTCAGGCCATCAGTGACTGCCATCTTGGGGGCATCTTCTGCCAGTCTGTTCTTGGCTGCGTCAAAGAACTTGCGGCAACCGGGGAAGGGACCGAACTGATTGCCGGGAGTGCCGTGCCAGATGGTCACGTCAGAGATCACAGCCGTGTCGCCATTGGACAGGTTGACGAACCTGTTTTCCGCCGACCACCCCCAGCCTTCACCAACCGGGCCGAACTGTGCAGTGGCTGACTTGACCTGATACATCGGGTCGATGGCAGTGAAGGTGCGCGGTCCGAAGCTGACCGGCTTCAGATACTTCTTGTCAGACTTGCTGACTGCGTCCCAAATCTTGAGATTGCTCATGCTCTTCCTTCCTATGCGTAGCGTGAGGGTGGTGTATCTGGCAGCAGATCGAGGACTTCTTTTCCCTTTTCTGTCAGCCGCCATGCTCTGAGGTTGGACGAAAGCCGAAAGGCTCCCGTCGTTGGTGCGTAAGTTTCGACGCGCTCAAGCCAGCCTGCCTTCTCTAGACTGACCATGGTTGCGCCGCAGTTGTCTGGTTTGTTGCGCTTGCTTTGCTTGAGCAACTCGTTGCCGATCTCGGCAGAAAGAAACTCTCGCTCCTGAAATCTGCGATTGGCCTTGATGATCTGCATGATTTGCCAGCGCACTCGGGTTAGCTTGGGTGGCTGCATGATTACCTCACTGTGAAGCGGAGTGCGCCATTCTTGCTGCGCTTGATGGTGAGCAGGTCGCAGTAGACTTCCCGCTCGTTGGGTCCGACCATGTCCTTCAGGGACTTCTTGGCTGACTCGAATGAACGAGCCGCATCTTCGTTCTCGACGTAGGTGTGGGCGGCATCGATGAAGGCGTTGTCTGTGCTGGCATCTCGTATGACCATGTGGTCCACCGGGATTTTTTCGATGCTGAGTGACGGCGTATCGACAGCAACAGGTTCTTCATTGCGAAGAACGTAACCCCAGAAGTCCGACACCACTGCCCACATTGAATTGAAATACTCTTCGCTTCGGGCAATGTGCGCTGCCTCCCATTTGTTGTTGCCAAAGATTACTGACAGGTAAGCGCCGTTTGCATTGGACAGGCGCATGTATGTCTGAAGCTGCGGCATGTATCTGGCGATCATGTCGTCCATAGTGCTGAAGTTGTTGGTGTGCTTGGCCTCGATGATGCAGTTGTCCCACATGCCATCGATGGTACCGAGAGCAGGCACGATACCAATCTCTTCATGAAAAGAATGCTGCCTGTCTTCAACGATTGCTTCATACACCTTCTCGAACCAGCCAAGGTTGAAGCTCTCAGTGTGAATGCCAAGCTGCACTGCGATGTTATCGCTAAGGTCTTCAGGCTCTCGCTTGCCAGTCTTTACCTGCCATAGCTCAAGCCACTCTCCGGACATGATCTTGATGGTGTCCGAACCACCTATGAATCCAACTCTGTTCATCTTCTTCTCCTTTGTATCAACATATTACTGCATATGTGCAGTGTGGTCAACGCTCGTATGCCTCAAGGTCGGCATCGGTGATCGAGGTCTTGGCGATCAGCATCTCACGCATGGTCCCACGCAGGAATGTGTCTGAGATCGATTCTCCTGCCCGTATACGGGCTTCGGTGATCTTCAGGGTGTCCAACCCTTCTGGAGAGCGAGCCGCCGCTGTGCGGCCCTCTCCGAGCTTCTTCGATGCAGAGCGGGTTGCGTCGATGAATAGCTTGATGCTGGGGAGGGTGCGTGAGGTTGCTGATTGGGCCAGCTCTTTCGTGATGGAGGCGACGAGCTGGCCCAATCGTTCCGAGTCGATGTTGCTCGGGATGTTGTTGTTCACTGCCTCGATGGTATCCATTGCAATGATCTTCTGATCCAGATCGCGAGGCATGTTGAACCGGCTCAGGATATCATTACGAAGCCAGTTCTTCAGGTAGCTGATGCGTTGATCATAATTCATTGAGCCAGTCATGGTTCTTCACCTGTGTCACCTCCTGTTTCTCAGCTTCGAGGTCGTCCTCCCAGCGCTCACCGTTCAACCATGTCGCCGGGTGAGGGCGGAACTTCATCTCGATTCCGGTCTCTTCGCAGTGTTTGGAGTAGGCGATGGCAGCTTGGACAATCTCATTCGGATCGGCTGAGCGCGTTGCTTTATCGAAGGCAATGCGCGCCGCCCCCTTTCCTACCCGCCGGGGATAGGCTTGCCAGAATGCAAGGAAGAGCGGTGTATCCTTGGGGTGTGCCAAATTGGCACGGGAAGTAGTATCTCTTTTCTTGGAGATATCTAACTGAGTAATATTACTATCTACTTCGTGTGCCAAATTGGCACGGGTATCCTCTGACATTTCTTCCTCCATGCAGGTGATGATGTAGAAGTTGGATGATCCAGACCGACGCTCGATGCGTATGTATCCATGCTCTTCGAGCCACTGGATCGCGCGCACAACAGACCTCAGTGAAGCACATGTATCTCGCGCAATCGTTTCCTTTGACGGCCAGCATTCTCCTGCGCTGTTGCAGTAGGATGCCAGTGATAACAAAACGATTTTCGCTGTAGGATTTTGGATGCGCGTTAACGCAATGTCTGCTAGAAGGTCATAGATGGTCATGCGTATGCTCCTTCAACGCATTGATCTTCGGGACAGGCGAGTATGGGAGTCCTCGCCTGTCCCACCTTACTAGCAGAGAGTCAGTGTCCGGGCCACTGATCTTTGTTCTTGACCAAGGTGTAGTGGCCGACCACATTCCCGCCACAAGTCATGCGACGTTCACATTCGATGGGCCAGCCTTGCTCTCTCAGCTCATAGATGCGGGCCGACAATCTGAAGCACCCAAAGTGTTCAAGCGCATCAAGCGGAGTCAGTGTTTCGCCGCGCTTAAGCCAGCGCAAGATGTCATGGTTCTGAGACATTGATCTTCTCCATTAGTTTTTCAAACACGTCACCCGGCAGGATGACTATGGTCTGCGGAGTTCCTCTCCGTCTTTTGTATATTGCTAGGTCTCTGCCTTCCAAGACAGTGAAGGGGCTGGGGAAACCAGAGGTGTCCCGATACTTGACTTCAGCTACCAGCTCGTGTCCTCCGAGTTCGAGCTTGATGTCGCCGCTATACTCTCCTCCCAAGCTTCCCGAGAGAGGCTGTCGCTTGGCTTTGATGCCGACTTTCTTGAGCCACTCGACAATCCGCCGCTCATGATAGCTTCCTTTTTGCTTATTTTTATTTGCCATCTCTCGCCCTCATAGCAATCAAGGCAGATGAACCAGTGCTTGGCATTGGTTCTCTTGTGATTGTTCTTAAGGATAGCAACAAACCAGCGGGTGGTTATACCACACGCATCACACAGCGCCGTCCCTTTTTTTAACTTCGATCTCGTAGCCAAGAGAATCCAGCCAGCAGATGAGCATAAACCCAGACGGGATACGCTTGTGCGTCTCCCACTTGTGAATCAACGATACAGTGCAGCCGATCCTATGCGCCAACTCTTCTTGGCTTATATTGCGCTCGGATCGAGCGGCGATTAGGTTGCTCACCAGAAGCTCGTAGTCTTTGGGTATACTCACGGGCTTGGTGAAGTGCGTAAAGGTCTTCAATAGCCTGCATCACTTTCACTGCTGTGTCATACCGCAGCTCGGTCTTCTCATGGATAGTCCGATAGTAAGTAGAAGTTGGGATATCCGCCTTCTGGAATGCCCGGAGCAGAGGAACATTACATTCCTCAGCCCGGTCCTTGATCAGTTGCAAGTATGACTTCATGCTGCATTGGTGCAGCAATTATCTGCTCAAGTCAATCGCAACGGATTCAATATGGAACTTCGTCCTCAAACTCAGCGACCTGATGATTGGCTTCCCATGCTGCTGTCGCCCGCTCAAGAAACTTCTTCCTGTTGAATCTGGGATTCGTTTTCTCTAGTTCATCGGCGATGCTGTGAAGGTGAGAGGGCCACGAAACCTGTGGCCCAATCACATCAGCGATGAAGTTATAGTGCGCTCTGCTCATTTTCGGTATCATACTACTCCCTCGTATTCGAGTTCATCCCAGCGACGATGGTTCATTGCCTTGGCAATGGCATCCTCGCGATTGCGACGAGCAACCTCCGGGTTCTTGAGGTCACTGGTATGGCTGGCCCAGTAGGTCATGCAGTTATACAGCGCCCACTTGTTGCGCCCCAACTCTCGATGCTCACTGGCCCAGATACCCAACAGCTTCTCAAGCTGGCGCTCGTTGGCTTTGGTTACCAGCTTCTGGCGTGACGCTGACTTGGCAATTGTTGCCTTGAAGAATACCTCTGCCATGTGATCAGTAACCGGCACTGTCATCCAGCTTTGCCAAAGCTCTCGATTGTTCATGAAGGTATCGAGGCCAACGGCGATCTTGTTTGCGCTGCCTTCGACGTTGATCGACTGGGTGTGCTTGAAGTTGGAACGAGCTGTTCCCATTGGTGTGGTGCAGCCATTGAGACACCACAAGCGCAGGCCATCAGCCGACTGACTAAATGACCAGCTTCCGTCATAGCTGTTGAAGAATGATACCCGGAACTTGACGATGTCACCGACCGCAGGCTGAACAACAAGGTTGTTGAACAGAATCTCGCCGCGCATCTTGCGACCGCCGTCAGCTATACGAACATCGACCGTGTAGTCGTGGCTAAGATCAGCTTCCTTCACTGCATCCATGATGCTGTTGACCACGTCGTCATGCTTGACGATGTGATAGCGAGAGCCGTGCACACCAAGCACCTCGTTGGTGTCGGTGCGAACAACGGCCTGATTGCCGGGAATCTCTGCGCCGTTGCGGTCAAAGATGGGTTGGGCCTCCACGGGGAAGGCCCACTTGTCATTGGGGAAATCAAACATTGGTCTGTTGTCCTTTCGCGTAGTCTTCGATCATTCCCATCGCCTGTTCATAGACGTTCTGGAATTCCATGATGCGGGTCATAAGAACCTGCTTGTTGAAACCTTCTTCAATCACACCGTTGAGGTCATGCAGAAAGTCTATCGTTTGCCTGATCTCACTTGTGGTCATGCCGATGCTGACCTTGATTTCGCTGGTTTCTGCGTAGTGGTAGTCCATTCCATTCTCCCTGAAATGAAGTTGGGTCATTCAAAGCTGGGTCGAACCACTCGACCCGGCCCTAAGTAAACATGCCCCTCCGTCCCTTGCCAAAGGACAGAGAGGCATGAGAGAAGGGGCGGACCGTAGCCCGCCCCAGTGGTGCGTCATGCGAACTTCTTCAGCCGGTCATCAAGGCCAAGGCCGGTGGAGACGTGGGTGCGCTTCGGGCGGGGTGTCCATGTCTCGCCGGTGATCTGCTTGTGAACTTCGCAGTCTGCCGCATGGCGCTGCGTCAGGACTTCAAGCTCCTCTTCCATCGCTTCGTAACGGTCGAGCAGCCGTGCCAGCTTCACGTCAGCGATCTCGGAGCCGCGCTCTGGGAGCAGGTCTTTGATCTCTGCGGCAACGTCAGCCATTTGGCCGTTGCCCGTCTTCTTGAATTGAAGACTGTTGAAGCTGGTGTAGCAGGCATCCCGTGCGATGCTCATCTCGGTGTATTCATTGGCTTTGTGGAATTTGATAACTTCCAGCTTGAGCTTGACGAGCGTGTTGATCGAGGCGGTGTTCTTCTTGGTCATCTCTAGGTTCTCCTTTGTGTGTCGCGAGGACCACCCTCGCGATGAGATGCCAGTGGCACAGCCCCAAACCGAACGAAGAGAGGCCTGCAGTTCGCAAGGTGAATCCCCATACAGGCGCAGGAAGAACAGAGAACAACATCTCAACAAACACCCGGCCAACAAGGGAAGCGAGGATTCTCCTTGCGAACTGTTTGGGGACTGATGCCACGCCAGCATCCATGCGAGGTGGCCGCAGAGACCCAAAGGCGAGCCGAAGAGCATGACAGAACGCCGCCACGAGCAACGCGCTCGGCAAGAGAGAGCCTATAGTATGCAGAAACTTATAGCATGGAAGCCAATGCACCGAGTTTGTGCGTTGACACAAGGGTTGCAAGCAATGCTATCAACGGGGGGAGAGAGGGAGAGGGGGGCAACAAGGAGACACAAATGGGCCAAGTAGCACAACAGAAGCTGACCAAGAGACAAATGGCTCTAGTTGATGTCATGGTAGCAGAAGGCCTCAAGACAAGCGAAGCCGCAGTCAAAGCAGGATACGCAGAGGGAAAGAGCGGATACGTCTCAGCACACCGAACGCTAAGGTTGCCCCATGTGCAGCAGTATATGATGCAGAGGATTAGCGAGACGATTGGGATGAACGCTACTGCTGCTGCAGCTCAAGTCATGAAGCTCGCTCGGGGCGCGAAATCAGAGTATGTTCAGCTCGAAGCGGCCAAGGATATTCTAGACCGTGCCGGGTTCAAGCCGGTGGATAGATCACAGGTGCAGATAGCTGGTGATATACGAGTGTCCATAGATCTAGGGTGATTCACTCTTGGTGAGTGTGATGTAGGGGGTAGGGGGGAAAGTTGCCGGTAGTTACAGTGGTAATAGTCCCACCCTGACATTTTTAGCCAGAAAGGTTCGATCATGCGTGTAGGAGTTATGGTAGGTTCTAGGTTTGGTCGTGTTGCCCCGGAGCGTGTTGTGCGTGGTGGGGCGAAGGCGACTGATGTAGCGAAGGGGAAGTTGGAGGAGGCTGTGAAGAAGCGAGCTTCTCCGAAGCGTAAGAGGCGTGTGAAGAAAGATGTCTAAGACACCTGCATGGCAGCGGAAGGCTGGGAAGAATCCTTCTGGTGGATTGAATGCTGTTGGTCGTGCTTCTGCGCGTCGTCAGGGTATGAACTTGAAGGCTCCGGTTGAGTCTGGTGACAATCCGAGGCGGGCGAGTTTCTTGGCTCGGATGGGGAACATGGCTGGTCCTGAGCGTGATGAGAAGGGGAGGCCGACGCGTCTTCTTCTTAGCTTGAAGGCTTGGGGTGCCAGCAGCAAGGCTGATGCCAGAGCGAAGGCTCGGGCGATCAGTAGGCGGAATAAAGCGAAGGGTTGAGCTATGTGCTTTGGTCGTGGAGCGCCTGCTCCGGTAAAGATGGAGGAGCCTGACTTGGCTTCGACTCGATTGGCGACTGCTGAGGAGCGGCGTGATCCTCGTTACTTGGATCGCCCTGTAGCAAAGCGTCGTCCTTCTTTGTTGAACATGGGGATGTTGAATGTCTCGGGTCAATGAGGCTGGGAACTATACGAAGCCGGGGATGCGGAAGAGTTTGTTCCAGCGGATCAAGTCTGGTGGCAAGGGCGGCAAGCCGGGTCAGTGGTCGGCGCGGAAGGCGCAGATGCTGGCTAAGCAGTATAAGGCTAGGGGCGGGGGGTATACGAGTTGAAGGCACCTCAGCGTTCTTTGGTAAGTTGGACCAAGCAGAAGTGGCGCACCAAGAGTGGGAAGCGCTCTCAGGACACTGGTGAGCGGTATTTGCCCGAGGCGGCGATCAAGTCGCTGTCTTCTTCTGAGTATGCTGCGACGACCAAAGCCAAGCGTGAGGGAACACGGCAGGGCAAACAGTTTGTTTCTCAGCCTAAAGCCATTGCCCGAAAGGTAAGGAAGTATCGAACATGAAGAACATGAAGGTTGGCGGCGGTGGCCGCTTTCGTCGTTTGACAAAAGAGCTTGCAGCCAAGGGGGCGAAAGACCCGAAGGCTTTGGCGGCTAGCATTGGTCGCAAGAAGTATGGGGCCAAGAGGTTTCAGGAGCTGGCAGCGAGGGGGCGAAAGAATGCCAAGGGGTAATGTCACGCCGAGGGATCGATCTCTTCAGCGTTTGTCGCTGCTGGAGAAGCAGGTCAGGGAGACAACGAGCAGGGGAACGCTTCAGAAGATAAAGACCCTGCTGAGGGATTACACCACTGGCGTTACCTCTTCTAAGCCTCAGTCAGATCGAGTGAAGGCCCTCCGTCGCAAGATTGCAAAGCGTGAGGAGTCGCTTCTAAAGAACTCGAACAAGTTGCCTTCGGGTGGGAGGCTATGAGCTTTCCGCTTACTCAGCAGGATCGGGAGCTTCTTCGGGGCATAGTGAGGAAGGTTCACTTTGCGCATGTCGAGGCCAAGCATGGAAAGAGCTTTGTAACGGATTATGAGTGCGACAAGCTGATTGACAGCTTGGGTCCGGAGATTGCTGAGCGGATGATCCGCTTCGGAGTGGACAAGGGGCTTAGATGATCGACTTCAAGTATAAGCCGGATGGTGAAGTCCTGAAGGCGTTCATGAAGGACGATATTTTTTTTCGTGGCATCAGGGGTCCGGTTGGTAGCGGCAAGTCGGTGGCTTGCTGCGTCGAGGTCTTTCGTCGCGCCTTGATGCAGGAGAAGGGTGAGGACGGGAAGCGGAAGAGCCGGTGGGCAATCATTCGGAACACCAACCCGCAGCTTAGAACCACCACGATCAAGACTTGGTTGGATTGGTTTCCTGAGAATGACTGGGGCAAGTTCCATTGGTCAGTGCCTTACACCCACCACATCAAGAAGGGGGACTTGGACCTTGAGGTTATCTTCCTTGCGCTGGACCGGCCTGAAGACGTTAAGAAGCTGCTGTCATTGGAACTGACCGGCATCTGGATCAACGAGGCCAGAGAGATTCCCAAGTCTATTGTGGACGCCTGCACCATGCGCGTGGGTCGCTATCCTTCTATGAGAGAGGGAGGCCCGACTTGGACCGGAGTTATTGCCGATACCAACGCGCCCGAGGAGGATCACTGGTGGCCAATCATGGCGGGCGAGGTTCCGATTCCGGATCATATCCCGCGAGAGCAAGCCAAGATGCTGGTCACGCCAACCAACTGGCGGTTCTACACTCAGCCCTCCGGGATGATCGAGGAGAAGAGTGAAGAGGGTGAGATTGAGGAATACAAGCCAAACCCGGCGGCTGAGAATCAGAAGAACATGCTGGAGTCTTACTATCCAAACTTGATTCAAGGTAAGACCAAGAGCTGGATTGATGTCTATGTAATGAATCGCTTGGGCATGATTCAGGATGGAAAGCCGGTGTATCCCATGTTTGCGCCTGACGTTCACATTGCCAAGGAAGAGCTGCCTGTTGCCGCTGGGGTTCCGGTTTATGTTGGGGTGGACTTTGGTTTGACGCCTGCTGCCGCCATTGGGCAGAAGGTGCGCAGCCGATGGCTGATCCAATCCGAGATTGTGGCAATTGACATGGGGGTTGTCAGGTTTGCCGAGGTGCTGCGCAATGAACTGGCGTCTCGCTTTTCTGCCTGCTCTGAGGTGTATATCTACGGCGATCCGGCTGGTGATTTCAGGGCGCAGACGGATGAATCTACTCCGTTCCAGATTTTGCGCGGCGCTGGCCTTCGGGCTTTCCCAACGCATACCAACTCGGTGGACCTACGCCTTGAGGCTGTCTCTTCTCAGCTTATGAAGATGGTTGAGGGCAAGGCTGGGTTTCTTGTAGACCGGCGCTGCTCTACGCTGATCAAGGGCTTTGAGGGTGCTTATGCCTACAAGCGGCTTGAGGTCAGCGGGGAGCGGTATGCGGACAAGCCGGACAAAGGAATGTTTAGCCACGTCCATGACGCCTTGCAGTATCTTCTTCTTGGCGCTGGCGAGGGACGTGCCTTGATCAACAACCAGAAACCTGCTCAGCCTGTTGTTGCCAAAAGAAACTTTGATGTTTTTGCCAAGGGCAAACCCAAGGCTAGGCGGCAGGGACTTTGGGCGCGGATGTAACGCTTCCGCTTTTTGTGCATTGAGCGCCAACCCTGTTATGGCGTAGGGCGAAAAAAAGGAGACATGCCATGTGCTTTGGACCAAGTCGTGCGGAAAAACAGGCCGCAGCGCTACAGCAGCAAGCAGCTCAAGAACAGAAGCGTCGTGAGATCGAAGAGCGGTCACGCCAAAAGCGGGAAGATATTTCCGAGGCGGTTGAGGCCCGAGCCACTTCTCGGCGCGGTAGCGGCGGCACTGGTCGTCGCTCTCTTTTTTCCGGACCGAGCGGTAGTGCCGGGTTTATTGGCAGGTTTAACTGATGAATGACCCCATCGCCGAGAAGTATCTCAAGAAGTATAACCGGGCCAAAGCGCTTCGGGAAAACTGGGTTCCGCTGTTTGAAGAATGCTATGAGTATGCCATTCCTCAGCGGGAGTCGTTTTACTATGAGGAGCCGGGGCAGCGCCGCGACGACAAGATATTCGATGAGACGGCGGTGGTTGGTGTTCAGGAGTTTGCCAGTCGCTTGCAGTCTGGCATTGTTCCCAACTTTGCGCGTTGGGCTGACTTCATTGCTGGCAGCGAGGTTCCGCCTGAGCAGCGTGATAATGTAGACAATGAGCTGGATGAGGTTACGGACTATGTGTTCGAAGTCATTCAGAACTCCAACTTCAGTCAAGAAGTGCATGAGTCCTTCATCGACCTTGCAGTGGGAACCGGCGTTCTTTGCGTAGAAGAGGGTGACTCAATCAACCCGGTAAACTTCACTGCGATTCCGCTGCCGCATGTGGTGTTGGATACTGGCCCGGATGACCGCATCGATCATGTGTTTCGCAAACGAGCCAATGTTCAGATCGACCAGCTTGAACTGATGTATCCGCGCGGAAACTTTTCGCCCGAGGTAATGAATCTGCGCAACGGCGACAACAAGACGGACGTGCTTGAGGTGGTCTGCCGCAACTACGAACGGCCTAACGAAGAAGCCTACTATCACTATGCAATTTGCATGAGAACACATACGCTCCTTCACTCGAAGGAGATGTCCGGTGTTGGGGCCAACCCGTTCATTTGTTTTCGCTGGGCCAAGTGCGCCGGTGAGATTTATGGTCGCGGCCCTTTGATCAATGCGCTGGCTGCAATCAAGACAACCAACCTCACGGTCGAACTTATTCTTGAGAACGCGCAGATGTCGATCTCCGGCATTTACCAAATGGAAGACGATGGTGTGATCAACCCTGATACCATTCAATTGGTGCCGGGGACGATTATTCCAAAGGCGATGGGCAGTTCTGGTCTTCAGCCAATCAATGCTGCCGGTCGCTTCGATGTGGCCCAATTGGTGCTGAATGACATGCGCCTGAACATCAAGCGCGCACTCTACAATGAAATGCTGGGCGATCCCAACAAGACGCCCGCTACTGCGACTGAGATTGCTGAGCGTATGGCTGACCTATCTCGTCGCATTGGGTCTGCTTTTGGTCGCCTTCAGGCCGAGCTTGTGCAGCCTGTGCTTCAGCGTGTGGTTTACATTCTGAAGAAGCAGGGGCGCATTGAGCTGCCAACGATCAATGGCCGTGAGGTCAAGATTCGTTCTGTTTCTCCGCTTGCTCAGGCTCAAGCCAATCAGGACATCTCTTCGATTGCACGTTTTCTTGAGCTGGTTGGTGGAGCCTTTGGCCCTGAGATGCTTCAGATTTTGATCGACAGTGAGCAGACTGCCGTTCACCTTGCCAAGAAGTTCGGGGTTCCTGAAAGCTTGATTCGCGATGAGGAACAGCGTAAAGAAATAGCTGCAATAGCGCAGCAACTTGCGCAGCAACAGCAAGGACAGATGGTTGCCCCAGCGGGTTAACATTGGAATTGACGGGATTCAGCGACCGGCTGAGTCAGACTTGCAGATCAGTATGAATGTTGCAGAGGTTTTCTCTGCCCCTGCTGGAGCGGCAGTTCTTTCCTATCTGCGGTCGATTACCATTGAGATGGTTAACGGACCTAACGTCAGCACAGAAGAGCTAAGACATATGGAGGGGCAGCGGTATATCGTTGGCCTTCTTGAGCAACGTATTGCCCACGCGCACAGGAAAAAGCAGAAATGACCGAGAGCCTGATTAGCGGTGAAGCCACCGAAGCTGAAGCCGCCCCGCCAGCCGAAACTCAGGAAGCACCCGCAGCGGAAACCCAAGAGCTTCTTCTTGGAAAGTATAAGTCCGTCGATGACTTGGCCGAGGCATACAAATCCCTTGAGTCGAAGATGGGTGCCAAAGAAGAGGATTATCGCAACAAAATCTTGGAAGAGCTTCAGGCTGAAGCCTACAAGGATCGGCCTGAATCTGCTGGCGATTACAAGCTTCCTGACATCATTGACGAGGAGGCTTCTGTAGACAGCGGTCTTCTGAAGTGGTGGTCTGAACATGCCTATGAGAATGGATATTCTCAGGAGGAATTTGAGCAGGGCATTGAGATGTATGCTCAGGCTGTCATGAGTTCTGAGCCTGATCTTGAGGCTGAGACAAAGAAGCTGGGTGACAATGCCAATACGCGCATCGAAGCGGCGTCGGCCTTTGCTGTGAAGTTCTTTCCCGAGTCTGCTCTACCCGCCATCGAGCGGATGTGCGAAAGCCACGAGGGCATCATTGCTCTTGAGCATATCATGTCGGCAATGAAGGACGGTTCATTCTCTGGCGAGGCTCAGCGGGCAGAAGCGGTAAATGAACAGAAGCTTCGTGAGATGATGCTGGACGAGCGATATCATAACCCGGTGAAGCGCGATCCGCATTTCATCAAGCAGGTCGAAGATGGATTCCGCAAACTCTATGGCTAAGCCAATCCTTGAAAAGTGTGGGCTTCAACTGGTTCCGTTTGAGCGCGACCATGTAATGCCCTTCTTCAGTGACATGAGTTTGGAGTCAAAAAGAGAGCTTCGGGTTGCTTATGGGATTGAGCCTCTCGACGCCCTGTTCATGGCCCTTGAGCATAAGATGGTTTACGCAGTAATTCGCAATGGTCATCCGCTTGCAGTGACTGGGTTGGATAAGGGCTTTATGTGGGCGCTATTTGGCAATGGCCTCCGCCGTAACTGGTATCGCTTTGTCAAAGCATCTCCTGCCTTGATCAGCTACTATCACGGCTTTGAGCCGGAGTTGGTTTGCGATATCTGGGCGCGCAATGGAATGATTGCTCAGTGGCTGGCGCACCTTGGCTTTGAGCCAGTGGCGCAGCTTGATTCAGATAGCGGGCATGAGTTTGTGCGTTTTGTGCGTTGCCATTACGAAACGCCTCGTGTTCTGAATTTCCCATCACGGCCCGTGATTCACTGAGAGGCCCGCAAGGACACCCTCGTGGAAGTGAGAGATCGGACACCCGTCGAGAGAAACTTCCAATGAGGACTGCAAAATGGCTAACACTATCGATCAAGCCTTTATCAAGCAGTTCGAAACCGAAGTTCACATGGCGTATCAGCGCATGGGTTCCAAGTTCCGGAACACCATTCGCACGACCAATGTGACGGGTTCGACTGCTCGATTCCAAAAGATTGGCTCTGGCTCTGCCACCACCAAGTCGCGCAATGGCAACGTCACTCCAATGGAGCTGGCACACACCTACGTCGAAGTTACGATGCAAGATTGGTATGCACCGGAATACATCGACAAGCTCGACGAGATGAAGATCAACATCAACGAGCGTCAGGCTGTGGCTCAATCTGCTGCCGCTGCTCTGGGTCGCAAGACCGATGAGTTGATCACCACCGCAATGGACGCGGGTGCCAACGCCACCCAAATCCATGACACCAGCTCGGCACTGGAAAAGGCAGACCTTCTGACCCTGTTCCAGACCTTCGGTGAAGCGGACATCCCGGAAGACGGACAGCGCTACCTTGCCATGTCGCCTTCTGGTTTTGCCGACCTGTTTGCCATCAATGAGTTTGCTTCGTCGGACTATGTTGGCCCGCAGAACCTGCCCTTCGCAGGCGGCATGACCATGAAGGAATTCCTTGGCTTCAAGATTTTCTCGACTTCGGCTGTGGCTGGCGGCAAGAACTTTGCCTACCACACTACGGCGGTTGGTCTCGGTATGAACGCTGACGTTCAGACTGAAATCAACTACGTCGCCGAGAAGGTCTCGCACCTCGCAACCTCGATGATGTCGATGGGTGCCACTGTCATTGATGACAATGGTGTCTACGAAGTCCTCGACAACAACTAAGAGGAGTCGCTGACATGGCTTATAGTGCAGCAGGACTGACCCGCATTGGTGGCGCGTCGAATGGCGATCTGTGGTTCTACACGACCACCGATCCTATCGCGACGGTCAACACTGCCGGTTACTTCAACTCGGCTTCGAACATGCTGTCGGTGCGCGATGTGATCATCGTTGCTGACACGAACACGCCGACGACCAACTTCGTCAGCGTTCTGTCGAACTCGGGTGGCGTCGTTGATGTTTCGGATGGCACTGCCATCGCGGAAACTGACGGCGACTAAGACAGGGGGTGGGGGCTTCGGCCCCCACACTTTCCATGAGCATTGCAAACACACCGATCAAGATTTGTTCGCGGGCTTCTCTGCTGATTGGCGGGGAGCCTATTTCTTCATTCACTGATGGGACTTCTGAATCGATTGTGTGTGATGCAATGTATGAGGACATTGCGCGCGCTGCTCTTACCAACTCTCGTTGGCGGTTCGCTACGAACCAAATGGTTCTCAATCGGATAAGCGCCGCGCCCACTGGCCGCTTCGATGCGGCCTATCAGCTTCCCGGCGATATGCTGATGCTGAATGCTGTGACGGTCAATGATCACCCAATCAAGTATGACCTCTACGGCGACAAGGTTTACACCGACGCTGCGGCAACTGATGTCTTGATAGCTGACTACATCTATCGTGCGGATGAAGGGGACTGGCCTCCTTACTTTGTCGTTGCCGTTGAGTATATGATGGCTGGTGTGCTGGCGACTTCGATTGCCCGCGACAATCAGCTTTCTCAACTGATGGAGCAGAAGGCCGCGTTCCAGATGGCCCAAGCCCGCAGGCTGCATTCCCAACAGCAGACCACGCGGAAGCTGAACACGTCGAGGTTTATTGCTCAAAGGCGAAGCTGATGCAGAAAGTCAGGGTTCCGATCAACAGCTTCCAGTATGGCGAGATCAGCGATTCAGTCATTCATCGGGTAGACTCCCCGATTTATCAGGCCTCCGCACAGAGGCTTGAGAACGTGCTGGTGCGCGCTGAGGGCGGGGTGAAAAAGCGCCCCGGCCTTCGGAATATCTACGACTTTGGGATTACTCGGGACACCACGAAGACGCTTCAATGCGATCTGGTGCCGTTTGTTTTCTCGGATGATGAGCGATACATTATTGCTATTGAGCATCAAAAGGTGCGCTGCTTCCGGGTGGTCAACGGCACAATCGACTTGGTCTCTACGCTAACGCAGGACACTAACGGAAATCCCCTGCCCTTCGATCACAACTATATCTACGAATATACCCACGCTCAGTATGGTGATGTTCTGTTTGTTGCGCATCCATTGTTCATGCCGAGAATGATTACTCGAACTAGCTTGACCAGCTTTGAGATTACCCCGTTTGCTTTTGACCAGCGGGCAGATGGCAACCAAATCTATCAGCCTTACTCGGTGTTCCACGCAACGAATGTGACGCTGGACCCATCTGCCTCGACGGGGACTGGTGTAACACTGACTGTGTCGGAAGATTACTTTGACACTACTGGATCGATTGATGGGTCTGGTAACTATCCTGACTCGCTCCATGTTGGCGTGTTTCTTCGCTACGATCAGACTGAAATCGAAATTACAAGTGTGCAGTCAGCTACTCAGGCCACGGGCGATATCATCGGGACGTTGCAGATTGCGCTGTCTGTTGCCAATCCTTTGCGCACAAATGATAACAGTAATATAATTGAGGTTACTCAGATCAATCACGGCTTTCAGGGCGGTGAATCGATTACCGTGGTAGATGCAACTGCGGTCGGCGGAATCAACGAGGCCAATATCAATGGTGTTCGCACCATTGCTTCAATCATCGATAACAACACTTACACCTTTACTGCTGGCGCTACAGCAAACACCAGTGAAGACGGCGGCGGCTTTGTAAAGATTGTTACCCACGCTCCGACGCATCAGTGGACTGAGCAATCCTTCTCAGCGGTGCGAGGATACCCTGCTGCGATAGAGTTCCACGAAAACCGTCTGTGCTTTGGCGGCACGATTGCCGAACCGGACAGCCTGTGGATGAGCCGCATTGGTCGGTTCTTCAACTTTGATGTGGGCGATGCCGCTGACGATGACTCAATCAATCTTGTTGCTGCGACTGGTGATGTAAACGAGATCAGGTATTTGGTGTCAAACCGTGACCTTCAGGTTTTTACTGCATCTGCTGAGCTGTATGTGCCAACCTTTCTAAACCAGTCGATTACACCAGCCAATGCTCAGATCAGAAAGCAGACCCCTTACGGCTGCGAGTTTATTGAGCCAGTGTCGATTGATGGCGCAACGATCTTTATCCAGACTGGTGGAAACGTGGCGCGTGAGTATCTCTACACTGACGATGAAGATGCCTACACCTCGACGGCTGTCTCTACGATTGCATCTCATCTGCTTGGGAACCTAAAGGACATTGCGGTGGTCAATGGCTTCGTCGGTCTGTCTGAAAGCTATGCTGTTTTCCCCAAGACAAATGGGGAGTGTGCAGTCTTTAGTTCAAATCGAGCAGAGCGTCGGGCCGGGTGGATGCGGTTTACCACTCAGGGCAGCTTTGATTCGGTGGTTCCAATCGATGATCGGCTGTTCGCCACAGTCTGGTTTGACGATACCGACCTTCGGCTTGTTGAGTTTGATTCCGATTACCAGCTTGATAATGCCAAGCTCTACACCCTGACATCAAATGTGGCGACGGTCTCTGCTGACTTTGACAATGGCACGGTGGTGCATGTCATTGCCATTGAGGGCGACCGACAGGACTACCTTGGGACGCACACTGTCACGGCTGGCGCTATTGATCTGAGCGCCTATAACCCGACCTACACTGAGGCGTATATTGGCTACAGCTTTGATGTGCAGGTGGTGACTAATCCGATTGATGCTTCGGTAAGCAATGGCCCTGTGACCGGGCATCCGCGCGGCATCTCTTCTGCAATCCTCGATATCCGCGACACCCGTTCTTTGCGAGTCAACACCAGTGCTTTGGTGACTGAGTCCGCGTTTAATGGGAAGAAGGAGTTCAGAATTCTGGGCTACAACCGCGATCCCCAGATTACTATCACTCAAAATGAACCGCTGTCACTTCAGGTGAACGGCTTGATTGCGGAGCTGATCCTATGATCCCCCAACTGTTTCTTGCATCCAGTCTGATTAGCGCTGGCGGGTCTCTTCTTGGCGGGATCGGAGCAAAGAAGTCTGCTGAACTTGCTGCTTACAACATTGAGACGCAGCGCATTCTTGGTGAGGCTGAGGCCCGCGCTAGAAGCAATCAGCGGATGGAGGAGTATCGCGCCAATCTATCGGCAAACATTGCCAGCTTTGCTGCCGCTGGGCGCGATATCGGGGGGATGGATCGCTCGGTAAAGGCGTTCTTAGACAAGCAACGAGAGATTGCCTTTACTGACGTTGCCCGGTCGGAGTTTATGTCAGAGCAGGAGTCGGCAAGGCTGCGGGCTGAAGCAGCAGCGACCCGCAGAGAGGGCAAGGCTCGTGCAGTCTCTGGCGCAATTGGGGCATTTACTACAATTGCCGGTGGCCTCTATGACTACAATCAAATCAGGATTGGGTCTGGTGGGTCTGGTGGCTCCACCTCTTCACTTAGTAGTTTTGCTCCTACAACAAGCTTGCGCCCAAGAGCGCGACCCACGGGAGGGTAATCAATGGCGGTTATTCGCGAAACCCAGCAGTTCAAGATTGGCCCTATCGGTGTTGCCCGCGTATCGCAAGGTGGACAGATTGTTGGTCAGGCTATCTCGTCTGCGGCCAATGACATTGCCGGGATGCTCTTCAAAGCCGGGGCCAAGCAGGCAGAGGAGGCTGGCCTTGAGGCTGCTGCATCTCAGGATCGTGCTGCGATTATTTCGATTGATCCCAAGACGGGTCAGCCTGAAGCCTTTTCTCCACCTCCCGGTTTTGGCGGTATTGCTTCCGACGCTTACCAGCGCGTAATCCGCTCTCGGTTTCAGCAATCAATCGAAGAAGAGATCAAGCTGAAGGCCAATGAATTGGCTGTTCAGTTTGAGCAAAGCCCCAATGCGGTTGGTCTCTATGAGACTGCGATGTCTGATTACATTGCTTCGATGGCTAACAATGCCACGGGTGAGTTCTCTGGCTATATCAAGGACGTTGGCACCAGCTATCTAAACGCTACGCGGGCCAGTCTTGCCATTTCCCAAATTCGACGTGAGCGCGCTGCTGCGCGACGGGCCAGCATTCAGGCTGCGTCTCAGGCCAATGATGCCATTGAAGCATTCGTTGCAATCAATGGGCCTAGTTCTTTTGGCGGCGAAGAGCTGAGTGAGGCTGAGTTTGTTGCTGAGTCAGCCAATGCTGCGATTGCTGATGGCGCTGAGGCTGGTCTTCTGTCGTCTCCTGAAGTTGCGGCAATGAGCATGGATCAGCGCTTTGCTGTGGCGCGTGGTGCAATCCGCTACATATCTCAGAATGTCACCGACTCAGGCGAGCTTAAGAAAATCCAGTATGCCATTGGCACACAGGACTTGAGCGCCATTCCAGAACAGTATGGATTTCTGCGTGAGACGCTGTCTCTTATTGCTGAAACCCCCTCCAGCTTTTCCAAGATCGAGAAGTTCTCTGATGGCGTTTTGGCGGATCGGGTTCAGCTTGTTTCTGTCTATGAAGAAGAAGCGGCAGCGGAAGCCAAAGCGGCTCAGGCTGCGCGCGTCTTTGACATCAACCAGTCTTCGCCGCTGAACGCATCTGCGTCTCGCACTGTCGCTGCCAATCAAGATGTTCCCACTGTGGGAATTAGTCTTAACGCAGCGAGTGAGTATCAGGGCCTTACCCTTCAATCGCAACAAGCTTTGCTGGCTGGCAATGAGGATGAGTCGAAGGCAATCCTTGAGGCCCGCGATGATATTCTTGGCGCAACTGTCGAAGGTCTTGTTGTCCGTGCGTTGCGCGGGCTGACACCGGAACAGGCAAATCAGGTTGAGGCTGCTGTCTTCAACGGGAACCCCAGTCTTGCTCCGCAGTCTTCTCAGGAATCTGTTGCTGCTGTTCTGAAGCTGGCTAATTCAACTACCCCTGACATCCTCGATCAATTTTCTTCGGAGGTTCGCTCTTACAAGGAGGGGCCTGCGCGCGCGGCAGAACTTGAGCTGAAGGTCAATGCCGCTGCGTTTGCCGAGGAAAACATCGCTCCGCAAATCAACAACATTGCGATCACCCCCTTCAGCGATCTCGATCAGGCTATTGCCAACTCGATTGCAAATGTGGATGGGGTCAATGGTCTCGATGAGGCTGTCGCCAGTTCTTACAAGAAGGAAGCGTATCACCGCGCGTCCCTAAGTGCTGCGTCTACGTTTTATCAAACCAACCCGACTGAAGCGCAGATGGATGCCGCGATGGCTTACATCCAGACTGGCGATATTGGAGACCTGACGCCCGTTCAGCAGCAAATCCTTGGTAAGGTCCGAGGTTACACTGACAGCTCAGGCAGACTCTCTGAGCTTCGAACCTATATGAATGCGCGCACATCTGCTCGCCTTGAGCAAATTAGCGAGGCCGAGACTCAGCGGGTAAAGTCTGAACGCATTTTCAATCTTGGCGCTGGTCTTGGAAACCCGGCTAATGCCAGTGATCGAGAGCTTGCATCGGAATACCTTAGCACTCGGTTTGATTCCATTCTTCAAGGGCGACCCTTGAGCCAAGTCCTTCTTGGCGGTGGGGAGGATTCTGTCCAGATTCTAAGCGAGATTAAGCGTATCAACGTGATGCCCGATGAGCTTCATCAGGCTTTTTCTTCGTTTGCTTCCGGGAGCTTGATGGTTAACTCAAGTCCAATTCTTCTGAGCCACTGGCGCAATTTGAGAACACGAGTAACCATGAGTGGCAACGAGATGTTGTCGCCAGCCGTTGAGAGCCTTGGCGCAGAAAAGGTTGCCACGCTCGATGCTCTCTCTGAGTATGGGCGCGTATATGGAGACGATCCAGAAACCATTGCGGAAGCCCTTGCTCCCCTTCGTCGATATAACGCAGAGAAGGGATACCGTGAGACTATTGATACTTTCTACGATGATGGCGTGGACTCCTTTCTGCAAGGTATTGACGGTCTGTCAGATGCACCTCCATCGGCTTATGAAGGTTTTCGCGCTGCTGCAATTCGCTATGCAGCTTTGTCTTCATCTCTGAACTACAGCCAGAAAGATATCCAAGATCGTCTTGAGCGTCAGATTGACGTGACCTATCCGGATGGTGACGGTTATGTTTATTCCGCAGCAATGGGCCGTCGCTCTCCAGCATCTCTTTCTCGAATTGTCCCCGGCAATGAGAAGGACTTCATTTCCTATGCTCAAGGGCTTGTGAATGATCAGGGTGTAACCGAGTCAGGTCAGTCGCTTGGCCTCTCTGTCTTTGCCATGAACAAAGTGGAGGCGGATAAGTTCAGAGAGGAGATGATTACTTCTGGGCGTGGGGCTGAACTGAAGGGCATGAACACTTTGTTCCTTCAGCCAATTGGCCCTGCCAACCGAGAAAACACTCAGTATCGCGTTACGCGCTTTAACCCGGATAATCCGCTTGGGCGTGAGCCGGTGCTTCGGAAGGTAAATGACATGATGATTCCCTTCGTTATCTCAACCAATGATCCTTCGTTTGTTTCTGTGGTCAGGTCCAAGGCTGAGGAGTCTCACTCCAACAGCATTGATAAAGCTGAAGGCAGGCTTCGCCTGTTTGAAATGATTGGGCTTTCAACAGGTGCTGGGCAATGAACGATCTTAATGAGTATCGCCCTGATGTTTCTGCTGGTGAGGCTGTAGGTCGGCGTCCGGGTTTTGGCGAAACCATCGAGGCCACGATTGGCTATACGTTTGGCCCAGCCTATGAAACCCTTGAGACCTATCTTCTTCACGGCGGTAAGGTTGATCCCAACTATCGCTGGCAGAATGACATCAAGGGCTATGAGGATCACGCGGCTTACCTGTCGCTTTCTCAGAGCGCGGCTATGACTGCCGCAATGAAGAAGACCATCGACAATAGTTATCAGCGCAGGGCTTTGCTTGCTGAGTCTGCGCCGCTCTATCAATTTGCCGCAGAGTTTTTCAACCCGATCAACCTTGTTGCCGTTCCAATTGGACTTCCTGCGAAAACCATTGGCTCTGCCTTTCTTCGAGGTGGCGCATCTGTTGCCAGTGTGGAGGCAGGCGCTGAAGTCTTTTTGCGTCAGCCCTTTGATCCTCTTGCCACCTACCAAGAGGGTGCGCTCAACGTGGCTGTGGCTGGTATCTTTGGCGGCGCTATCGGCATGGCGGCAAACATTGGGGGCATCCGTCGCGCTCAGGCATTTGAAAGAACCAACGAATCAATCCAGCAGTTCTTCAATACAATTCGGGATACTGAAAAGCTTGCACCGCTGACGCGCGAAGAGATTGAGTCTATTCCGGACAATCGCCCCTTCCGAGAGATGGATGAGGCTGAGATTAATAATCAGATTGCTCAGCTTGAAGCGCAGGCCAATGACTTGGATCAGCAGGCTACTCGTTTTGAAGTTGATCGAGATTTAAGGGATCGAGCAGATCAGGTGAGGGCTGAGGTTCAGCCTTTGCGCAAAGAGCTGGGCTATCGTTACCTTGAGACGCTGCGCAAGTTTGGTGATGATCCGTATGCCATCATGGCAAACAAGTTCACTGATAGCTTTCTTTACAAGATGATCAGCACCCCAATGAAGCGGGCGCTGCAATCAAAGTATCCTACGCAGGTTAAGGAGCGCTTCGTGCGACTGGCGAATGACGCTGGTGTTGCCTTGGCTCTGAACGCTGTTGGGCGCGCTGCGCCGCCTTCTGTGTATCAGCGCACGGCTGTATCTCTTGGCGAGTTGGCTCGAATCAACGATGACCTGATCAAGCTCTGGGCCAATGAGACCAATGCTTCTCAAGCATCCATTCTTGACATGAACCTGTCGAATACTGCGAGAACAATCACTCGTCAGAACAACACGTTTGAAAGCTGGCTCAATCAGGTAAACACCAAGCGCCTGAAGAAAGATGGAAACCTAACTGACTCAGAGCTTTCGGCGGTAAAGCGCATCAACGAATACTTTGAGGCCAAGGGTCGCCTTCTTGAGAATGTCGGTCTTATTCGCAGTCAGAGGGGCCTGACTGCGCGGGTCGAAGCAATGAACGCTGAGATCGAAGACCTGAAAGCAAAGCTGGCAGCAACGAAAAAGCCTGCTGCGTCCTCCTTGATTTCCGCTCGAATCAATGACCTTGAGGCGCAGGTAAAGGTTGATAGCGAAGCTTTGGCCGCTGCAAGTGACATTGCCAACCCCGAGTCTTTCTATCCTCGCTTCTGGGATCACGCAGCAATTCGCGCTAATCGCCGTCAGCTTTCTGACATTCTTGTTGATTGGTATGGCAAGAACCCGTTTGTAAATGACGTTCAGGGCGGCAAGTTTACTCGGGTCAAGCTGTCCACCGATCCAAAGGATTTGAGAAAGCGAGCCGAGCAAACCATTGATAGCATTCTTGGTGAAAGCGATCCGACCAACATCGATAACATTGGCGTGGGCTATGGCCGGTCCAAGCACTTCCGTCATCGCAAGCTGGACATCCCCAACGGATTGGTGACTGACTTCATTGTCACTGATCCCTTGGCTGCAATGAAGACGTATGCCGCTCGAATTGAGCCTCGTTACCACTTCCAGAAGGAGTTTGGTAAGGACTTCCGTGGCGCTCTGTTCGACATGGAGTTGGACATGATTGAGGCTGGGTCCAGCCGGGCTGAGATCAACGCAATGCGCCGAGACTTCGTTGGTCTTTATGAGCAGATTGCTGGTGCAGTAATCCGCAATCCAGATGCCTTGAGCCAGAAGGTTGCGTTCTTCCTAAGAGAAGCAGCAGGCTTTGCCTACATGGGTGGTGCTGGTCTTGCTTCGATCCCTGACTTTGGCCGGATTGTAATGCAGCACGAGCTGGACAGCGTGTTCAAGGGTGTTCGAGCCATGCTCGACAAGGAGCAAGTTAACCTTGCCACCAACGAAGTGCGTTATGCTGGGTCTGCGCTCGACATATTCCTGAACAGCGCTCACATGCGGATCACTGAAGATTTAGGCAACAACATGCAGGCCAATGGTCTGCTAAGCTCAGCCCGTAATGCCTTCTATATTGTGAACGGCCTTGCCCCCCTAACTACGCTGGCAAAGCAGTTGGCCGGTATCGTTGATGCGCATACGATTATCGACTATTCGATCAAACTGAGCCAAGGAAAGCTGGACGATCAATCACGCACTTGGCTGGCGCGGCATGGGATTGACGAAGAGTTTGCTCGTGTCATTGCGAGAGCGCCTTGGGAGAAGAACACTGACGGTCTTTACATGGCTAACACTGACAACTGGGCTGACTCAATCTTCATTCCTGAGATCGACGGCAAGCGCCTGACTGTCATTGAGCAAAACGAGGATGGCACTCCGGTCGGCAAGATGCGCAATAACCGCTACATCCCTGCGTTTTATAACGACACTACGAAGACCATCAACTTCGACCGGGACTACATCGAAGGTCCGATGTTCGATGAGAAGGCTTGGCTCAATCCAAAGATGGAGGGGGTGAATCCGCTGCCCGACATCTTCAAGACGCCGAAGCAGTGGGCCAACTTCG
>Ga0099850_1000164_pt1 | contig 28056 bp, 30 predicted proteins | sample CB_VirMetaG_5_FD_79182 | JGI IMG/M metagenome (GOLD analysis project Ga0099850, IMG submission 79182) | Freshwater to marine saline gradient viral communities from Chesapeake Bay - CB_1508_1D Viral MetaG | ecosystem: Environmental > Aquatic > Marine > Coastal | place: USA: Chesapeake Bay... | reverse complement strand
GGTTTCCACCCAAAAAAATTTAACTTTTCATTGGAAGAAACAAAATATTTTTGATCACGTGATCTCCAATTTTCATATTTACTAATCTCACCACCCATAATACGAACAACTTCTGAGAACGAATATGAATTTTCTTCTCCCCCACCAACCACATAAGAACCAGGAGGTATCTGTTCGTTCAAAACCAATTCATACAAATCAATCAAATCATCGACATGTAAAAGATCCCTAATTTGACTCCCGTCTCCATAGCAAGTCACAGGAATATTTTTAAAAATGCAATTTCTCAACCAACCAATCCAACCCTGATCGACTGTACCCAACTGCTTTTCTCCATATATACATGACTGATTGAATACATACCCAGTGTCGGGAAGAATGTCTAAAACATATTGTGCGCCACAACATTTGCTTATTCCATATGGCGTTTGTGGGTAAAATGGAGTAGAATCTTTTATGGGGGTATTTACCCCAATCAATTCCCCATAAACCTTATTGGTAGAAGAATATATTAATTTACACTGATGTTTTTTTGCTAACAAACACATCCTGAGAGTTCCCTCAGCATTTGTTTTAAAATCTGAAATTGGATCAATCAATGAATGTGTAACTGCAACTTGAGCAGCTAAATGAACGATTAGATCTAGTTTAGGTAATTTCAGGGGAAGGTTGTCTATATTATTAATATCTTCTAAAAAAAATAAATGGGGTTGTAGTGAATCTATTACAGGAGAGATTGATGTCTCCCTACTCAAGTCATCTACTCCATTTAGAGTATATTTGTCTTTCCATCTATCCCAAAGAGCGTTTCCTATAAAACCCGCATTTCCAGTTATTAAAATATTCACAAATTATTCTCCTTTCATTATTTTTACACTACAACTTTTCACAACATCAAAAATTTATTTTTCACTAAACAACGAGAATCAACTTTCCTTCATTTTAAAACAAGCCCACCCATTTCTATCCCCATCAAAATTGAGGATACATTCATGATTTTTTAAACAATATTCCAAAGTATCCACATGTTTTAATGTTTTTGTATCGTCCAATATAACATATTTAGTTTTTTTTTCTACTGTTTTAAACTCCTGAAAACCACAAAATTCACTAGAATCCAAAAAACACAAGTCAAAACTATAATCATCCAAATTTATATATTGGGAAGAATTATAATTTTTTAAATCTTCATCTAACCACTTTTGTCTAGCTGTGTCTATTTTTTGAATGGTAACGTCATGAAAGTTAATTATCGATCCATTATAGATTTTCACCCATTCAACAGACTCATATCTTTTTTTAGCTAAAGAAAAATAACTTGGATTTATCTCAAAAGAAAATAATTTTGGATTTGGTTTTGATAGTAAAGCATCATATAAAACTTTAGTTGATCCAGTCCCATCCATCGTTCCCGTTTCCAAAACACTTTGAATGTCATTTTCTTCTATCAGTGAAGAAATAAAACCCCCCAAATTACTATTATTTAAAATTTGTCCTAACATCCTAATGTTTCCATCCACATTTTTTTGGTTTTATTTTTTTTCTTAAAATAAAAATTTTTCATGTTTGAAGTAATTTCAATCCTATCAAAAATATTTATTTTTTCGTGGAGTTGTTCCACACTATCGAAAAAAATCACATGAGGCATATTTTCTTCGTCATACCAATCCGCTAATTTAATCCATTCGTCTTTCAAATTAGTATTTAAATTATTAGGAAACTCCAACTCACCCAAAACATCCTTACCCTCTTTTTTCCATTTAACTAACAATTCATACGATGGAACGAACATGGGAATTCCCATGGCATAATGTTCAAAAGCAGACATTATACTTATATTGTATGGAAGATGTATAATTCCACAGTATTCATTAAGTCTAGATCTATCATAAACCTGTGAAATATTAAATTTAGTATCTATTTTTGAGTTATAAAAAGTTTTTCTTAATCCATCCCTATTCCTGTCCCAAATAATCATTTTATTATTAATTCCATTACAAGTTATATGCTCTACATATTTACATATAGATGGTATGTGCTTCCATTCACCTCCACAATAATTCTCGCAATATTTTTTGTCGTATAGGTTATTAGCAATAAACTTTATTTGACCATTTTTATTGCCTGAAATTAATTTATCGTTCAACCATTTCAATCTATCTCTACTCGCAAAAGGCCCACTACCACAAGGAAATTCATATCTGGTGCAAGCAATGGTGTATATTGGTTTGTCCCATTTTTCAAAAAGAACAGAAAAAGCAGGAGGATATGAGTGTATAAAACCGTCATAATCATTCAATAAGTTTTTATATTCCTCATAAAATCTATCGCACATAGTTTGATCTATGTTTATAAAATTTTTAGAATTTACTATTTCAGTTTCTATTCTTTCTTCGTCATTTACCCATGTATGACCAGACATACACCAAGAATCAACTTGATGTCCCATTTCTTTAAATAAAGTTTTTATATCATGTATTATTGATATATGAATATCGACATTAAATAATTTCATTTTAAAAAACCTTTAAAATTTTTTCACTGAACCAACTTCAACCCCGAGTCGGGAACAACCAACTTACTGAATGCGTTGGCATATTCGTTACGCAATTCAGCCTTGAGACTCACAGTGTAACGAACTTCCTTGCGAGGAAGAACAAATCCCTCCAAGTCACCAAAAGGCATCCAAGGAAAGAATCCAAGTCCCTTCTCGGTTGGTGCTAGAACACAAGGATTCTTGAGGACAAATCCCTCTTCGGTCTCCTGTGTGATCTCTGCGATGATTTCCTCGTTACTCTGCGTGCGAATCATTTTGATGTTGCTCATTTTCATTTCCTTTCAAATATTCAAAGACTCAACATAAAGTTCATTGATGATTTTCTTCAACTTCTCGGAGTTATTTATGCCCATTCTATCTATCTCTTCGGAGATTATGGTCAAAGTGTCTTTCTGTAAATCAATCTTCTCTTCGTTCTCTTCCTTCTCGTCCTCAAGTTCAACCACAGTGAGATTTGCTACAGGAAGTGAATTCAGTTCATCTATCAACAGATCAACTCCATTGTTACTTCTTCCCGATCTCCTATCCACCATGATCTTCACATACTTGTTTCGGAAGTCTTCCTTGTTCAACTGTTCGTTCTCGTCATAGACAAAGACATGGAACATTCGATCTTTGTTCTCAACGAACTCAAACTTCCCTGTTTCCGTGTCTAGGACATGGAATCCCTTTCTTAGATTTGCGTCTGAGAATGTGATTTGATATGGAGTCCCGAAATAGTGTATGTTCTCCTTGGATTGTTTCGCATGGAAATGACCACTGTACACAGAATCAAATCTGGAGAACAACCTCGCATCCAAACCATCACGGAACTTCAGACCAGGAATGACTTCATAACCATTGATTTCAAAGTGACCCATCAGAATCGATGCTTTGCAAGTCTTGACGAAGTTGAGGAAATCCTCACGATTCTTCTTGTTGATCCAAGGAACCAATGCCACGCTCAACCCCGCCAAATCCAGTGTGGCAGGTTCTTCATGCAGAATGAATGACGAGTATCGGTCTCCCAAGATTTCTTTTAATGAATTGACTTCATTCGTGCTTCTGTAGTATGTGTCATGGTTGCCCAAAATGCAATGAAACTTGAACCCGTCCAAATGAGACAGAAACCTCTTTCGGACTTGGTTCAATGTGTTCACATTCACATACTTTCGGCGATCAAAGAAATCACCCAAGTGAATGATTGTGCCTATTCCATTTTCTCTGAGGTATGGAAAGAACTGATCCTCAAAGAAATTCAGGAAGTGGTCTAAAAACAGTTCGTTGTCGTTTCTAGCACCAAAAGTGCGAGTCACAAATGATAGCTACTTTCATTTATGACACCTCCATTCTGTAAAAAATTTCATCACGCCAAGAAATTTCCCAAATTATCCTTTCCCGTCACTACTTTTTTTTTATTGACCTTCTTCTTCGCAACCTTGTCGAAGTTCTTCAAGTCGTTCTCGTTCAGATTGAAGAACTCCAAGTATGGATCCTTCGCATCCGCTTCAACCACATTGTTCTCGACTGCCCAATTGGCAAATTCCTTGCGATAATCCATCTCACGGAAATATGCCATCTTGGTGTAGAGATGCTTCTTCTCCTTCTGAATCCGACGAAGGAAGGAATAGAAGATGATTTGCGTGAAGAAGGAAAACGGATTCTTCGACTTCTTTGGATCGAAGTTGTCCACATACATGAGGCAATTTTCGACACCATCACTGATCATGTCCTCCTTGAAGACATAGTTCACGAAGTTTGGTTTTCTAGCAAGATTGGTAGCGATGTCCAAGAAGCATTTGCCAATGTAGTTGGTGACTCCAGGAATCGGAAGTTTTTCTCTCTTTGCTTTTCGAACTTCCTTCTTGTATTCTATGAGTGCCTTCAGGAACTCCTTGTTGTCTATGTAGTTTTCTGGTTTTCGTTTTGCCATGATGCATGCCTTTCATTCAAATCTTGGTAATCCCCTCCAAAACTCGTCGTCTACACTGGGTTTGCTAGAAGCGGTCGAGCCTTTTCCGACAAAACCCATAGAACCACTATGGAGATTTGGATTCATTTTCTGTATCTTGTCCATGATATCCTCGACATTCATTCCCTGCAAGTCATTTTCCTCCATTTCATCAACAGTTTGCTCTATGAAGTCGTTGGTCTTCTTGGCTTGGATGTAATCCTTCACCAATTCTCTTTCAGGTTCCGAATGTGCAAGTATGTATTCCTTTGGGAAGTAGTATCTTTGCGTCTTGGCAAATTCAAACCACTTCTTGAAGGAAACGGTGAGGTATTCCAACTTGCCCCTGTCGAAGACGGGAACCAACTGGTACAGCATTGGTCTGTCCAAGACCATCCCACCATCATCCACCTTTATTATTCTTCCAATCACATCGGTGCCATCACGAAGTTTAAGGACTCTGTGCCTGGATCTTCTCTTCATTTTTGGCCCTCCAATGATATCTTAGTTATCTTGTAGTCGAACTTCTCTTCGTTGTATATCTTGACTCTTTCGACCATATGTCTCAGTGTGTAGTTCTTTCGCGACTTCCAAGACAAATCGTCTGCGATGTCGTAAAGAACCGCCATTTCCTTGCCTTCACTCTTTCTCAATTGCCTTCCAATACTCTGAAGCACACGAATTCTACTCTTTGAAGGAGATGCAAATATGATGTTCTGTAGACTCTTGATGTTCACACCAACCGAAAAAACACCGAAAGAAGCAACTATTATGGAGTTTTTTTCCTTGTCGGTTATCTCACGAATCTTTTCTCTAGTTTCTGCTTCAGTTCCACCAAAAACAAAATATACCTCTCTGTCCTTTTCCTTCTTCTTTATCATCTCATAAAGAATCTTTCCATGCTTCTCCACATATTGAAAAAGAACTAGAGTATTTCCTTTGGTGTTCACCGTCAAATCACGAATGAACTTGTTCCTCTCTTCATTATTTATGATGAGTTCAATCTCTTGCGGATACTTGAGATCCTTGCACTTCTCCCTGTCTTGTTGCGAATGACTCAAGACGATGCAACGAATGTTCAATGGGGAAAGAAGTTTCTTGTCCATCAGCTCCTTGGTCGTAACTACTTTTTGGACCTTTCCGAAAAGACCCTCGATCACCAACTTGTGTGTCTTTGAACCATCAAGAGTTCCCGTCAATCCTACACGATATGGACAATCGATCAGTTTCGTCATGATGGAAGTGAGTGACTGACTGCGGAACCCATGACACTCATCGCCGAGAACCACACGGAAATCCTTGAAATACTTCTCTGTCATCTTGTAGATGCTCTGCCATGTGGATATCACTATCTGCTTATCGGTCTCTTTTTCCTCACCACCATGTATTCTGTGGCAATTCTTTTCGACATCCCAATTCTTGTCCTTGGAAGAATAGTCAGCAAAATCATTGTACATTTGCAAGACCAACGAGATTGTTGGAACAATGATGAGAATCTTCTCCTTCTTTCCTATTACATCCTGATAGTATCTCAGAAGGGAATAGATGATGAGACTCTTTCCCGACGCGGTTGGAGAAAGCAGAAGGCAACGACGAAGATTCAATGCTTTCATCACACCCTGAATTTGGTGATCATGAGGAATGAGTTGTTTTCCACCTGAGTGTGGTTTCAGTTCCTTGGTCAGATAATTCTTTATGTCGTTTTCACTGAACTTGTTCTCGTTGAAAGGTATCTGGGAATCGACCTTGACGGGAATGTTTCGTTGATCGCAATACTCAAGAAGATATTCATACAAACCAGCATAGATACATTTGGTGTGTATGTTGTACAGACGAATCTTCCCGTCCCATATTCTCTTTCTGTATGCCGGAGTGAATCTAGCGTTGGGAACTTCAAAAGTGAAATAATCACTGATGTTTCTTTCCAACGATTCACTCGCGAAAACTCTCAGGTAAGCACTATTCTTATATTCTATGTAAACGCAGACATCTTCCATGTGTCAATTGATTCCGTGAGTGAATTTTCTCCATTCAATAGCATTGCGGATTGTCCACTGCCGGGATGACAACGACTTGACAATGCCTTCCAAATATTCACACTTTTCCTGTTGATACTCGATTCTTCCACGGATCTTGATGAGATCCATGTCGGATTCGAGAAACATTTCAATGTCTTGACGAAGCACTCTTTGCTGGAATGGTTCCCAACCAAGTTCCCGCATTTCTTCCTCGGACATCTTTCCCGAGTAATACTCCCACTTTCTCTTTCGCAGGATTCTATACTCGGTTTCATATTTTCTCTTTATCAATCTCATATCGTGATAAAGAGACAAGTATTTATTGTGCAACTGGGGAGTTCGCATCGACTCCCGATCCAATTCGGTGTCGTCGATGACGACATCCTTTTCCACCATTTTTTTGAGTTCATCGAATGTCATAGACGAAAGTATAACACATAAATGTTGTCAGTCAAGTAACTTCTATCTCATAATAAGAAAATGCGAAAGTCACATCTGATATCAATGTTTGCAATTCAACGTCGGAATAATCAAATGAGATGGATCCGAGGGAAATGGGAAAAAGTCCATAGAAGTTAGCAGTTATACTCAAACTATTCTTACTTGTCAATACATACAATTTAGCATCACTAACCAGAGTATTGTCGTTACCAGCAAAAGTTTCGTAGTCTCTGTAATTTGAGCAACTTTGTATCCATTTATATATTTCCAACCAATTGTTCAATTTTTCCGAAACCACAAAACTAGCAGTGAATGTTTCATGTGAAACTTTGCCAGCTGGATACAATATGGAATTGAATGATGTGCTTTGTTCAGCAGTCTCGATACTTATGCCAGGAAGATTGACTTTCTGACAAAAATAAGTGACTTCTGGGATTTTGGGCATGACCAATTTAAAAGCTGTAGTTTCTTGAAAATTATTATTTTCTGGCTGATTCGCAAAGAAACCACCTTTTCTCGGTTGCTTTCCAGTGGAATCTGTTACATTTATTTCAGTCATTCTATTCTCCAAAAAAAGAGAGGAGAGAGTGTTTCCACCCTCTCCCCCTATTTATGTTCCTACCGAATCTATCAGAGGAGGTTATCCACACGGAAGATTCTGTAGTATGGGTTAGCGCGAACACCAGTGGTGAGAGGATTCGACTTGTCAGATATTGATGCACCATTTGCGGCCACAGTGGACACGAATGGATTGTTAACAACACCATAACGAGTCTTGAATGCGATCTTCGGTTGGAAGGTCTGCTCACCAACTGCACGAACCATCTGCAACGGAACATATGGGCAGTAGAACATTCCAGCGTCGTATGGGCTGGTTCTACGATAACCCACCAAGCAGAAGTCGTATGCAACCGACTGACTGAAGTAAGGATCGACATAAACCTTGGTCTTTCCATTGAGAACACCAGCGAAGGTGTTACCAGTGTCGTCCACATTGAGGTTGGTCGAGAGTGCGGGGGTGTAGTCCAAAACTCCTGCCATTGCGAGTGCCGAAGCAACATCGGAAGAGCAGAGAATGAAGTTACCCTTTCCACGACGAGTGTCCTTAGCAATGAAGTTTGCTTCTCTCTCGATCTGATACATCAGACCCTTGTACTTCTCGACAGACCAACGACCGTTGGCATCGACATTGAGGTCGAAGATGCCTTGGGTTTGAACTGTTCCAGCGCGGCAACCGAGTTTAGCGGTCGAGTAGATGGAACGAACAACTTCACGGTTGATTTCTGCGAGGATTTCAGCCGAGAGGATGTTTGCAAGTTCGGTTTCAGCATCAAGACCGTGGATTGCCTTGAGGTCTTGTGCCAATTCCATAGTGTATTCTGCCTTGAGAGCACGGGTCTTTGCTTCGACCGATGTCTTCTCAATGCTGAATGCCATCTCTGGGAAGTAGTCAGCAGCAACACCACCGAGAGCTTCACCAGATTGTGTGCTGTAAGCACCAGTTGGTGTCAAGGAAGCATCAACAGCACTGGTCGAAATGGTTGCGAGAGGATCTACACTTCCACCCTCCAAACCGTTGGTGATACCACCACCACCAGCTGCTGGATTCTGTGAATTATATGCAGTACCACCAGCACCACCGAACTTGGTCTGTGCTTCATTGAAGAGAGCCTCTGCACCCTTCTGTCCTTGATAACGACTGCGGAGAGCGAAGATAAGTCCTGTTGGACCACTCATTGGCTGAACGCCGCAGATGTCATAAGCGATCAAATTGGGCATTGCACGACGAACCAAAGAGATGAGGATGGGATCCCAATTGTTCATTGGATATCCACCCTGTGCTACGGTTGCGTTTGCAGGTGCGGCTTCCTTGAGATATCTTTCTTGATTCTCAAGAAGAACCGAGGTCACTTGCTTGCGGTAAGTGTCCTTGATTTCGGGCAGATCCGCGTGTTCGAGGATGGGCTGCCACTTATTCTGAAGTTGTTCTGTGATTGTAGTAGGTTCCATTTATCTTACTCCTTTTGGATAATTTTTTTTAATTACTTTCTTCCTATGCGATTGAGTGCCTTGAGATATTCACTCATTGACTCGTTTGATTCTGACAGATAGTTTGGTTGAAGATCGTCGATTCCCTCTTCGGTGTTGCGAATCGGTTCGATCTCTTCAGCAAAGTAGTTCTCCTTGAGAATCTTTGCCTTGGTGACGAAGTCTTCGTGTGATTCTGCGGAAACTCCCTCAAGAAGTTTACGAAGTTTCACTCTTTCGGATGCAGTGAGATCCGAACCGATTTCTTCGACTATGTCTCTCTTGGTTGCGGTCTCAACCTTTTCACGAAGTGAAATGTTGTTTTCGATTTCCTTGTTGAGACTTTCTTCAAGTTCTTCGATTCTTGCAGCCATCTTCTCAAGTACATCGACTTTCGTTTCTGGAACTTCGATGTTGTGCTCAAGGAAGAGATTGCGAAGACCAGCAAGGAACTCCTCGGTGATTTCGTTGCGAAGACCGCGTTCGATGGCAACTTCATTTTCCTTCATCCATTCCTCAACAACATAATTGAGGTATGAATCGAGATTGCTTGCCATTTCTTCTTTGTTTTCTTGGATAGCAGCAGCGAGTTTTGTTTCCACTCTTGCTTCCAATTCTTCGCGAATCGAAGAAACTCTCTCATTGACCGCAGCCTTGAAGATGGTTGCAGTTCTATCCTTGAAATCTTCGGTCAAGTCTTGACCATTGAAAAGAGCATCCAAGTGATGTTCGATTGAGATTTCCTCTTGGACTTCTTCCTCATAGATCACTTCATCCGAATCTTCCAAGTTTTCTTTGGTGAGTTTGGTAGTTTTTCCAACTGATTTAGCTGAGACCTTTCCGGCGTTATCTTTCATAGGATCAATTTCAACTTCAACTTCGTCTTCAGGTGAAGTCGTTGAACCTTGCTTACGAAGTTTTCCAGCAGTCTTTCCTGGCATCTTTTCGTCGGTTGGTCTTTGTCCTGATTTAGTGGAAACATTGGAATCGAAAGTACTCTTGCCTTTATTGTCCGATGGCATTCCATCGGTTGATCCTTCTAGATCTTCCGAATCTTTATGCTTTCCACCCTTGTCCATGTTTGGTGTTTTTACCTTGGTAGCCGCACTCTTTGCCATTTGTTCGGCACCTTCCATAAGTTTCTTTGCTGTTTCTTGAATATCCATGAAAATACTCCTTGATTCTATTGTTTATTTATAATATTACAGATTTTGAATGAAACGAGAAAACGCTTTTACTGCTTTTTCTTCCAATCTTCTTGGGTTTACTGAACGAATTTTCTTCAACTCTTTTTGTGTTTCCTCCACCATCTCTTCAGCACGAAGAGTGTTCTTAGTGATGAGGAGACCCGATTGATAGACCCACTCCTTGCCTTCCAAAATCCCATTCACGAACGCATCTGGAGCGGATGGGTCTGCAACTATGTCTGCTGCGGTTGCAAGCTGGAAATCGTCCTTGACATAGTTCACACCACTCTTCTCCTCAAGAGAACCAATTCCTCTTGAAGAAACTCCCAACTTGGCACCCTCGTCAATCAAATTCTTGACTATTTTGCCATATGGTGTGTCCATGACCTTTGCTTTTCCGATGTAATTTTCACCCTCTTTGTGAAGAGAAGTGATCATGTGTGAGACTCTTTCAAGGTTGATGGTTGGGCCCTCGGGATGTCCCAACTCACCGAATGCTCTCTTTTGTTCTATGAAGTTCTTGGAATATCGAGAAGCTTCCTTGTCAAGAATCTCCATCGGATATACTCTTCCATTGCGATTCTTCAGATTTCCCTGAAGAAACACACCTTCGATAAAGTATTTCTTTTCACCTTTATCGGATTCTTCGGTGAGAATCTGGACCTCTTCGTTGATTTCCCTGAATAGTTTCATTTTTTTATTCCTGATATATTACTTGAAGTAGTTTTCGTCTATGTTCGTCGGAATTCCCTTGAACTCCAATATAGCATAACCACCAGAAGACACAACAACCGTGATTCCATCGCAAAGAGTTGATCCAACAGCCATTCCATGTGAATCCAAATCGTTGACTCCAGAAGGAAGCACCATCGTCAATCCAGCAGCACCAAAACTTATCGAAGCTGTTTTTCCAGAATCGACGAAGCCCTTCGTGAACTTGAAAGTCGAGGGATCAGCTGTATATCCACCAAAAGCAGGGGTTCCAGAAGTCAAACTTGTGGTTCCTGAAAAAATAGCCAATAGTCTATTGTGTGTCGATGATATCGTGGTGTATGCCATTACTTATTGTCCCCCGAATAAGTCTCACAAAAACTTATCATTTGATTCAATGTTTCTTGTGAATATATGATCATTTCCATGAATAGTTCTTGGTTGTCCTTATTCAATGTGTCGTGTATGTCTATTATTTTTGTTGCAATATCGGACTTCACCTCTACGATTTCTCCTTGAAAATTCTCCAAGGAAATGTCTTCATTTGTCATTTTAGATTTCATCAACCCCCTGACAAATTCATCTTTGATCATTTCTATCTTTGCATCATCCATGAAGGATTTTATGATCTTTTCATCCTGAGAAGTTTTCGGAGAAGCTGAGATCATGTATCGCGAACCTTTTTTCTTTATGTCAAAATTTGCCTTGACCAAAGAGGAGAGTTCGTTTTTTATGAATTCAGCGGACTTCATGTCCTTTACTTCATATGAAAGATTTTTTCTCTCTTCCAATGATGAAGTGCTTGTTTTTTCTCTTATTTCTCTGAAGTTCTTCATTTATTGGACCTTATTGATGGAGGAGCCTTTCATGGCAAGATCATTCTTGTCCATAGCAGCTTCCTTCTTTTTCTTTGAATTCAACTTCATTTGAAACTCCTTGGAATTTTCAAAAATCTTGTTCGAAATTTCCATCTTGGTGTCTCGAAGTTGAGAAGCAATTCTTTCATTCATGGAAGCATCCATGAGTTCCTTGAATTGAACAGCATTCTTTTCAACGGAAGCATCTATCATTTTCGCAGTTAATTCATCAGGCATGATACCCTCCTCTGTGTACTCTTTTTGCTCGAACGGATGCAGCTGCATCTGGTTTGTAATCTGGTTTTTGACTGTTTTTCCAATACTTCATCGCGACTTTCGAACCCGATGAAGTTTTTCTGTAATTTTGCTGGTCGTTTCTTTCGGAGGGAAGAAGTGAACCCTCATCAAAAGCACTTTCCGGTGAATGTGCCATATAATCGTGGACCATTGAAATGTAATCATGAGACTTCGTCAATTTACTCTGAACCCAAGGCTCAAGATTGGTATCGGAACTCACCATCTCAAGCAACTTCGTCGCATTGTCAACAATTGATCGAAGTTGAGAAATTGCCATTTCTCCATCATGATCTTCCGAAAGATAGTTGGAAAAGGATTTCATCAGTTTTCTTCTGTTACCTTGATAACAGGATAGGTCTTTCCATCGAATTCAAACTTCTTCTTTCCTTCCCACATAGCGACGGCACGAGCTTTGAGGAATGCATTTGCTTCTGTCATCATTTCTTCATGTCTCTTTCCAACTTCCTCCAAACCCAATTCCTTGTCTATTGCCTTTTTTACAGCTGGGTTATCTTTGATGTCCTTGATGAGTTCATCCGAACCCTTCCAAGTTTTTGATATGTAGTTGAAAAACTTCTTCTTTTCCTCGTCCGATTTGAATTCAGCTGGACTACTGACTCCATGCTTTTCCAATGCTTTTCTGAAAAACTTCTGATATTCTGTTTCTTCTGCCATTTTTATATCCTTATTTTAAAAGTCTATAATCTATTTATTATTTAGATTCTTTCTCTTTTTCTTCTGGTTCTGGTTTTGGTTCCTCTTGAGATTTTGCTTGTTCTGCCTCTTTCTCTTTTTTCAATTGTGCTGAACTTTTTCTCAAGTCCTTAAGGCTGTCTATACCCTTTTCAATCATTCTATCTATTGCTTGTTTACTTTCTTTTTCTGCGACTTCTTTGTCCGCAAACACCTCAAATTGTTCACCGTTGATGTAAGAAACCACAGGTTTGCCGATTCCAGTACCCAAGGTCTTCAGAGTAATGGTATTTTCTTTGTACTCCAAATCCTTTATGAAAAATTCCTTGGCCATGTTCGGGTCAACGAACAAAGCTTGTTTTTCAGCTTCAGCCGCAGCTGCATCACCTTCTTCCCCCAATAGTGAGGAAGAGACAGAGTTTTTCCTAGATTCCAAAGTTTCTTGAATTTTTTCTGAAATCAAGGAAAATAAATTTTTCTTGAACGACTCAAAGTCCTTTTCAAAGGAATTTTCTACTATTTTTACTGTCTTGTCTTTCATATACCGAATTCCGATTGGTCTTGTGGTATCAAACCCTTCTTCCTTTCTTCCTCTATTTCCTTTTCCATCCTTACAATCTCTTCATCGGTCAACTTGAGAACATTCTTGCGAATCCAATTGTACGAGAAAAACTTTCCTACATATTGAGTCATGTTCATCAACTCATCCACTTTATCTTTGCGAAGTTCAGCTTCTTTGAGTTCGGCGAAATAAGTATCTCTCTTGAAATCGAAATGAACATCGTAACGAATCTTCTCCCATTCATCCTTGGTGATTATTTCCCTCAGTATCAATTGTTTCCCCAAAAGGTCGTAGAAGATTTCACTGAACTTGGTCCTCATTCTATTCACGAATTTCGTGAACTTGATTTCATCTCTTGTTATTTCCGTGGATCTCCCTAAAGTAAACCCATTCTCACTCTCAAGCCTAGAAACGGGAACATTGAGAGACCTGTATAGTTTCTTCTGAAAATACTTCACATCCTCCATCTCCGAGAGATTCTGACCACCAGGAAGAGTTTCTATTTGAGTGCCTTTACCACCTTCTCGGCGAGGCATCCAATAGTCCTCCAACATGGTCATCATTCTCTTGTTGTCTCTGATCTCACCAGTGTTCGCATCATAGACCAATTTGTTTCTGTGTTTGTTCATCAAATCACGAAGATACTGCTCGGCTTTCTGTTTCGGCAAGTTACCAACATCCACATAGAAAATTCTTCTTTCAGGAGCGCGTGAGATTCTATATATCACCACTGCATCTTCCATCATCCTCAACTGGTTCAACGATTTGATTGCTTTGTGGAGATATCCCACTATTCTCTTGTTTCTCGTATCATAAAGACCAGAATTGACCGCTGAAATAGCATCGGGAGAAATCTTCAAACCTTGAACATCTGGAGCTGTAGCAAAATTCTTTTGACCACCTGGAAACACATATTTGTGAAAAATATAAAATTCCTCAAAATCCGCAATCAACTTGGTTCCATCTGGTCGTGTTTCCTTCTTGAATTCACGAATCTTCTGAAGATTCAGGGGATCTATGAACCTAAGTTCCACTATTCCCTTTTTGATGTTGTTTGGATTCACTATGACATGAAAATAGAGTCTGCTATCTATGTACCAACGACGAAACAATTCGTAACCTTTTGTGTTGAAACTCATCAACTCCAAAATTGTACTGAACTCTTTTGTTATCAAAGACTTTATCTCAGCGTCCAAATTCACATTGTCTAGGTTTATCTTGACCACATCTGTGTTGTCACTAGCAATGATCGACTCATTGACTATTTCTTCCACTGCACTTTCACATTCGGGATGAAGAGCCATGTCGCGATACTTTTGGATCAGTTCGTAGTCGCTCCGGGTGGATCCGTCCAAATCCACATATTGTCCGTAAAATCCACCCGATTCGACTATTACTGCACCATCGTCAGTTTCAGGAGGAACGAAGGATGTCAACTTCGATTCTTCCTTCTCCTGCTTTGTTTTCCCGAATTTCAGACCAAAAAATTCAAATGGCATTTCTACTCCTAACTATTTTTGAAATCATAGACTAAAAGAACCACCAATGGAAGCTAGAGCATTCACACTGGAAAGAATACCACCACCACTCTCGAAGTTAAGGTTGAAGGAACCAGAGAATCCGAGATTCACTGCCCAATCAGCACCAAGAACTCCAGCGGGACCAACACTTCCACCACCAGCAACAGGAACATAATGCGAATAGGCCAAATCAACAGTGAATTGCTCTATGGTAGTGGCTTCGTCGAAAGACAACTCGATTGCACCGAGAGCAGTTGGCCAAGCATTGAAGAACTGATATGCCCTCATAGCTCTCCCTGCTCTGTCCAATTGAGTCACATTCCATTGATTGGAAGCATAGGAATCGAGATTGTCGAAAGCTGCAGGACTGTCCCAGTTGGCACATGCAGTCTGCCAAGCCTCAAAACGAGATCTCATTATCATGTTCGTGTCATTGTAAACAGTTATTTGCCAATTTTCAAATTGTCTGTCTCCAGAAAGTTTTATTTTTCTGCCACCTGGAGTTGGGACTTCAACCACGGCCACTGTGGCTGCAGGGAGTGAGGCAGCTCTACAAAGATAAGAAAACTCTTGTATGCTTCCTATATTCAATCCCTGAACCAAGAAGTGAGTAGCTCTGGCTCCACCTCTAAGTAACGAATTCTTGAATCCTTGAATATCTGGTAATGACATTTTATCTCCTTTTACAGCATTTGTCTGTATTTATATATTTTATCCGCCCAACTCTGTGAAGTTGCTATCTGATCTGGTCGCAACAAAATTCAATTGGATGAAGTTGATAGAACGATTTGGTTTGATGTAGATGTCTGCCCAAAACTCGTTTCTGTCGATTCTTTCGGCAGTGTTGTTGGACTCGTCACAAACCACCTTGAAATCTATGATTCCTCTTCTCGCCTTGACATCCTTGAGATATGGTGTCACCAAGGAAACAAATTGGGATCTGGTGAAAGAATCGTTGAATTCGAACAAAGAGAATTTCGATGCGGTTGCGATTGCCTTCTCCAGAACTATGAACAATCTGCGAACATTGATTCTGTCGAACGCACTTGGTTTGGACAATGCTGTCCTGTCACCAAAGAGAATCGTTCCCTCTCCTGGAGTTGTTATGACAGGGTTGATTCCATCGGGATAAAGTTGATCCCTGAATGCCTTGGATGGATTGAACGCCAACTTTATGACATTTCTGATTTGTCCTCTATTGAATCCAGCAGGAGACCACCAAGGATCGTTCGTGCTATCCGTTCTCGCACAAAGACCAGCAATATCAGCGTTCAGTGGAATCCAACGATAAAGATCGTTGTATGGATCGTATTGATATTTGTATCCAGAATCGATTACGCAGTAGGAACTTGTTCCCAAAGTTGCCTTGAAGTCCAAAGCTCTTTCGAGTTTTGCTTGTTCTTCTTCTATGTCACTTCTGTTTCTCGGTGAAAAGAAAGCAACACAGTCTTTTCTATACTCGACTATAGCTTTCAATGCTCCGACACTTGTGGAATCCACGATTCCACCAGAAATCAAGAGATTGACATCGTACGATTCCGTGTCCTCGAAAAGGTTGTAACCATATGGATCGTCACTTGGAACAGTTGGAGAAACCAAGTTCGAACTGGTTTGACCAGCGCCGCCATTGAGTGGGAAAGAAACTCCTCCACCCAAACGAACTCTTGTTCCATTTGGACCTGTGACACCCCAGTCAGCAATATATCCAAAGGTTCCAGTGTCGGTGAATTGGAGACCAGTTTGAACATAGAAGTCGGAAGCTGCGTCTTGAGGAATGTCTTCTCCACCGACATAAATGTATTGTGATGTGTCGTTGATATGTCTCTTGTAGAATGTACTTTCCCCATTGTCCAATTTAGCTTCTGGATACACAGAAAGATTGTTGAATCTTTCCAGTATCGTGTTTCTAGCTCCAGTGAACAATCCATCCTCGTCGATGACCAAAACATGAATTTGGTCGTTCGTGGTCAAACTTGCTGCTAGTGTCTGAATGTTGGTCGTGTGGTCAGGAGCTCCTTCTGAACCAAATCCGAAGTTCGCGTAATATTCCACTCCCGATTCCGTCCACGCTGTGAATCCAGCTCCATAACCAGTAGTCCCTTCATTTATAGCTGTTCCACCTGGTCCTGGGAAAATAGCGACCTTGAGGGAATTTCCTTTTTGCCCTGGATAACGAGCAAAAATTCCATTGTAGTCGTTGTTGAACAAACTCTCATTTTCAAATAGTTGTGCAGATGGAGCTGTTTGACCATCCCCCGTGAAACAACCAGCAGCATTCTCTGCATCTGTTCCTACAACTCTCACTACTTGCAACGAGTTCGTGTAACTGAGATAATTGAACCCCGAAAACCATTGCTCATAGTTCCAATTTTTTGGATTGCCGAAAATTGCCCTATATGACTTCGGAGAATCGATCAATATCACCTGCTTTGCTGGTCCCCACTCGTAGTTTCCAGCAATACCACCCAAAGAAGTAGCAACAGCTGGAACTATGGTTGTGAGGTCGATTTCCGTTACATTTACGCCTGGACTGACTTGAAATGCCATATTTCTATCTCCTTGATTCTATATCTGTAATTAAGCACCAACCTCACTAAAACTTGCACCAGTTCTAGTAGCAATAAAGTTCAACTGAATGTAGTTGATCGAACGATTTGGCTTGATGTAGATGTCTGCCCAAAACTCGTTTCTATCAATTCTTTCTGGTGTGTTGTTGGACTCGTCACAAACTACCTTGAAATCGATCATGCCTCTTCTAGCCTTGACATCCGAAAGGAACGGAGTGACGAGAGAGACGAATCTCGATCTAGTGAACGAATCGTTGAACTCAAACAAGGAATACTTGGATGCGGTTGCGATTGCCTTCTCCAGAACTATGAACAATCTGCGAACATTGATTCTGTCAAACGCACTTGGTTTCTGCAAACCTGTCTTGTCACCCAAGAGAAGAATTCCAGTGTCTTTTTGGAATATGACTGGATTGATTCCCTTCGGGTACAATCTATCCCTGTATATTTTCGAGGGATTGAAAGCAAGAGCTTCCGCATTCCTCATTATTCCCCTATTGTATCCCGCAGGTGACCACCATGCGTCATTGGTGAATTCGGTTCTAGCAACCAATCCAGCAGTGTCACCATTGAGAGGCACCCATCTGAAGACTTGATTGTATGGATCGAATTGCTTCTTGTATCCCGAATCGATGAAGACATAAGAACTCGATCCAACATTGTTCTTGAAAGCTATGCAACGGTCTGCTTTCGCACTTTCAGTTGAGCTTGCACTGACACTCGCACCGACCTTGCCGATGTCACAAGAAAGAAATGCCACGCAGTCTTTTCTTGTTTCGGCGATCTGAACCAAATTTTGCACATCTTCAGCGATGTTTATTCCACCACCAAGAAGAAGATTCACATCTTCCTTTTCCGCATCAGCCAAAACCTCATAACCTTGCTCGGGAATATCAAAAAGTGATCCAGTTTGATCCCCCGTTCCACCCGAAAGTGAAATGGTGACATGTGCTGTTCCGCCATAACTGAACACATAGTCCGTTTCTGCATCACTGATTCCAGAAACCCCAAGGCCAGGACCACCAAAAATAGCAGCTGGATAGAAAGCGGTGTCGTTGAGATCGTAATTGTCAACAGCACCACCACACTTGATGTATTGCGATGTCGTGTTTATGATGTTCTTGAAGTAGTTCGAAGTTCCATCATTTCTCCTAGCTCTAGGATGAAGAGAAACATTTTCAAACTTCTCAAGAATGGTGTTCTTGGTTCCTGTGAAAAGACCATCTTGATCCAAGACAGCGATATGAACCATGTCGAAAGTAGTGGCTCCTGCTATTGAAATCAAGTTGTCTGAAGAATCTGGACTTCTCCCGAATGCAGACCATATGTCCGAATAGGTGCTAGTGCCTTGTGTTCCGACTGTCCAATTCGACCCAGCTGAAACTCCATTGCCACCAATCGAAACCGCAAGACTGTTTCCCTTCTCACCTGCGTATCTGGAATAGAAACCACCACCAAATGTCGTTATGTCAACATTGTCGTTTGGTGCATAAGATTCCGGGTCACCTGCGGTTTTTCCTGCACTGTTTGCGTTGGCGACGGAACCTACAGAACCCATTGTCCTGACGATCTTTATCCCCCTCGAATACCCCAAGAAATTCAATACGGTGAAATATTCTTCGTAATTCCATTCCTTCACATCACCAAATATGTTTCTGAATGTTTTTGGAGTGTCTATCAAGACCACAGTGTTTGCTGGTCCCCATTCGAAATAACCAGCTAATCCGGCTATGGAGGTAGCAACAGCTGGAACTATCGTTGTGAGATCAATTTCACTTACATTTACACCCGGACTGACTTGAAATGCCATATTTCTATCTCCTTAGTCTAATAACGGAGCTTTCTACTATTACTTATTTATTGTTTGGGTGTTTTTGCGTTGTGCAATCGACTCAAGACCAAAAGAAACTACTTTCATCGTCCATGTTCACATCACTTGGGGGTAGTTCTAGATTTTTTCTTCTCGGATTTTCCCTAGAAAGGAAAGAAGCATCCCTTTGCTTCTCTTCCTCGAAATCCACGATCCCGTCCTCTATGAAACCAAATGGGGAGAGGGAAGCTTCCAAATCCTGCAATCTCTTCTCGTAGAGTTTCTTTCTCGTGTCTATGTCTATGATTTCACGAAAATATGTCTGTGTCGTCAACCATGAAAAAAGAATCAGAGTATCGACCAAATCGTCGTGATACCCCTCGGATGCTTCGTAGGAAATTCCTTTTGAAGTGAAGGTACTGAACTCTGAAATAATATCCAAATCCGTGACCACCAACTTGTCCTGCTCGACCATCTCCTTGAGGATCGAACACCCCAACTTCTTTATTTGATAACTGGTGCGAACACCAAATTGCACCTTTCCACTTTCACCAAAACCACCGTCCACCTTCTGACCTTTCTTGCCGCGATTGGAGACCAAAAGGACATTCTCATATTCCAATTCTTGGTAGAGAATGTCCGCAACTTCCGAACCGACATCGTTTATCTCCAAAAGAATGTGAGCATCGTTGTAATATTTACCCATCTTTTCTATCACCGTGGGGTACATCAAAACGGGAAGAGTGTTGTTTCTGTACTTCGCTACCACTTTATATGGCATTTGGGTCACATCCATGACAGTGAAAGCGTGGTAGTCAGCTCCTTGAGCTCTGCATGTGTCAACACACATGATGTAGACATTGTCCTTCTTCGGTTCCTCGAATATGTCCAATCCATCCACCGCAGAACGAACAGGCTCCTCGAATGGCATGGTAGCAAGTTTTGCGGATGATATGAGAGTATCCTCGGAACCCAAAAACTGACATTCGAACTCCTGCATCCACTGCCTCTCGGAAGTGTTGCGAATGGTTTCTTCCTTGAACTTTTGGTCTCTTCCTGGAATCTCATTCCAATGGACTTCCAATGGAACATAGGAATTCTTGTCGTTTTCCGCGTTCTTCCACAACTTGTAGAACATGTTCATTCCCTTGGGTGTGCTCACGATTACCACTTTGGTGGTTTCACCCGAAGAAATGGTGGGATAAACGGAGTTGAAGAAGTCTTCGGCAATGTTGTTGGGAACGAAGGCAAATTCGTCAAGTAGAATTATGCTGTAAGTGTCACCACGAACCGCCGACGAGGAAGTGGATGAAGCGATGACCTTGGAACCATTTTCCAGTTGTATGGACAACTTGTTCCACTCGATTATTCCCTGCTGCAACCATTTCGGAAGATTCTCGTAGGATTTCTTCAATCTTTGAAGCAACTCCCTTGCAGTGGTCAACTTGTTCGCCAAAATCGCAACCTTCTTGTCCTGATTGAAAAGGACATGGTGCAGAAGATACGATATCATGGTGGTCGATTTGCCACTCTGACGAGGAAGTTTGCATATTGTGAAACGATTGTCGTGAATCGTCCTCACTATGTTTTCCTGAAAAGGATACATCTCGAAAGGAATCAATCCCCTGTCAACTTGAACTATTTTTATGTAATTCTCTATGAAGTGGATGGGGTCGTTCGAGCATTTTATGTACTCCTCGACCTGCTCAGGAGTGAATTCTACAGGAGTGTTTGCTGCCTTGATGAGTGGATTGCCGAGGTAGTGGTCATTGTTCTTTATCGGCATCCTTTTTCTCCAGCAACTTTGCTTTCTTTCGTTCACTCAGGAACTTCTGAAGTTCCGCTGTGCTCCCGACATAGATGGAGTTGTTGGTTATGGACTTCGGTCCACTTCCACCTTCCTCCTTCTTCAAATCCTTCATTTTCTTGTGCAGTTCCATCAACTTGCCATTTGCATCCAAACTGCTATGTATCAATTGGGCCACCACTTCATATGCGCGTGGGCTCTCGCTTTCGCTAGCTACATCCAATATGCCTTCAATAGCTGCTTCAGATTGATTTATTATGTTTTTTAAGTTTTTTCTTACCAGAGCATAATCAGCATCAGCTTGAGCTTGATCGGAAGCTGAATTGTTTTTGGTGGATGATTCTTCTGAGCTAGCTAAATCCTTTTCTTCAACAATAGGAATATATTCTATGCCCAGAGCATCTGATATGTTTTTTTCCACTTTATCTTTCATTTGTTAAAACTGTATAGAAACCTTCGGCTTCATCGGCACATTCAATGCTATTTATACACCATTCAAGCGAAAAGGATCATAAAAAGGGATGTTTGGTGTAAATCATGTAATATTGAGCACTTGCACCTGAAAGACTCAAATCAAAATTGGAAGCATCAACGGTTCCAGTCAAGCCAGTCACAGCGGTCATGAATGGCTCTTCTACTCCAGGAGTGAACACAGAGGTAATTACCTTCCCAACCATTCCTTCGGGAATACTTACATTTTCTCCAAATGCAGTGCTTCCTTCTGGTGTGGAAGATAACTTTCTAGTTGGGCCATAATAAAACAACTTGCAATCGAATTCTATTGTCGAAGAAACCACTTTTCTGTCAGCATCAAATCCAGTATCTGCTACATTGTCTTCATATGTGACGGACTTTATGATAAAAGGCACATCTACACTCATGTCCGTGGGATTCACCATTTTCACATTTACCGAATATTCAGGTGAAAACCAAGGAAATATTTGTTCCAATATCTGAAGAATGTCCTCGGTGTTTTTTGTAAATATGTTCAGATTGAACTTTATTATATATGGAACTCTTCCATACCTATAGTAAAAATCCGAATCCCTCTTGTATAGAGATTTTTGAAAAGTGTCATTTTTTCTGGATGGGTCATAACTGAATAGATTGAAATCAAATGACATTCTCGGGAGATTGTTGTAGAAATTGTTGGCTAAATCTGGATTTTGGTTCAATCTAGTTATGAATTTTTGCTTCGACATGTATGACAATGGAACTCTTATTCTTTCCTTTTCAGTTCCGTCGTTTTCATACCTAGCAATATAGATGTCATTGAAGAGTGATCCGAATGCCACTATTGCTTTCTTGGTTATTTGATGATAGAAGAATTCGAACATTTTACTCTCCAAAAGGATTTTGTTCACTGAAATCCAAGAATTCCAAAGATTTCGATTCCAATATGTCGTTGTCGTTTGCGGTCAACGAATCCACCTTGTCTATCTTTGAATTTATCTTTGCATAGAATTGATTGTCTGAACTCACGACATATGTGTTTCTTGAAGCATTGGAAACTCTCCACTCTCCCACTGGATTTCTGATGGTCAAGTTTGAACCTTGGTAATTCACCACTTCTGCATTCGAATCCGCAGCAGTGAGTGATCCGAATGTAGCTCCATTGTCAAACGAGTACACGATACTTCCTTGAGCAAAATTGCCAGATCCACCAGTAGCTCCTAAAACTAGAGTTTTTGTGTATTCTCTTGTGTCTATAGCAGAATCTATGTCCTCCAAATTGGTGTTGAACTCCTCTTCGCTGTATTGGAAAAGTTCTACCTTGAGGGTGTACACATAGTTTTTTCCCAGTTGATAAAATGGATTTTCATGCTCGACGAACTTTATTTCGAAAAATTTCTTGGTGAGTGGGAAATAAAGAATGTCACCCTCCATAGGCCTGAATTTTCCAGTTATATTCTGGAATCTGGTCTTGGATACCGCAAAGGTGGCACTATCCCTTATCTCCAATCCAAACTTACTTATGTAATCCCCATCTCCCTCGAATCCATCCACCGTCTGTAGGAACATCTCCACTATGAAGTGTTGATTGAAGGATGAAATCGGGTCGTCGCCAAATATGTTCGGTTGAGAATTCAATTCCCGTGGGAGATAGTAGATGTCGAATCCGTGAATTTTTATGGATTCGATAACTATGTCCTCAAGGAGACTTTGCTCATATCTGGAATTGTAGTTGATGAAATATTTGTTTGTTGCCATTTCAACCGACCATGAAATTTGGAGGAAGCTCAAACTCGTTTATTATCTGCTCTTCTATCTTGTCTATTTCTGCTTGCGCTTCATCTATCATTCTCTTTCCGTTGAAGGTGACTCCACCTGGCATGGTCATACCTTCGAACTTGGAGAGATTTTCACCCCACTGCTTCTTTATCAGTGCTGTGGTGTATTTCTTCAACAATCTGTCGTTGTATATCTCTGGGTATATTCTCGGGTCGAGAACACGGAAACACTCCAATATCATGTAGTCGCCAGGAAGAAACTCCTTGGTCAATGTCATCGGGAATGTTATCTTGTTCGTGACTCGACTGAATTCTATCTCTTTTTCTGGCGTAAGAATGTCCGATAGAAGACTCAGGTACTGCTGAATCATTGCGTAGTGTTGAAGATCGAATGATCCGAATGTATAGAGTTCGTTCAGAGCATATTGATAGCGAATGTCGAACATTCCTATCGAGGTGTTTCTCAACTGAAAAACTCTTATCACACTCGTTATGAGATCTTCAATCGGGACATTTTCGGTGACACCCGATTCTGTTGCAGTCATTTCCCTGTCCGCAGCGTCAAATCCTTCGTTGTTTGACTTCATCATTATGTAGCCATTGTCTATGTCCTCTTGAGTCATCTGATACTTCAAGAAGACTCTTTCCACTCCATCGAAATGGAATTCGGAAAACAATTGAAGAGCATCGTCGAGTCTATCCTCGATCTGACTTCCATCCACATTTATTTCGATGACGGGTGCGCCAAGTCTTCGAAGACAATAATCGATTAGTTGTTGCCTTCTGGTGATTCTTGCCATATGAAAAATCTCCTAAACTTGAAGTATTTAGGAGATTTCTTCTCTTCAGATTGTCCCGCCCCTCTTCACAAGAGCATCCATTGCGAACTTGTGATTTGCTTCTATTCTTTGCTTCTGGTCCTGTGGATACTTGTTTTCCTGTAGGAGTTTTCCAGTGGCAATGTAAGCTTCCCTGTACCTTTCGGTCCAGAACGAGCATATCGCGTATTCGTCCCACATTCCCCAATCGTAGACACTTTGACCAACGAAGAGAGCTCCTTCTGGATAGTTCAGGGATATTGCAATCTTGGCATAACGGTATCCCTGATCGAATCTGGAATAGAGTCTGCAAAGTCTTGCTGCAGCCCAAAGTGGTTCGGCGCGATATGGCGCCATCTGATATGAGTCGAAATAGGTCTTCAATATCTCATCCAATGGCTTGTTCAGAATCTCCATGATTCTTCCGACTTGATACTTGGAGTAGAATGCTTCTTCCTGCCAACCACCAAGTTCCACTCTCTTGTTGTACCACTCCATCGCCTTTTCCCACTGTTGACAATCACGATAACTTTGTGCGAGATAGAAGTGGTAACGATTGAAGTCCTTTTCCTCGACTTTTCCTGAAGCTAAAGCTTCTTCGAACACCTTGGCGTCGTCTTCATATTTCTTGGGATTTGAAGAACGAGCTCCGTCCTGAATGGGGGTGTTGGTGAATCCTTTGGCAAATTCACGGCTCTCTATCTTTTCCTTGCAATCAACATATTCGTGCAAGACTCCACGATAGTAGAACTCCTTGGAGTTCGATGTCAGTTGAGGACGATGGTACTTGGTGTTTCCGTAGAAAGCGAAGATGTTGTAGATATCGGCGACGAGTCCCTTCTTGAAGGCATCTGGATCGAAATTGGAGTCGTAGACGAGAACTTCGTCCGCATCGATCATCAAGGAATAGTCTGCTTTGTCCCTTGCGAGTTCAAGAGCTCTTGAACGATTGGTCCCGAAGTCAACCCAAGGTTCTTCGTGCAGTTCGCCTGGAATTCCAACATTGTTGAAGAATTCACGGATCTTTTCCTGCGTTCCGTCAGTGGAACCCGTGTCGAGAATCACCCAATGGTCGATGACTGGAAGAACAGATGCAAGGCATCTCTCAATGACCTTGGATTCATTCTTTACGATCATGCAGAGAGTGATGGTCTTCTTTTCACCCAAAGGTTTCTTCGATTTCGACGAAGAAGGAAGAGGAGAACTCAACATCTCTGGTGTGATTATTGTTGGTTTGGCTTTGGGTTTTTCAATCAACGAATTCATGACATCGGTCATTATAAAATCTCCATTTCAACAAAGGTTCGAAAGTATTTATACCTCAACTAGCAAGAATCAAAAACATTTTCAAAGTCATTTCCAAGGAATCAACAAACTCCCTCTATCGGATTTGGTGCCGAGAAGAAATAACTTCCGCTCTTATATGACAATTCCACTATGGTTCCGTTGGGAACTGGCAAAACATCAAAACCAGTGAATCCAGCTATGGTTGTTCCATCACCACCCACGACAGAAATTCCATATGCAGTCGATCCGGTGTTTTGAATTTCCAAGAGATTTCTCGCAGTGATTGAAGGAGCACTGACACTCCAAGAACCATTGAAATCTGCTTTGAACACCGTATAATCCCATCTAGCAACCCCAGATTCCTTTGAATTTCCTGATATGGAACCAAACTCGGATCCAAATGTGATGGTGAGAACATTGTCTGCGGAGGAGTGGGTTATTGAATGATCCGAGAAGAATTTAAGTGATTCCACATCGGTGTATTCGATTCCATTTACGAATATGGAACCTATAATTCCAGTAGCTCCAGTAGCACCAACGGCTCCAGTAGCTCCAGTAGCTCCATTCGATCCAGCTGGTCCAGTTGGTCCTTGAAAACCGATTCCACCCGATCCAGATCCAAAGGATAGGTTCGCCGGAGTGGAAGTCCAAGCAGAAGCTTCTTCGTCAAAGGTCCATACCCTGACTATCGTGATTCCATTGGCATCTACAAATGACCAAGAAGCTGTCTGTCCGTCAGTTGGATTTTTAGGAAATGTTAAACCTGCCATTTATGGTTCCTTAGCTAAATAAGTTTGGTCTCGATGGTGATGTGATTCCGACGTCGAAATATCCAGTCTGACCAGTGAATCCAGGCAGATCTGGAAGAGTGATTCCATCAGCGGTGAAACTGAATATGTTGTCGTACATCAGGGAAACTGTATTGTCTCTCCATGTGTTGAAAGCGATTGCTTCATTTCTCCATGATGTTATTCCAGAATTGTAGTAGGAAATCGCATTGTCTATTGAATCATAGCCGTAGGAAATTGATGTTCCTTCTAATAAATTTTTAATATTAGCGTAAAAAAATGATATATAATCACTTGTGGTATCTGATGTAGGAATTGTGATTTCAGGATCAAAACCAACAAAACTATAGGTTATGCCTCCAAATTCGTCTACATCCAATTCATAACCTCTAACGACAAGATCGATTAAATCGTAATATTCTTGTTTAGTTGCTATTTCGACAAAACTACCAGTTATCTTGGATTTTGCGGTAAAATCAGAATTGTAAAAAAGTTTATCGTTTGGATTGAAATATATTGCCATTTTAGTCTCTTTTTTAAATTTTAAAAATATTTTAAGTTCTTCTAGTTACTATAAATTTTGGTTTTAGTTCACTAGTAAATGTTACTCCCGCGTCGGGGTCGGTAAAGGAAGCACAAGAATTATTGTTAGGAGTTGATCCAAAGACATTGAAAGAGCTACTAATGCTGGCATCGGAGTAGCCATTTGAGACATGTCTCGCATATATAAATTCATCATTATCTATATAATTGTTTTGATTTTCATTAAAAGTTAATGTATTACTTATCGTAATGGGAGTATTATTTCTTCTTATGTTTCTAAATATCACACTATTTTCCCTAGTTTTAGAAATTAAGCTTTGAAAAGAACCATTATCGTATACTGGTAATCTCCAAATTACAACTAAACCCGAATAAATTAAACTGAACGGAATACCTACGCAAAGAATTGTTCCTAAAGGGCCTATAATAGTGTTATTCACTCTGTTTGCTCCACCACATTCTTTTTCGTTTGAGATGTAATTGCTTCTTATCTGTGCTGGTGTTGGAAACTCATAAGTTGTAATTTGTTCTCCATAAAATACTCCTCCAAGCTCAATGCCAGATTCGGCTATAGTTACCGTTATTGGTATTTGCCATGTCAAAGATGAATTGCATAACATGATAGCTGTGCAGTTAGCTGAAAAAGTTTGCGTTTCATAAACTGGAAGATTTTCGTTGAGATGTCGTTTAGTTATGTATTCGTCCAACAGGAAATCATTTGGTCCTGTGACTCTCAAAGCTCTCCCATGTACTCTAAGCCTTGCATCTTTTCTGTTATCTTCCCCCAAACCTCCCACGTTGAAATCACCCATAGAGAAAGTTTGGCTGGGAGTGGTTGGATTTGTTTTCGACGAAATATAAAAATTGTTCACGGAGGAGGAATCATCTGCTGTCACTTGACCAACCACCAAATCGTACCATTCTTTTTCTGAGGTAGTTGATGGGTTTATTTCTAAAATTGTTCCAATAAAACCATTTGTTGCTGTGATTCCTGAGAATGAAGCATTGGTTCCTGTGAGTGTTCCGATGAAACCATTTGTTGCTGTGATTCCCGAGAACGAAGCATCAGTTCCAGTGAGTGTTCCGATGAAACCATTTGTTGCTGTGAAACTGGTGAATGAAGCATTGGTTCCAGTGAGTGTTCCGATGAAACCATTTGATGCTGTGATTCCTGAGAAAGAAGCATTGGTTCCAGTGAGTGTTCCGATGAAACCATTTGATGCTGTGATTCCTGAGAACGAAGCATTGGTTCCAGTGAGTGTTCCAGTCATCGTGTCACCAACAAGTCTCACGAAACCAGTTTCACCACGACCCAAATGATCTATATCGACCCAAACAAATGTGTCTTCATCGGTGTCGGTGTAGAGATAAGTGAATTCAGAACCGACTGTGGTGTTGAACCAT
>Ga0099850_1000162_pt1 | contig 28119 bp, 45 predicted proteins | sample CB_VirMetaG_5_FD_79182 | JGI IMG/M metagenome (GOLD analysis project Ga0099850, IMG submission 79182) | Freshwater to marine saline gradient viral communities from Chesapeake Bay - CB_1508_1D Viral MetaG | ecosystem: Environmental > Aquatic > Marine > Coastal | place: USA: Chesapeake Bay... | reverse complement strand
TTTTCTGACATATCTCACTTGCTCTTCTTCTGTAGAACACGAAGTGAATAATAGTCCAATGGATAATAATCCGAATAATAGTTTTTTGTTCATTTTGTTGATTGTTTTATTTGTTTGGTATTGGTTGTCCTACAGGATAGGGTGAACCTTCTTTTGCTGCGGTGATTGCAGTCTCACCATTTTTTACAGGAATAGATTTACGTAATGGAATCGCAGATTCGTTCAAAGGTCCGTAAACTTTCGCTAAGATAATTCCAGTCTCTGTGGTATCGAAAATAACACCTGGCATTGCAAACATATTACTTTCACTTGTTGATGGGTTATCCATGTTTATAACAAACTTACGATTCACTGGATGCATCATTTCCCACTGATCGGTCTCGGGATTAAATTGAGGGATATACGCTGAGGTATCATAGTACCAAAAATACGACCACACAGTATTGTTGGTTCCATCAGGTGTTTGGAAATTCTCGATTGTACTGAAACGTCCAAAAGTTCCACTGTTACCATACATAACATCACTAGCCAAAGATGGACCTGTCAATACAGGACAAATAGCGCATCCTTCGTCATATTCGACACCTTGAACTATAATTTTATTACCTGTGGGTACCGCCGCCGAAGCACCACAGAATGCAAATTGCCCCTCATGAATTTTAAGAGCTCTAGTTTCAGACAAGTCTGTTCCTCTATCTTGACAACTCACTAACACGAAAGCAGCAAGAAGTGTGAATAATATTTTTTTCATTTTTAATTTAATTTACTATAAGTATCTGTTAAAGAAAAAAACCCCCACCAAAAAAAATTGATGAGGGATAAAAAACAAACTAAAAAACAACTCAAACTAATTCTTCAACTACTTCGTTCATCTTGAAGGCGAAAGAGTCCCAAGATGTAGCCTTTACTGCTTCGTATTGTCCTTGTCCGTAGAGTTCAGTGCCATACCATACACTGTTGACAGTTCCCACCTTCAGTGACTCCAAGAAAGCCACATCAACAACTTTGATTTTCTTACCAACACGAGCGAAGACTACGAAGCTATGATTTGAACCTTCAGGTTGGAACATAACAGTCTGAAGTGCTCCTTTTTTGTACTCACCCAAAATGTTGGATGGGTTCTTCAAGTAAGATTCGTTACGCCATGGTTGAGTTGAGAGATTGTCAGCTGCTACATAACCTGCACGTACTTTGAGAATGAGAGTGAATTTTCCTTTGTTACCTTTGATGTAGTCTACGGTTGGGATGTTGAGAGTGTTGATGATGTTTGACATGGTGATTGATTTTTAACACTACAAATATACGGCAAATACAATTACCCACCAAACATAAAATAAAAAAACCCCACACCAAAAGGCGAAGGGTTTCAACAGAATACATGAGTTTTACTTATTCCGCAGATTCTGTAACAGTTTGCTCAACAACCTCCATAAGTTGTAGGTCGATAGAGAGTTTCACATCTTCTGATACCAATACACCACCAGTCTCCAATGGTGCGTTCCAAGTAAGACCATAGTTGTTACGGTTGATTACACCATTGATTTCAAAACCGTGTTTGGTATTACCCCAAGGGTCAACACTCTTACCGTTATATTCAACATCCAATACAATTGGAAGAGTTATTCCTTTGATGGTAAGTTCACCAACAATTCTGTCCGACATAAGGTTTGAATTATTGTAACTAGAGTCCGTCTTTGAGATGAATGTCATAGTTGGGAATTCTTCTGCGTTGAAGAAATCAGCCGACTTGAGGTGGTTGTCACGATCAACATTACCGGTGTTGATTGAGTTTACATTGATTGAAACAGATACTTCTCCCTTTTCATCCACACCACCACTGAAAGTTGTGAAGTTACCTTTTACGGTTGATATCATAAGGTGCTTTACTTTGAAACCGATTTCAGAGTGAGCGTTGTCGATAATTAAGTTTTTCATTGATAATATTTTTTGTGTCAGAACAATAATACAGGAAACACTAATAGTCAAATAAAAACCCCCACCATTTCTGATGGGGGCTGTTGGGCTGTCAGGTATGAATTGATAATAAAAGAGTTTTGAGGTTTTTGATTATCTCCTTAACGACTTTTGAACCTGTTTGAGTAGTGACTTTTGACTTTCGGAACCATCATCATACACATCATACTTTAGCATATTAAAATTAGACTTTGCGGGTCTGCCAATCCATTACACTAACAGTCTCCAACTTAAATTGTTTGGGTACTGTTGTGAGTATCCAATTCGTCCTGAATTCTTTCAATTTCAGTTTCGTAGTAATCAATAAGATTGTCCATTTCAATCTGATCGAATACGGTTGATTTGAAAATAGTAGTCACGTCACCAAATCGACGTGAGTCTGTAGTTTTTCCGTCTGTGCAATCAATACCACGAAGATATTTAACCAATCCTTTGTATTCAGACAAACGGAAAATCTTATCGTAAACTTTGGTGTTAGCCAAGTGGATACGAGTTTTATAGTTAACCAGTTCACCTACGGAACGGATTAACTCATCCATATCTTCTCTTGGATCGTAAGTTCTAACCGAACCCTCTTCCATTGAGTTGAATTTTTGGATACGAACAACCAAACCATGAATTTTCTTGGTTAGTTTGTTTTTTTCTTTAAGTGCTTGTTTTACAGTCATATGAAATAAATTAAGAAAGGTATGAGTAAATTAAATTAGCAATGAAAAAAGATGCCCCTGAAACCGCAAAACAAACTCCGAGTAGATTTGCGAGTTGATTCATCTCATAATATTCACTAGCATTTTTATTCTTAGCCATTTTCCTCACAAAACCTGGAACAATCCAAGTAAGTGCAAGTAACAATAAACCAAGTAAGCTAACAATTGTGTCTGGTGTCATAGAATAATTTTTAGAATATAAAGTTACAAAAATTATTCCGCAGTGTCAAATGAGTCATAGTAAAAGATATCAACACCAGCCTCCTGAAACATTTGTAGACTTCTTTTTGCATGTTCATCCCAATGTTCTCTGTTTTTGGTGGTGTCGATACTCTTACAATATATGGCTCTGACTCCTGAACTGATAATACCCTTTGCACAATCTGTACAGGGAATACCACAGGTAAGATACATAGTGGTGTTTTTGGTTGATACACCGATTCGTGCCGCGTTGTATAGAGCGTTTCTCTCAGCGTGTTCCATCCAATAATATTTCTCTGGACGAACTTGACGTTCTTCAACATCATCATTAATACCCCTTGGGAAGGAATTAAACCCCGTAGAAACAATTTCCTTATCCTCCCCCACAATCACCGCACCAATCTGTGTTCTTCTGTCTTTGGATTTCAGTTTAACTGATTCCGCAATATTCAGAAAATAATCAACCCAATTCATTCTAATTCTTCTAATCGTTTTCTCAGTTTGTCAGCCAACTCGTAATCTTCGTTTTCAAGTGCTATGTCTAAATATAACTTACATTCGACCTCTGTCAAGTACCTCACATCAATTTCAGTGGTTGCTTCCGAATTCGAATCATCACGGGATTCGTTCTCCATAAGGGATTCAGAAAAACCAGGTTCTTCTCCCATAAATTTTTTTGATTCGCTGTGAAACTTTCTCCACATATAGGATTTGTTGTACAGGATGTCATCCCAACCCATGTTTATTGTGAAGTTTCCACATTTGATGAAAACAAAGTCTTCATAAAAACCAGCCAATTGTGGAGTACAGGTGTGATTTAACCTCATTCTGAAAATAGCATCTCTCTCCAATACAATATTATCACCTACTTGCCATCCTTTGGTTATTTTCTTGATTGTCATCTTTCGGTACCATCTGAACCTGTTGAACAAAACAGTATTCATGGACAATTTGGATACTTTCATTTTACCTGTCGCCCACTGCCCTAACACATACAAAAAAAGTATGGAAAAAAAGATAATAAATCCTATAGTATAGGCATTTTCATTAACAGTCATGAGACAAGTATAGTAATAAATTCAAAAAAGTCACAATAGGATTTAATCAATCCAATCGTCATTGGTTACAGGTTCGTGTCCATAAACATCATCAAAACACTTAACACAAAGTTCACCCGCACCATCAACCCATTGGGCTCTGAAATCTACATGGGTGTTGATGTCTGTTTCTAACTCGATTCCACACATTACACAATTCTCTTTCATTATTCAAAGGTATATACTTTAAATATCATAAGGGGAAGTTGAAAAGACAACATTATCTACTGACATACAATCGATTTTAATGGTATCGATTATATAATCTCTAATTTCATTTTCTTGTTCGAAGTTTTTCAACTCTTGATTGTGGAATAACTTGAATACATTAACTTCACTCAGAACATCAATTTTGTTTATAATCAAATCTGTAACACCATTGATGTTTATAGCTTTGATAATGTCGTTCATGTTGAACCAATCTACTTGACGTTTTCTTCCTGTTGTCGCACCATACTCAGCACCCACCTCTCTAATCTTATCGAAAATCTCAGAAGGAGTCTCGAAAGATTTATTACCAACATAGGTTCGGTACGCTTTAGCAATTCCATATATTTTACGAATCTTGTGGGGAGGAACTCCGTTTAATACCGCAGAGCCAACCGTACAGTGAGAACTGGTAACAAAAGGATAATCACCCCAATCAATATCCAATTCAAATCCTTGTGCACCTTCGAAAAGAATCCTAACCTTTTCCGAACTATGTAATTCTTCATAGATGTCAATCAACATTTCTTCCGCAAAGATTTCTTCCGCACGAATTCCTGTTCTTCCGTATTTGTTACGATAGGTAGGTCCGTTACCAGTTTTAGTTGTTCCGATGGTTGTATCTTTACCATCTTCCTTGATGTTCTCAGGGGTAATTAAGTGAACTCTTTTGTCAATAAAAAGATATCCATCTACTTGTACTCCAGCGTTTTTCAAGTCAGTAATTTCATTCGAAAGTTTTACAGGATCTACAACACAACCTGGACCGATTATAGATTTAATTCCATATAGAACACCAACAGGTACACTATGGGTAACAATCTTTTGTCCATTATGGTATACAGTGTGTCCTGCATTTCCTCCTCCATTGTATCGGATTACGTGAGTGAACTCTCCACTCTTGCAAAGTGCATGTGCAACTTTACCTTTTCCTGTGTCACCAGCCTGAAGATCGACGATGACATCTGCATATTCTATCATATAGTGTAATTAACACTCAAAGTTAATACATCCTTAGTGTATTTTCAACAATGGTTGCTAATTTTTTATGTCCCGTTAATGTATAATGACAATAAATGTCGCCACAGTCCACTTTTCTATTTCTACCAACTTCACGGGTATCAATCACAATACAATCTTCCAAGAAATCCATCAACAAAAATTGATAACCTTCATATATTGAAATATAATCATCTCTCCACCAATTTTGTGTACTGACAGCCATTCTTTTGTCAGAACCAGTCAAAACAACCACCACCGCACCATTATCATTGGCAATATTCACCATTTCTTGGACTCTATCAAATGTGGGTACCGGCATTTCTCCACCCCAAATATCATTGACACCCCCGAATATAAAGACGAAATCATATTTCTTTGATTTTAGTTCCTTTACCAAAACCTCTTTCATCCACGATGTTGACTTACCAGGGACTGCAGTATTCTTGAAGGTGAATCCCACATTTTTTGATAGGATATCTTGCCAACCCCAACCATAAGCAGAAGTTTGGCTATCACCAATAAAAAGAGCACTCTTACCTGAAAGGTTATCGATCATTTTTACCTCTTGGATTTGAGGTTGTGGTCTCTCGGGTAAAGTGTCTTGACAATTGGTAATCAAAAGAAAAGACGTGAGAACTGTCATGTAGTTCATGACAATAATTATCTTGGATATATTTATTTATAAAATATATTATGAAGATTCAGTTAACCGAAGAACAGTTAGATAGATTAATAGAAAAGACTATTAATGAACAGAGTTCAGAATCAGGAGCTTTAACAGGTGTTCAGGCATATTCACTTCCTTATTGTTCAAGTTTGAAGGATGAGGAGTTAATAGGTGCCGTAGTTCATGGAGTTGCAAAACCTCAAGGTTATTTGAGTACCATTTCACAATCTTCAACAAGTAGAACCGGTAGAAGTGCTAAGTTATACTTAGTGAAGAAGAACAAAAACATTTGTAAATTAAAATAAAAAACCCCACCTGAAATAAATCAGATGGGGTTGGCTACGGATGAGATTACTCCTGTCATGTCTCGTCTTTGGTAAGATTATCCATTTCTGGGTTCCTTACGTGATCCACACACCCTTGCGGATGGTATCGAGACAGTGTCGGTTCCTTACGTGGAACCACTCGTTTCGTAGACACCTACTCAACCTGTACTCTACTCTCTTAAGCCTTCGGAGCTCACTAAGGGATTGCAGTCCCACGAGGTATTTCTTGATTGACATAAGAGGACTTGCGATCCGCTCATGACTTCATTAGTCTCACGACTTGAAGTGTTAGACACCTTTCAGTATCTACGCCCGAAGACTTTCGCTAGTTTATTAATTGTTAATAAAAGCGATTGTGGAAAAATGAAAGATGTGCTTCGGGAGAAGGTTCGTTTCTTTTGGAAACAAAATGCTTCACACCTCTCTGTAAGCCCGCCAGCCTACGGTTCGTCAGGACTACGGTAGGTATTAACCCTTGGTAACCCTTGGAACTGGTACCCAGCTTTACAACACTCGGCGGAGTGTCTCAAACCGTCACCTGTACCTTTTCCTATTGGTGTCTCCACCTCAACTCCGACTGTCCACTTAATCGGAGTGGTTTCTTCCCCTCAGCACTTGCCGTCGGAGTGTCAACCGTAGGTACTTTGTTTAGTTGTCAAAGCCGAAACTCTGCGAAAATCAAAGAGTCGCTGAACTCCTTTCATTCCCTTTAGTCCCATCACTGGGGTTATCTAACGACGCTAAACCGCCGTTAAGGTTACATACCTCAAATCTGAAAGATAAACTCTCACATTCGAGGGTTGTAACTACTCAATATTTTAAAGAACGTCTCAGGTTTTCCTGAAATGTTTGACAAAGTTAAGTAAAAAAACCTTACCTGTCAATACCCCTATCGAACTTTTTTTTGTGTTTGGTTCTCAAGTGGATTTAATAAATAGTAAAAGAAATATCAAAAGTCAAATTTTTATTTCAAAACAATTGAAATTAATTTTCTAAGTTGTTCTCCCAAAGGTGAAGGTAATTCATCTATTGAATAATACCCACACTTTGAGTGTTCTTCACCATCTTTAGCATTTTTTAAATCGGGTTCAATTCTTTTTTCTGTATCGTGAAAATAGACGTACATTAATCCTTTCACTTCTTCACCTTCTCGATTCATTCTTTTAATAGAACCAGCAAAACTCAAATCACCTTTGATTTTTCTATCGGTCTCTTCTTTGAATTCTCTGTAAGCCGCTTCTTTGGGAGTTTCATTCTTTTCTATCGAACCACAAGGAATACTCCATTCTCCAGCCAACGAATCATGATCAGCACTTCGTTTACATAATAGTACTTTATTATCATGTCTTACTAAAACACCTGCGTATCTTTTCATATACTTTATATTTATTGTTATGCTAGTAAATATCAACGAAAACTCTTTTGAGGTAAAGCTTGCCATCACACCAAACGCAATTCGTGAGGGAATGATGAACAAGAGATTCGATGATAGTTTTGAAGGTATTTTGTTTCTAATGCCAAATGTTCAAGAACAATGTTTTTGGATGAAAAATTGTATTATACCTTTGGATATTATTTTCATTCAAAACGACACCATTTCCGAAATACATTCTAATTGTCCTCCATGTAAGGATGAAGAGTGTCAAAGTTATTGTGGTTACGGAAGCAAGGTGTTGGAAATTGCCGGTGGAAGGTGTGAAGAACTCGGAATCAAAAAAGGTGATTCAGTTAACTTCAAACTTTTTTACTGATTCAACTTTTCTTTCAGTTTTTCAACCAATTTCTTTTGAACCATTTTTGCAAACTTAACGTAAGGCGCATCATCAGCATCAGGATTATATCTATACTCATCCGTATTAGGACGAGTCTTTCTTCCCAAATAATTTAATCCTGAAACATTAGTAATACATTTGTGTCCACCAGAGTTTGCTTGAATCAAATCCCACATTGACACCCCAAATTTATCCAACACTTGTTTTTGTTCTTCTGTTAATTGATTGAATGGTATATCAATAATCTGATTGATTTTTTCTAACAACTTCTCACCTTGAAGAGTGGTTTTAATTTTCTCACCGTAAAAGGCATTCAAGTCTTTACCTGTGAAACCCACAGAACCTTCTTTTGTTGCCATTTCTGAAACCCACTTGATAGTTGATAATGGAACAATCTTTTCTTTCAATTGAGGTTCCCAAATCTGAAGTACTTCTTGGGCAATGTCACCTAAGTTTACACCTTTGAGTCCTCTATCTTCCTTAAATGGATTACAAGACGCTTGTACCAATCCGAGAGGCCACGCTATTACTAAGAAATCCGCATCGGGATAATTCTGAAACGGTGTGTATCTGTCATATGAACCAGGTTTTCTCATATTTCCACCACCATACTGAATGATAATACCGTCTTCGAATTTCACGTTAGGACTCAACTTTTGAGATTGGATATAATCTTTTTGGTGTTTTGACATTTCCTCGGGAGATGCCCATCTGTTTTTCTCAGCAATCTGTCGGATGTTTTGGTAGATATTCAAGAGTGTAGGTTCTGAATTCATAACCAAATTCTCTAAGAACCCTGGTTTGTTTTTGTACGCTAAAAGTAATTTGTTGGTAACAAGTCCTAAGGCAAATTTGTTCTGTGGAGTTTCTTTTGACTTGTCTAATTTGTAAACATAATTCATAACATGTTCAGGTTTCAAACCGTACTTTGCAAAGTCAGCAGAATCCACAGTTGATATTAATTTTATGTCACTTGAAGGGAAAATATCTTTTGGTGAAACCACCTGTGATATTGTTTCTACGTTACTTCTTGCACCTCTGAAAGATTTGGATTTGGTGTCCTCTGCACCTGCTTGTCTGTCGTGGTGATCTGTATGAATAACAAACATGGGTTTTCCATGTGCAAAGTCCACCAATACAGGCATTGTATCACCTTCAGCATCTATCTTTTTAACCGCAAATTCTTTATCTCCATACTGAATAACTTCGGTATCTACAACTTGAATCCCATTGTCTTCAAGATATTTTTTCATTGCCAAAGCAGTGGTAACCCCATCCAAATCTTGGTGGAAATAAATTTTTGCCTTTTTGTATCTGTCAGCTAACGCTTTGATGTTTCGTAAACCCGATTCTTTCAGAAGTTTTTTCATATCACGCCCCTAAAAACAACATAATCTTTCCCTTACGTGGTGAAACATAAACCTGTACATCTTCATCCTGCTCAGGGTGAACAACAAATCCTGAATCAGTTCCTGTGATAGTGAATCTGTCGGTAGGTTTTATCATTCTATTATTAGGGAGTTTCACATCACCTTCTGTCATATTGATTAGGAATTTTTGGTTCGGGTCTTTGAATAATTTCATTAACTCAGTCCCCATCATACCAGCATCAACACCATCCATTAACCTACCCGTTACTGTTTCAACAGCTTCAGTAAGATAGTGACTCTTAGTTGCTTCTTGGTGAATATTCAAGATTCTCTGTTTTTCACTTTCGTCGATACGAAATACTTTGTGATTTGTAATCATTTTTAAAATGTATTTTACTATAAATATAAGATAAATAAAAAACCCCTTTTCAGGGGTCTAATTAAAGTTCAAGTTGGGTTTGTCTTTTCTTCTGAACGAATATATCAATTCGTTTTTCAGCCACTTCACAGTAGTTAGGACTGAGTTCAATACCAATCCATCTTCTATCTAATACTTCTGCCGCCACCAAACTGGTTCCTGAACCTGAAAATGGATCTAATACTACGTCGTTCTTGTAAGTAAGTATCTTTATAGCCTTGGTGGGGATATCCATCGAGAATGTTGCTTTTGTTAATGACTTTGTGTCTGCGAAATAATTCCACTGCCCAAAAACCAAGTCGATGAACTCTCGTTTTTGTTCTTCTGTGTAAGATTTTTTCTGTCTTGTAACACCATCTTTTTCAACATCAACCATTTCACACCCCCACTGTGGTTCACCCTTAACTTTTTTGATGTGGTGTTTTTTGTACGCTAAAATTACACATTCCTTGGGATTGTAAATGTATGGTGCTGATGGTGACATCCAACTACCCCATGCTGTAGTACGACTTCGATGGGGCGATTCTTCTTCTAAATCAACAATACCAAAGAATTTGAATCCAATATCTTTCATGATTGCCCAAACTTCTCCTGACATAAAAATTCTACCACCTTTATCTTGACGATTGATTTCATAAGGGATGTTCAAAGCAATTCTACCATCATCCTTCAACACTCGAAAGGCTTGTTCCATCCACGAATATGTAAATTTAACATATTCCTCCCAAACCATATCATCTTTGTGAACGTCGTAATCAATACCAACCCCATAGGGTGGAGATGTTACGATTAAATCAACAGAACCTTCAGGTAATTTTTTCATTACCTCAACACAATCTCCGTTGATTACACTATTGATTACTTTCTCTAATTCCATTTTCTATTAGTTGAATTTTTCTTTCTATATACCAAATTGCTTTTTTCAGATCTTGGATTTCTTTATCTGTTCCTTTCTTTCCTGCACGTGCAATGTACTTGTATGCATTTCCAAGATGGAAATCCATATCGGTGGCTTCAATTACTTTGATAACTTCGTAAGGATTATCTTCACCACCATAATGTTGTGGGTGGTTTACGTACTCGTAACTACTATTAGGTTCACTCATGACAATGTTCTTTGAGTTGGTAGTACCCTTTCCATTTTGTTTCCACGATGTTACCCAATTCAATTTCTTGATTAAGGTAATCTATCATTTCATCCTTTCCCATTTTAGCGGTGAATGTTAAAAAGGTAAAGTGACAGGGTTTTACCAAATGTCTATTTAGTTTTTTTAGAATAAGGTTTGTTATCACCGGTAGTACGTTTGGTTTTCTTTTCGGTTTTTGGCTCGGACTCATCTTCAGACTTTACGACTTTGTTAGTTCCACGAAGAGCCTTCCAAAAACTCTTGGCTACAAACATCCATCCATTTCCGTTTTTAAGTTCCGCTTCCTTGTTCTCGACGCGACGAATCTCGCCAGTCTCCACGTTCTTAATTGTTTTCATATTCAATATATTTTAAAATTTGTTGTTTAGGTTTTCCATCCATAAACATTTGATGTGCAGTATTGGACTCGGTATCCAAAAAGAAAAACACATCCGCATTGAATATCTGTTCCAACGATTTGTCGGTTCTTAATTCATTAAGCAAACTGTCCTTTTTGAAATAACGTTTATTGAGCCCCATACCTTTTGTTTGTACAAAAATACAAAAAATATCTAAACTATCAAATATGTTTTTTTAGTTTGGTAGATTGAATTACATAATTCTGTACCTTTCTTTTCGCTATTGGGAACAAGGTTGCCTCAAATGGGAATTTTTGACTGACAATAACATGAAATACAGGTAGATGGGTCCCTCCCAGTCCATTGTGACTCGGGAACTCCTTGATTAATTTCTTAATATTTTTTACAGGTGAAGTGATAACCAAATTGGTGGTACACTCAGTAACCAAAGACTGTGGGTTTTTATCAATATTATATTCATACAGATATGTTTGTCCACTCATGTTGAAAAAGAAATATCCATATCCCCATGTCAATGCTTCAGTGGGATAAAACAAATCCACTGAAACAGAATCGAAAGCAATACTCCAAAGGGATTTACCCATCTGAAATAAATCTTTAAGTAAGGGTTCTGCAAAACGAGCAGTTTGAGATATTTCAGATTCATCTGTTGGATTATCGAACTTCAAAGGGATATATTGTAAATCACTCAGGGTTAATTCTTGGTCGATACAATTTATTTTTTTCTTTAATTTGACGTGTTGATTTTTGTTTTTAACCATAGAGACATTGGCTAAGTGGATAGAAACTTCTTGAAAGGTTGGGTATATTTTTAAGTTTGAGAACTCCTGTTTGGCTTTTTGGCAAAAATCCAATAACACATATTGATTGTATTCAAAATCTATAGGTTTATGGAATAACCAATTAAGTTTCATTTGCTAAAGATAAAAAAAGGCAAAAGTCTTTTCAACAACTTAATTCACTATATAAACGAAATACCAATGTTTGTTAACGGAAGCTTCATACTCTGTCCCGTCATAATAATTTAAAATGTGTCCTCTACCGTCAGTGCTCAATTGATCCTCAATAAGACTATCAATATCGATAAAATCTTCTAAAGACACTCCAAACTCATCGAGATAGTACATTGGATTAGAAACGTATTCGTCCTTGATGTTCTCGATTTGATATTCTATTTTTTCCTCGGGTACTTCGCCTTCGGGGTTTTCCTTTATTTCTTCAATTTCTTCTTCGGCTTCGGTGATTTGTTCTTCAGTATTTTCAACCAATTCTTCTAACTCTTGATACTCATTACTTCCATCATCTTCTAATTCATCCATTTTTTGTCTCAATTGATAAATCTTTTCTTGAAGTGATTCGATTTTTTCTTGTAATTCTTCTATCAATTTTTCTTGTTCAGATGATAATTCTTTTTCTGACTCATCAAAGTAAGATTCAATATCCTCTCTTACGAGATCTTCAGCCAAATTCTGAAAAAATTCTTCAATTTTATCAGTGTCTAAATGAGATTCTAAAAAGTCATGACGATACATTTCTGTCAAACTATTTCCCTGAATTTGATCTTTGAGCATTTCGGTAGCATACTCCGTAGCTTCGGTGTCATTACCAACTTGATATTCATCATATCCGTTTTCACCAATCCATTCGAATACTTGTATACCCCGACCGCCGAGTCCAATTGGTATAAGGTTATAGATATCTTCACCCTCAGCAATGTCAATGTTTAAATCATCATTCATGACCCGCCAAACAGCATTTGCTCGGTTGGACATATAAGTGTCGTTCTCAATATTCCACTCATCATCTTCTCTTCGTGACTCCGCCTCTGCCAATTTTCTGGCTCTCTCACGTCGTTGGTTTTCTCTTTCGATTCTTTCCCTTTCTTGTTTTCTTAAAAATTCATCTTTGAATATACGAATCTTGTCAGGATAGTTTGTCTCCATGTATTGAACGATGGTAGATTCAATCTTTTTCCAATTGTCAGTATCCAATATCCATCCACTATAAAAAGGTTTGTCCTGAACATCCCATAAAGTTCTACTACCATCGAAACCTTCTTGAACAGCAACTTTATAGTATTTGTCACCTGAACTTGCCTTTTTATCTAATACATAAAACAATTTTCCTTCACTATTATATTTTTGGAAATAAGACTCGCTTGAAGTTGTACACCATTTAGTTCCCGAACCATAGTAACATGAAGTTTCGTATGTGAGTGGTAAAACCACTACAAATCTGTCGTCTTCATACAAAATCTCAGCACCTTCAACTTTTTTTACATCTCTACGGACTCTGTTCTCATGATCTGAAATGGCTTGGGAAATAGCATCCAAGGTATCATAGTTGTTTATTTCTCTGTCGTTTAGAGAAGACTGATATTTTTCAAACTTATCTATGATTTTTTTTACTTTTTCAACGTCAATCTTACCGGGTTGAAGTACTTTACCCAAGAACATCAAGTATTTGTTGTTTGGGTTTAAATCTTGTGATAACGATAAAATGGTTTTCAAATTGTTCTTATCGAACTTTGAACCATATGATTTCAAAAAATCATCTCTCCTACCCTCTAAAAGTATTTCTAAAAACTTCATAGACATTTTACGTTAACAATAAATATATTGATGTTTGAATTGACAAACAAACCATTTCCCACAATATTTATAGTAATAAAAAAACAAAAAATATTCTATCATGGGTTGTGGATGTAAAAACAAAACAAATTCAAATACCGCTCAGGTAACTAAGTCAAGAACAAACGAGCAAGTTCAACAAGCCATCAAAAAGACTGTTGAAAAGTATTATTTGAAAAAATAATATCTTGTCTTATCAAAGGGAGATTTCTCCCTTTTTTTGTATTTATAAAAATGGAAGATATTTTATTGCAGATATTAGATAAAGATTCGGAAGACATCGCTGCATTCGTACAAAAATACTTTGGTGGTGATTGGGATTTGTTTTTTTCAACTATCTTAGAAGAAGGTATTTGGACTGAAGATGAGTTGATGGATTGGGGACTTTACGAATTAGAAGGTCCAACAATTATGTACTTCCTAAATAATGGCAATAAAGATATTATTGGAAAAGTCGCTAAAGAATTCATAAGTGGAGTTAGCCAACAAGAAGATGGGAAACTTTTGTATTGGGTAAATGGTGAGGATATTTCAAATTTATTTTCAAGGAATTATGAGCGTATTGTAGAATCTCTTTTTGAGGGTGACGTTTGGGATTATGCCCCCGATTCGGATTTAGATGATGAAAGTTTAGGTTTGTTAGGTTTAATTCAATCACTCAATTCGAAAAACCTTCAGAATTTGAAAAACCAACTTTATCAAGAAGTTGAAGGACAAGAAGTTCAATTAGGTGACTCAACGGATATTATTACTTTGGATATGGTAAATTCAATGGATTATGATGAGATGGCTGATCTTATTGTAGAATCCGCACCAGATTTATATTCAAATCTTAGAATTTTATACACACATTCCGTCAAAAATGCATGGGAAGAAGAATTGTATGAAAATTATATGAATACACTACGTGCTTTTACTCAATCAAAAACCCCCCTAATAGAAATTTCAAAAGAAATTACAAAAAAGGATGGTACAAAGTCTATGGTGTATCACACTTATTTAGATGTCACAAGTCCTTTGAGTGATATGATTACAGAAATGACATCCGACAATTTGAGGTGGCCATCTGAAAGTCCGATTCAAAAAGCATATTATTTCTACAATATTTTGGACGAAACTATGGGTTTGCTAGATTTAGAAATACCCGAGTGGATTGATGACACTAAAGTAGAACAAAACATCAACGAGATATTTTCAGATTATATTTAAAGTATTGTGATTTTTCGTTACATTTTCGAAAAAAATTAAATGCAAACATTTCATAGTCCCATTGGTGGAAAAAATTTAACCAATATTTTTGCCAATGCCCTTGTAGAGGAATTCAAAAAAGAATCTCTGAACAATTTTGTAGAAATTTCTGTGACATCTCATACAAATTTTTTTGTTGTTAACGGTTCGACAAGTTCAGATTCTATTAAAAACATTTCTGAGTTGTTCATGAAAGTTATGAACCGAGTGAATCCAAGATATTCGAAAAATATAAATGTAATAGATTTAGTTCATTATGGTGTCAACAACAAAGAAATTGTTAACACAATGGTTGATTTATACAAAGGAAATGATTTATTCATTCCCGAAGAACATTATGACTCCTTGGTGCTTTCCAACAAACTTTACAAAGAAGATATCCACATAAATTTTACAGCAGACACTATATCTGGGACAGTACATTACCAACCTCTGTACCATACCACCGAAAAACAAGCACAAGAAAAATTATATGAACTTTATCCCGATTTTTTCTTAGAAAGGATTAATGATGAACGCCCCAATACTTCAGATTATTATTTCGGTGCGTGGAACCTGAACAAAAAATATCACCTATTTTTGAGATATGTATTCCACAATTTGTCTGAAGCTAACATGTGTAAAGGTGCAAACTTGAGATGTTTTTCTAAGGAGAGAATTGACAAGTTATCTTGGGAAACTATAAGGTTTCATTCGGAATTTAAAAACAATCTAATAAAACCAAGTCAAGTTTATTCTATGGTTTTGGATTTGTTTAGTTTCAATCCCGAAGATTTTGAATCTAAACTTAAATTAGAAACTTACAACCCCCATCAAGAAATATTATTTAGTGAAAATCCATACCCTTGGATGATTAAGGATAAAGTTTCAGAAATGTTTGTAATATAAAAAAGGGGACTAATGTCCCCTTTTTCAATCCTGAAGAATTCCTTTTACTTTTTCTATTGCTTCATTTATTTCGTCGAAGTCCTTTTCAGGTACCAACATTTTAGCACCGATGGGTTCATCGTCTTTGGTTTCAATAATCATAAACGCAGGGACATAATCATTACCTGTTAGTTCAACAAACAAATTATATTCTTCCTCGTACTTGTCGATATCACGATTAACGAATTTAATTTTTTGTTCTTTGAGTTGTTTCTTGGCTTCAATACACCAAGGACACCCCTTCATGGAATAGAGAATTACTTGTTTCATAGGATTTGTTTTGCCATATCCAAAATAACCGATTCCTGAACAACACCTACTTGAGTGATTTGTTCTGAACCATTTTTGAATGCCTTGATGGTTGGAATCGATCTCACACCTAAAGACATCGCCAAATCCTTATCTGATTCAATATTGAACTTATAGATTTTGACTTCAGAGTTTTCTTCTTCAAGTTTGATTGCCGCTTTCTCTACGATAGGTCCCAAGACACGACAGGGTCCACACCAATCAGCGTACAAGTCAACAATAAATTTTTCATTAGAACTCAATTTTTCTCTAAGTTCGTCAGGGGTTAAATTTTTCATGATATAGTTTTAAATTTTTGTAAATTATGAAAAAGAAAGACAACAGAATCCAATGAATCCGCAGAGGACAATACAAAATATTTGTAAGTTGACTCGTCATCTCTCTTCTTAAAATAAATATAAATTTCTCTTTGGGAATACTCTACCAACCCCTCTCTTTTTTCAATCGTTTTACCCTTAAGAGCATAGTTATGCCACATGAGTTTACCCTTTTGAAGAATTGTCTGTAAGGAATCCGAAGTATAATAATCTGTTTCCAAAATAGAAGGGTAGGAGTCTGTGTATGTTTTTACCAGACTCACAACCTCTTCAGGAACAACTTGTTTATCTTTATTATCTACCATCAGAGAACATCATTTCTACCATCTCATCAACATCAGTGGTAAAAGCCAAAGAATCAGAAATCATCAATGCAATTTTATAAGGATCACCATTCGATGCGGGACGACGATCTTCAATGTACCCTTTCCATTGTTTTGCAGTGGACAAAGGAACACGAATAGAAGCACCTCTATCTGATACTCCCCAACTAAACTTATCAATAGATTGGGTTTCATGTTTACCTGTCAATCTCAAATTGTTGTCAGATCCGTAGTTTAGGATGTGCAACTCATGACGATCTTTAAGTCTTTCGAAAAGTACGGTGAAGTAATCTTCTCCACCAATTTCTCTCATGATTTGATTTGAGAAGTTACAGTGAAGTCCCGAACCATTCCAATCACCTTGAACTGGTTTGGGATGGAATTCGATGGTGAATCCATATTCCTCACTCATTTGAAGTAGGAGGTATCGAGCAATCCACAAATCATCAGCACCTTTAATTTTCCCTTTTGAGAACACTTGGAATTCCCATTGTCCCAAAAGAACCTCGGCGTTGGTACCTGTGATTTCCAAACCTGCCATCACACACATTTCTAAGTGTGCATCAACAAACTCTCTACCATGAACTTGTCCATTACCAACACCACAATAATACTTACCTTGAGGTTCAGGATATCCGTTGGTTGGAAAACCCAAGGGACGCCCATCCTTCATGATGGTATACTCCTGTTCATATCCAAACCACAAATCACTTTCCTCTTCACCCAAAAGATGACGAGTGTTTGTTGAGTGTGGTGTCCCATCGGGATTCATTACCTCACAGAGAACCAAGTAACTTTGTAGTTGCCCTTTATTCAATGGGTTTGGAACCATTCGTACCGGTTTAAGGATACAGTCAGAGAAGTGTCCCTCAGCCTGTTGTGTTGACGATCCGTCAAAACTCCATTCAGGACAGTCATTGAGACTCAATCCGTGAACTCGTTTTCCGTTCACCTCGTGAATGGGAGCGTCAATTAGTTTAACCTTGCTTCTTAGGTTTGGTTCTGGAGTGTATCCATCCAACCAAATGTATTCAAGTTTTAATTTCATAGTTTTTGATAGTGATATTCGATTTTATTATCCATCCCAAATTCATCACCGTCTTCAGCCTCCAAATGATATTTCAACTCCTCGGACATACCTTCGAAGGAAAAATCTTCAGACAACAATTCAGGGAATTCAGTAGTAGACACCTCAATTTCTGTAGTGTAGATGTCAGTAACATACTGAGTTTTCTTTATGGTTATTCTTTCCATAGTTAATTATAATTATTAAATTCATAAAAAAAAGGAAACCACCCCCATAAAAAATGGGGGTGTTCCTAAATATTTTTGGTTTTTTTTATACCTTACCCTGTCCACGATACGCTTTCTTGTAATTTTTTGAGTTTTTACTCGCTGAAGTCTTCGTCTTAGCATGTACACCAGGACGTGATACTTTAGATTTTTCGAGTTTGGTTGAGGTTGTGTTGGATTTTACTTTTGCCATTGTGAGTCAGTATTAATGTGATACAAATATAGAAAATATTTTTGAATTAGAAAAACGGATCAAACAAATTAGATTCATTTTTTTCCATGTCCCAAACTACTCTCCCCTCTTGTATTTTCAACTTTTTCATAACCTCTTCTTGAAAAGGTTTCTTGACAATCATCTTGGGTAATTCAAAGTGTTTTGAATAAATGTACACCCTGTTTTCCAAAACTTCCACAGGTAAGTCCCAAATGGACGAGAGTGTCTTATTAAACTTCCCAAGTGTTTGTAATCGATTAAATTTGAAATTACCATTATATTGAAACTCAATGGTAGCTCGGGTTTCACTATCTATCGAACCCTCCCTCAAAGATACTATCAATCTATCGGGATATTCAGAGTATGTTCTCACACAGTTATTTTGTATTACTGATTCCATATTGTAATCCTTAGATTTTTTCAATATGACAGGGTAATATTCGACACCTGTATAATGAAAAATGGGTTGTTCAATCTTATCAATGAACATGTCTGAATAAATTCTAGTGATACTCCCTTTTTTGTAGGATTGTAAAAGTTCACTCAATTCATGGTGTTCGTTGTAAAAATGTTTCAATCCTGTAAACTTGAACTCAAAATTGTGATTGTATTTTTTAATTAGTTGATCTCTAAAGTGTAGATGTTCATCTATGTGTGTAAGTAGGTGTCGTGAGAAATCGCAGTCTTCTTGTAAAAGATTCAAAAATCTTTTTTTGTCTGACTTATTCAGAGGAGTTGACTTATCAATATAATAACCACTGATTCCACTTCTCATGAAAAACAAAATGGTTTCTTCATTTAATTTATTGAAGTAATCAACCCCCAACAACAAATACAAAGAATAAACGACATTTAAAGACTCCGGTGTTTGCGCCCTGTGTAATAAATTTTTTATCTTTCCCCCACTAAGTTTGTTTTTTTTCATATAAGCCTCCACCAACTTATTTCCGGATTTGTCGAGGAACTTCTTACCTGGGTATGAATTTATATATACCCTAAAATTGTTGGGAGTCTTAATTTTTTTGACTTCATACATCAATCTCAAAAACTCAAATCGTAAATCAGGAGTCATGGTATCTGGTTTAAATGAAAAGTTCAAACCTAACCTTTTGAATAAAGTTTCTATTGGGGATAATACATTCCCAATGTAATTTTCATAAGTTGAATCTGAACAAAAGTCCGTTACAAGTCTGACAACAGACATCATATGATCTGGGTTATTTACTCTAAGTGTTTTATACAACTTATGTTTTCCATTCATCAATCCCGAATATATGTTCTTAGTTTTTTTGTTGATTGTAATGAAAGCAATTTTTTGATTTCTTGCAAAATACCTGGAGCCTTGTCTTCTCCTTTTTCTAATGTAATAAAATTTATAGGAAACCTTATCTTCGGTTTCCTCAACGATGGTAGTTCTTCTTGTAGTGCTTACCTCAGCTAATAAATTTCCATAATGTTCAAGAAATATGTCTTTGCCTGCGTTAAGCATTACCATTTCCAGTGTGAAATACCCATAACCATTCTTGGGTAATAAGACGTGTTTACAAACCTCTAAATCATTAGAATCGGAAGCTACCTTTACCTGATAGTCCTCCTCAATTTTTTTGAATAGTAACGTGGATTCCAAACCTTTTTTTTGGAATTATAACAAAAAAATTAGTTTAATCCAATAAGCCCATATGGTGTTTCAATAAAGGTTTCAACAATTTTTTCAACATTTCTGCCGTCGACTTTATTCAGTTTCACAACAATATTCACTAACTGTTTTTGAGTCAGTTCCAATTCCTCACCTTTTTGTAAGTTCTCATAAACTTGTTTTTTGACTTCTTCAAAAAAGTCATCAGTATCCGCCTTACCAATCAAATTGGTTAAGTCGTCAGGGTTATTACGAAAAAATTGTATAAAATTATTGAGGTAAATTTCACAATCTAAATTTTTCATATTGGTTTGTTACTAACGATTCTGAATTTTGTTTTCGGGTCGGAATGTTTTTCCCTGAGTTTTTCAGGAATTTCAATGTCGGAAGTAGAACCCATCAAGTTAATTACTTGTAGAGAATCCATATCTGCCAAACACTCAGGTAACTTTTTAAGGTATTTACTGTTTGGTAAAGACAAAAATCTAAGTTTTGGTAAATCACAAATACTTTCGGGTATTTTTTCTAAAACACTATCAATGTGAATTGCAATCAAATCCTTGAAGTTACCAATATCATTTGGTAAATCTAATTTGAATCCTGCATTTTCCCTACCTGAAACTTCAAAATCCAATCTTGCCAGTTCCTTCGGAAGATTTTTGAAGAATTCATTGAATCCATAAATTGCAATATATTTGGAAGCAGCATCTTTTGGATAGTCGACTTGTACATCTTTACCGTAGTTACCTGATAATCCAACCAAAAATTCTTTACGAAAGTAGTCTTTCAACTCAGGTGCAGTGTTTGTGAAGAAATTTACTAAGTCAATTTGATGATCATTCACATCCATAAATTGCTTTTCGGGGAAATTGAACTGGTAACGGTGTCTGGGTAAACCTGAAACTTCACCTGTTGATGTGTCATTTTTATCTAACATGACATACAAGGGACCCTTACTTAAATACCTTCTGTACCACTCAAGTCCAGGTGCTGAGGTACACCAGTTGGTTTCACCTCGTGCGGATTTTTGCATGTTTCCTCCATAGAAACAAGCAGCTTCCTTCTGAATATCTCCAACACCTTCAATTTTATACACGGACCAATTTTCACCATCAAAAACTTGAGTAGCACCAGGGTGATCCCATGAGCTCTTCCTCTCTGCTTTGGTAGTTGTTGCCATTTCTAAAGACAAAGGATCTGTAAGTTCGTATAACTGGGATATATCCAATTTGTTGATGTCCTTCAACTCTTTAGGAATATAAGGAACTTTTTTGCCTCCTTCATTTTTTGATTTGTCCTTGTAACTGTGGAATTTAGTTAATGCTTCCGTGATTTTGAATAAATCTTCGAAGAACAATTCTTTAATCCTTTCGTATTCCTTCATGAAAGTCTTAGTTTTCATAAACTCCTTAGGATCTGTCACATCATCTTGATTTTTGATGATTTGTTGAGGTATTTTCATGAACTGTTTGATAATCCAATTGACATATGTACCTGCTTTACTAATTTCGTCATTTTGTCTACGAGTAGTAGGATCCCCTTTTACAATCTCATCTAGCTCTTCTTTGGACAATAGAGGTTTAATAGTTTTTCCCTCCTTGTTTTTCTTAGGCTTAGTTAGGGTGTCAATTAATATTTCGTATCTCCCCGACTCTACAATAAGTGATTTTAACAAATTATTGAACTTCATGACTTTTTTATTTATAAATATCAGTTTGTAAAGAAACAGGTTACAAATGTAGGTAACAATATTCAAACTACCAAAAAATACCCAATGTTAAATTTTTACAATCAATGGACAAATATTAGTTTTATGTTATATTTATGTTAAGATAGTGTTAACACTTTCCATAAACTTAGAGTAAACAGATGGAGATGAAAAGAATTTTAATGGTTCTTATGATGATGTCAATGGTTATACCATCATTTGGACACGGACCGAAAGGGAAAAAACGTTTGAAAAGAAAACACAGAACGGAAGTATCACATCAGACTCCTGATATGTCAGCACCAGTTCGTCCTATTCATAGAGAACGTTGGGTGGAAAGAAGTGGTGATGTGTACGTAATAGTTTCAAGGACAACGGTAACTGAAGAAGATTACCTAAAAATAAGAAACTCAAACAGAGATCGTCAGTAACAATTCTTGTAGGGTCTACAAGAAGCTTTTTGACTGAACCCCATGTTTTTACATGGGGTTTTTTCACAATAAGACTTTGAGTATTTTCTCGGTTTTTTAAAACTATCTTCACCTATTTCGGTTTTTTCTGTCTCTAACTCTTTTTTTATTTCTTGAGATGTAGAATATAACATCTTCAAAAATTGATTCCATTTTTGTGGGTTGAACCTTCTAAGTTTAGATATTAGTTTTAAAATGTAAGGAAAGTCTTCAATCTCACTTTCCGAACTTATGGAATATAAAACTTGTTGTCCAATTTCATCTAACTTTCCATTTTTTCCAAAGTAGGATAACATGGTGTCAACACTATTAGAAATCTGTTCCACATCATACTTTCCTAATAAATCCAAATATTCGTTATATATACCATTCATCACTTCATTAGTGAAAGCTCTGAATTCAAAATCATGTCCCCAATATCCTTTTTCCCTATCCTCAGGAGAATATTTTTGTTCACTTTTCTGATTCAAAAATTCTGTAGTATTCAAATCCATAAGATGTTGTACTTCGTGATATAAAATATGATATGTAGATTTTAATGAAGGAACTAAGGCTTCTTGTGGATTCACCACAATAAATAAATTGTATAATGTTCTTGGTTGTGTTTTATTAAAAGGAAATACCCCACCTTGAGCAGGTAAATCGGAAATATAAAACACAGGAACATCAACTTGGGAACCCTTGGGGTCGATTACCGATATTGTACCCTTTTTGGGTGTATCATCATCTTCTGTTTTAGATGCAGTCCAAATAAGTTGTGATAGGTATTTAATATCTTCTTCTGTTCTTGGGTCTAACTTAACTCGTTTAGCACCCTCACTCAGTTGATTTACACCATCACCATACTTATCTTTTACAAAAGAGTGTAAAACCTCTTTAATTAACTTCTTCATAATTTATAAATATCATGTCGGAAAAAGATTGTCAAAGTTGTAAAAAACAAAAATTAACAGTTTCAGAAAAATCAATGGTGGTTCTTTCTGTGTATGTGTTAATTACTTCTATCTATGGTACAATGGTTATTGTAAGATCATTGATGGATTATTTTAATTAACAATCCCTCTTATTTTATCTTTTTCTTCTTGTGTAGGGTTACCTTCCCTATTGACAGATAATTTGACATACAAGTCGCCCACACCCATATTTGTTTCATACCCTTTACCTCGGAGTCTAAGTGGTTTTTCAGTATCCACGTTTTCGGGTAAGTTAAATTTTAATTCCCCTGTCGGGTGGTTTATGGTTATTGGTTTATCAAGGAGATAAAAATCCAAAGCATTCAACTTTGCGTAGTAAATTAAATCAATCCCTGACTTTTCGAAGTTATCATTCCGTTCCATTACCACTTTCAACATCACATCACCAAAACCCATCCCATGATAATAATCACCTTGTGATGGTATTCTTAAAAAATCTCCATTATCAACGTTTTTGGGAACTGTAACATTAACACCATGACTTTCGTTATTTAATCCCGATCCTGCACATGTGTTACAGGCACGTATTATTTGATATCCCGTACCCGAGCACACATCACACTGAACTTGCACTATTTGGTTGAAAAAGTTGGTACCCATCGTTTGTTGAATAACACCGTATCCGTTACATTTACCACAGACTTTCTTATCTCCACCAGTTCCACCACATCCTCTACAATTAACTTTGCGATTGTATTTGAGTTCTTTTTGTACTCCTTTGTAAGATTCTACAGGATTGATTACCAAATCTAAAATTTTGTCAGGCGCTTTCCTTGTTCTTTGCTGTTGGTTAAAATTTTGTCCGAATGGATTCCCTCCGAATCCCATATTCCTAAGAAAATCATCGACGCTAAACCCTCCCGCGAAAGGATCTCCTCCTCCCATATCGTACTTTTGTTTTTTCTCAGGATTACTGAGAACATCATAGGCTTCAGCAATTTCTTTAAACTTTTCACCACCTTCGGGATTAACATCAGGGTGGTATTGTTTACTTAATGTTCTATAGGATTTTTTTATTTCATCGGCAGATGCTTCTTTACTTAAACCCAAAATTGCGTAATAATCTTTCATGAATCGTACCTACCTGATAGTTTTATTCAAAAATAGACAAAGAAAAAAAATAATCAAAGGATACCAAACAGAAAAAAAAGCAAGAGAATTTTTCAAGAAGTATCTGAAAGATAATGATTTTATTTTTTGTAAGAATTTCGAAAATGCAGAACCTTCCAATTATCAATTAGGATTAATTAGTCAAAATAACCAATACAAATTAGACTTTTACACTACTGACGAATATGGGAAAAATGTTTCTGCTAAAATATTGGACGAAGGAACTTTTAGTTTTTTGGAATTGCAACCTTTTTGTTTAGAAGAACTTATTTACGATAATCAAACAAACACCAAAATCCGATTTGAGGATTTGATAAAAAAGTATTATGTAAAGGATACTTTCAAATGTTCCTACACAATTAACAATAAACTGATTCTTCAGTCGGATGAAAAAACATTCTTGTTCAGTTTGAAAAATCAAGAAGATTCTCACAGGTTACTATCCGTTATAGAAAAGTTTTTCCGTGATAATTCACGCTCAGATAGTATGTTTGTTAGGGATGTTTCTTCGACTCAGAGAAAGTATCTTTATTCCCAATTAGCTAATCAAGGATTTGATAAAAAAAAGTTATACCGTCAATCTACTACTTTTTCAAAACGAAAGTGAAATTGACGCCTGATATGGATATTATCTTTTTGTTGGTACCTTTGTCTAGTGTTCTAAAGTAGGATTCCAACATCTCAAATTTTTCGATGGGTAAGTCCACGACGATATCTATAGTTTCATTAGATAAAAAGGTATTCTCAATCTTGTCAACAATTTCCGCTAATTCGACTATCCAATTGTCAGTACCCTCTTTATCCTCTGCCATAAACTATATTTTTTGGTTTCTACAACGGTATTTTTTATTTCTGATTTGTCAATATTCTTTAAAGATGAAATGAATTCTTGTTTTTGTTTTCGAACTTCAATTTCATCTTTCAGGGTCTCGGCTTGATACCAACGAAGTGCGTTTTCAGGATTTTTCTTCTTCATTACTTAATTGAGTTAAATTCAAATCTTCAACATCGAATTTCAAACCACGTAAGTGTGATAAATTTTCTTTCTCGAATAAATTTTTCAATTCTTCAACTTTAGTTCTGAAGAGATTTTCCTTTTCTTCTCTTTCTTTGTTGTACTTTATTACATTAATCAAACAAGTTTCAATTTTTTCTATTTCTTCTTTGACATAAGGAGCAACAAAAGAAATAATTTTAGTATCAGGGGTTTCACTCTTAGATTCAACCAACTCAATACCTTCAGTATACTTTTTTGGCATTATCCATCTAGCAGGTAAAACCATATCGAATGAAATATAATCCTGTAACTTACGTACAGATTTAAAATAAGTCATTACAGATTCTATGAACGGGAAAAATGTCATAATAATAAAAATACAATAAATGTGATGATGTAACTTAAACTGATTCCATAAAAAATGAGTGCCGAATTTCCTAACTCTAACCTTTTCGGTGGATTAGAAAAAACGGCACCCATGAATAAAACAATAAGTCTTACTATATTAATAACTGAAAAGGTGAATATTAAGGTGAATAGAAATTGTAAGACTGTTTGAATCATATTATTTTTCTGTTTTTGAGTGCTCTAAAATCTCAGTCCTCAAAGTTTGCAACAAAGCTTTGATTTCTTGTGCGGATTTTCTAGCTCTTGTACCAGCAGATTTGTTACCATTGAAGAATTTGTTTGTATCAACACTCATACTCTCCACTGCTGTTTTAATTTTTTCTAATGTATCCATTTTGATAAAAATATTAATTTTTTTAGTTTTAATCAATTGTAATAAGGAATTTTTTTGATGTAAAGATAATTTATATCAACATCAAAGATCTCTCTAATGTTTTATATAAATCCGTATACATCTCAATATCACTTTTACTTACAATTCTTTTTCTGTCAAACAATTGTTTAAAAAAATCTTCCAAACCATCTTTGATTGTCTCGTCTTTCTGATTATAAAAAACTTCTGAGAAAAAGGCACTGAAATAATTAAAGGTGTCCACTTGTATTTTGAAATCTATATTTTCCTTTTTAAAATTTTCTATTGTTTTATCCCAACACCATTTGAAGTGTTGCATTTTTTGTTCCTCAGTGAGACCGATTTTGGTTTCAGTATATCCTTCTTCTGTGTCTCCCAAGTAAGTGTCCCTTACTAAGTAATACAAAGAAAAACAAAAATCTCTGAATAAAAGGTGAAGTTCAGGCGTAATATTATTAGCCCTGTACCAAGCATCTATTTCATCTTGTTTCATGGGTTCGGTGAGCCAGTTAAAAAATTTATTTAAGTTACTATCATCCATACGAAAATTATAACATTACTCAACCAATAGTGAATAAGTCTATTAATTTCCTTCTTCAGTGTACCCTATGAATTGTTTTATTTTTGCCAATTCAGCGTCCAATTCTTGAATCGCTTTAGATAGTGGAGCTAGGAATGCTTCGTAACCCAATCTGTATGAATCCTGCTCTTCATCATAACCCAATGCGTCGAATTGTACATCCAAATCCTCAATTACTTCTTTTATTTCTTGAGCAATAAAACCATATTGTTTTTTCTCATGTACTAATGTACCATCTTTTTGTCCCCGAACATATCCACAATCATTGACGTAAGATTCACGTGGATCGAATTGAAAAGTCACGGGTCTAAGTCTTCTTACGAATTTCAAACCTAAGTCATTCGGGAGTGATTCAATATTTGTTTTATCGTTACAGTCAGAAATATTTGTCCAAGTACCTGTTATACAGTGACAAACGTGAGCTGAGTTACCCCAACGGGTATGCGATGTAGTGTTGGATGTTGTGGAACAACAACCTACCGAAATTGTATTACTTGCAGTAACAACACTCAAAGCAGAACACCAACCAATCGCAGTATTTGAACTACCAGTTGTGTTACATTGAAGAGCTCTAAATCCAACCGCTGTGTTAGCACTTGTTGTAGTTGTCCCCGACAATGCAAAATAACCAACCGCCGTGTTGCTACCACCATTCGTCAACTGAGAACCCGCCGACGCTCCGACTGCGGTATTGCAACCACCTAAAACAAGTTCCAATGATCCATGTCCTACCGCCGTGTTAGAGCTCCCCGTACTATTATTCCTCAGAGCAATGTACCCGATTGCTGTGTTCCTTAAACCTGTCGTGTTTTCTCGAGCAGCACATCCTCCCACCGCAACCAAATTACTTGCGTTGTTACAATATCCTGCCCAAGAACCTACCGCAGTTGCACCAACTGCGGTGGTTTGGGTACGCAACGCCTGATTTCCAACTGCAGTATTACTATTACCTGATGTATTCGATCTTAAAGCAAGAGTTCCTATTGCTATATTGTTTCCTCCAACTGACGTGGATAAGAGAGCACTGTGTCCAACTGCAACGTTACAGTAAGCTATTGTGTTAGCACATAGTGCATTTACCCCAATAGCAACTGAACATGCGCCTGTGGTGTTACATCTTAGAGCATTTACACCAATAGCAACGTGTCCACCCGTGGTGGTGTTTGAACGAAGAGCTAAAAATCCAATAGCAGTGTTACTTGTACCAGTAGTATTCAATCCCATGGCATAACAACCGATTGCCGTGTTATTTATACCTGTGGTGTTACATTTCAAAGCATTATTACCTATGGCTATGTTGTTACTTGCCGTATTTGCTGCTAGTGCAAAAAATCCAACCGCCACATTGCCAGTCCCACTACCATTTGTACAAAGT
>Ga0099850_1000159_pt1 | contig 28609 bp, 26 predicted proteins | sample CB_VirMetaG_5_FD_79182 | JGI IMG/M metagenome (GOLD analysis project Ga0099850, IMG submission 79182) | Freshwater to marine saline gradient viral communities from Chesapeake Bay - CB_1508_1D Viral MetaG | ecosystem: Environmental > Aquatic > Marine > Coastal | place: USA: Chesapeake Bay... | reverse complement strand
TCGGGATCGGGCTGGGATGGGTGGTCGTCGATGTCCAGGTCGGCGGGCCTCACCCGGTAGTCAACCAGGATCGACATCAGGTTGGGGGATGGTCGGCGGCTGATCCCCCAGGTGTCCATGCCCCACACACAACGGCGGGCGAATTCTTGGAACGTCTGGGCACCGCGAACATTGACCTGCTCAAAGCACAAGACAGCTTCATCCAGCGGGATGATGGGGCGCATGGACTCCTTGCGCTCGACGGTGTCGATGTAGATGATGTGCTTGCTGTTGATGATCCCGAATGACCGGTAGCGGTAGGCGTGCCAGTAGGTGTGCATGTTGCCCCGGCCCAGCTGTCTGCCGCTGGGGCTGCTGACTGGCTGGGGCACCCGGAGGAAACTGGCGAGGGGGACAGGGGAGGGCGGCATACCCTCCCTGATCATCTGGTCGAGTTCGCCGTCTTCAAGCAGCTGCCTGCCTGACGGGTAGAGGAAGGGCAACCACAACGGGGCCAGCCGCCAGCATCGGAGCTGGTGAGGGGTCAGGAACAGGACGGCCTCGTTGCGGTAGGGGAGTCCGGGGTGGGGGTAGTGGTTCAGGATGTGCGACCAGCAGGTCAGCAGCTCGCCCTGAACCTCTCGCAGTGTGGTGAGGATGGCGCGGCACCTGGCGGCGTCGGCCTCGTCCATCTCCTTGCCGTCCGGGTATGCCTGGGTGATCAGCAGCTCGATGCCCTGCTCGCGGGTGTCGGGGCTGGGGTGGAGCAGGAGTCTGATCAGGCCGTTCCTCATTCGGGGGGTGAGGTGCTCGGCGGTCACCGGTCGGTGGGTGATCTCGACCTCGTCGATGTAGATCCGGTCGCGGGTGCCGGGTGGCTGGAGCGGGTCGGTCAGCGGCGGGGTGTAGTCGGGGTATCGCGGCCATGGCTCGGGCGTCGGCTGCTGCTGGTACTGCTGCCGAAACAGCCGGGTGCGCTCGGCGGCGTGGGTCATGCCGATGAGGTGTCGGGGCCAGGGTGTCGGCTTATGGCTCATCGGGGCGGTTCTCGATCCGGTGGTACTCGGCGAGGGCGAGCTGGTCGGCGGCGGTGATCGCGGCCTGGGCGGCTCTCACCCGGGCCATGTGGTAGGCGTAACGCCCCAGGGTGGACCGGTTGCACCGCTCGCCGGGCAGGGCCTTGCATCGGGGGCAGGATACCGCCAGGGTGCCGCGCACCTTCGGGGGGGCGCTTGTCTCCATGATGGCGCGGCGCTCCTCGAAGATGGCCTCCAGGCGCGTGGGCTGGAGCGGGTCGGCCTCGGTCAGCGGGTCGTCGGCCTTGTGGTCGTACATCTCGCCGATGGCGGCGAGGGCCAGGAGGTTGAGCATGGCGGCGGTCTTGGTGGTCATTGTGGATCCATTCGCCTGTGGTTGGGGGTGGCGGTGTAGAGGGGGATGGAAACGATGTCGTCGGTGTCGTCGTCGGTGTCGTCGTCGGCCAGCATCTCGGCGTGGCGCTGGCAGGTCTGGCACCGGTCGGCGTCGTCGCCGGCGTCGTAGTAGTAGGTGCCGTTGCTGTGGTGGTCGCGGTGCCCTGCTCTCTTGCAGACCGCCAGATCGCGGCGTCCGTCGCGGAACAGGAACAGGTGGGCATACCGGGAACGGTTGGAGATCATCCAGTGGTAGGTGTCGTCGTGGAGCACGTCGGCTTCTCCGGTCAGTGGGCGCGGGGGTTGTAGTCGTCGGCGGTGTAGACGGTGGGCCGGGGGTCGATGGGACCACCGAACATCTGGAGGGAACCAGACCACGTCGTCGTGACCGTCTTGGGCTGACCAAACCTGACCTTGTTGGCGATCAGTTCAGCGGTGCCGTGCTCGGTGAGATCCTCGGGGTGGTACTCGCTGTGGCGGTAGATGAACAGGATCACGCCGGCGTCCTGCTCAAACTGCCCGCTGCCTCTGAGGTCGGACTTCATCGGGCGCTTGTCGGTGCGGCTCTCACAGCTGCGGTTGAGCTGGGCGAGGGCGAGGACGGGGACGGGGTCGTTGTTGCCCTTCGCCATGGCGAGCAGTCCCTTGGAGATCGCGGCCAGCTTGACCTCCTCGGTGGCGCTGCGGGGGAGTCCCTCGACGGCGATCAGCTGGGCGTAGTCGATGGTGATCAGGGCCAGGGTGCGACCCCTGCTCGCCAGCCAGGATCGGAGCCGGGCGGTCTTGCTCTGGATCGCGTCGATGGTCCGGTGCCCGGTGTCCAGGTAGATGCTCCAGGTCTTCTGCTCCTGCATCGCCCGCTGGAGATCCTCCCACTGCTGCGTGGTCCAGGTGGCGTTGAGGATCGTGCTGCTGGGGATTCCGGTCTGGAGCGCCAGCAGCTTGTCGGCGAGCTGGTCGGCGGTCATCTCCAGGGAGTAGACGGCGATGTGCTTTCCGTCGCGGACTGCAGCCAGGATCGTCTGGAGCATGAGGGAGGTCTTGCCCATGCCGGGGCGGGCCGCGATGATGTGGACGACACCGGCCAGCAGTGGGTGGACCTGGCGGTCCAGGGCCTCGACGCCCCAGGACAGACCGCGCGGGACTCCCGCGTTGCGGTCGGCGCGGCGCTTGATGAGGCGATCCATGGATGCCTGCCCGATCTGGTTGCCGGTGATCCATTCGGTTGCGCCAGCACCGACGCCGGCACCGTTGAGCGATCCGGCCATCTCTCCGACCCGGCGCTCGACCTCGTCGATGATCTCGCGGGCGGGCCGGGTGGTGTCCGCCAGCAGCTCTGGCAGGGCCGCGATGGTGTTGCCAGCGCGGCGGCGGGCGGACAGGTCGATCAGCCGGTTGATGTAGTGCTCCGGGTTCTCCGTGCTGGGGACGTTGTCGGGCAGGGCGCTGACATAGGCCAGTCCACCGCGGGCCTCCGCGTAGTTGCGGTCGCCGTCCTTGCGGGTCTTCTGGGCGACGGCCTCGGTGCCGATCCGCTCCACGACGGCGATCATATCGATCTGGTCGCCGTTGCCGTGCATCTCCAGCAGGTCGGTGTAGAGGGTCTGGTGGGTGCTGCGGGAGAAGTCCTCGGGGCGGAAACCGAGCATCTGGCACACACCGAGCACGTCGGGGGCCAGCATGATCATGCCGAGTAGGGCGCGCTCGTACTCGATGGAGTTGAGGCTGGCGAGGGTGTAGTGCGGGGTCATGGTCTGGTGTTCCTGGGTCTGGTGTTCAGTGGGTCGCGGCGCTGTGGTAGCCGTGCCGGGGGGGCTGGTGCGTGGTCATTCGGTCGCCGTATCCAGCATGGCAGCTACAAAATCGACGCTTAAACGGGCCGCTGACGTACCGGTTTAAGTCCTCCTCTGACCGCTGCTTGAGGTCATGCCAGGATGTGATCTGGTCCCCCAGGGACAGGGCCAGCCAGATGGCGTTGCTGGCGGCGGCGTCGTCGGGGATGAATGGGTAGCCCTCCAGGGGGGTCTTGCCCTTGCGCATGGCGCGGATGACGGCGTCCCATGCCTGCTCCGGGGTGACGGTCCCGGGGGTGGTCGGCGTGCTGCTGGAGAACAGGGGGGCCTGGGGCGGCGCGGCGCTCCGCTGCTGCTGCCTGGCGAGGTACTCCAGGGCGGCGCGGCTGATCCCCTGCCAGCCGCGCTCGTAGCCCCTGACCAGTCCCTCCACAACGGGGAGCCCGTCGCGGTGGTACGTCGTGAGCTTGGCGAGGAGTCGGTCGATCTGCTGGGGCTCTGACCAGCGGGACTGCTTCCAGCGGATCCGGGTCCAGTCCCTCCAGGCGTCGGCGAAACCTGGGAGATCGGCGAGCACCGGGGGGAGCTGGTGAGCCTGGACGGCCTCCAGGGTGTATCGCTTGCTGCTGGACGGGGTGGGCTTGCTGGACCTGGACTTCCTCCCGCTCCTCCCATTCCCCCCCAGGGGGGCAGGGGGGGTGGTGTCGTGTACCTGTGGAATGTCCTGTGGCGCGCGATCAGCTTCTTCCGTGCGCGTGAAGCAATCCCTCGGCAATCCCTCGGCAATCCCCTGACAATCCCTCGGCAATCCCTCCTCGCGTGAAACGTCAGTTTCATCCGTGCCCTGACAATCCCTCGGCAATCCCTCGGCAATCCCCTGACAATCCCTCGGCAATCCCTCGGGGGTGGCCTCGGCGTCGTTGGGCAGGGTGGTGGTGTCCTCCACCGGCTTGACCTGGCGGCGCTGTCCCTTGGTGCGACCTCCCCGGGCCGGGGCGCTGGGGATGGGGTCGTCCAAGAAAGCGGGGTCTGCCCAGCTGGGCCTGCCGGTGTCCAGATCCTTGAGCCGTCCCACGGTCTTGTGGTTGCAGCCCCAGGTGTCCGCCAGCTCCTTGTTGGAGGGCATGTACTCCAGCCGCTCGCCGGTCAGGGGATGGGGGAGCCCGTAGCGAACCAGGGCCTCCCAGAAGCGGAGATCCTCACCCCGGGCCTGCTCGGTCCAGTCGTCCGGGGTCAGCCTCACGCGGGCGATTGCCCAGGTGTGGAGGCTGACCGGGAACCACCGGCCTCTGGTGTTGGAGGTCGGCGCGCTGCTCATCCCCGGTTGCTCTGGGGCTGGGGCTGGTCGCTCTTGCGGTTGAAGGCGGCGACGGCCTCGCAGAGATCGGGGGTCGGCTTGATCGAGAGGTAGGCGGTGCGGGCAGCTTCCAGAAGGGAGGTCCAGGCTTCCACCGTGCTGACCTGGGCCTCTCTGCACGCGGCCTCAAACCGATCAAGCCGGGAGCGGGTGTCCTGCACCGGGGCGATCCGGTTGCGGTAGTAGGCGGGCAGGGACGCCAGCAGGGCGGCTCCCACGGTGTCGGTGCGGTAGTACCACTGGATGCAGCGGTGGCCGGCGTCGTTCATCCATTCGCGCTTGATCGACCGTCCCAGGATGGGCTTGCCGCTGCGGTCGCCGCTGCGGGCCGGAATGCGGGCCAGGATCGTGGACAGGCCAGCGGCGACCTTGACGCCCGGGTGACCTCCGCGCAGGTCGAGTCCACCAGACACCAGGGCGTCGATGTGCTCGCCGATCTGGGTGAGGGTCATCCAGCCATCGGGGATGTCACCGGGGCCGCTGGGCAGGGAGTGTCCGGGGGCGCGCTCGCGCTCGATGTGCTGGAGCCGGGCGGTGAGGTGCGCGACCTGGCGCTCCAGGTCGGCGATCCGCTGCACGACCACACCGGGGAAGAACAGGCTTCCCTGCTCGCCGGGGGTCGGCTTGTTGGTCTTGACCTCCTCGATGTCCTGCTCCTCGATGTCCTGCTCCTCGATGTCCAGTGCATCGGCGGCGGCGTTGGCCTTGCGGACCTCCTCCATGGTTGCGAGGGCCTCGTTGCGAGCAGCGGTCAGGGCGGCGTTGCCAGCGGCGTTGAGCAGGGCGGTGGCGGCGGCGCTGGGCTGACTGGCGCGGGCCGGGTGATCCTCGGGGAGCTGGGCCATGACCTCGTCGTGGGCGAGCAGGAACCGACCGGCGCTGCCGTGGTTCGTGAAGACTCCGCGCCCCACCATGCGGCGGACAGTGCAGGGGGAGATGCCGAGCAGGTCGGCGGCGGTGGGAACGTCGATGCAGACTGCCGTGGCGGTGGGCTGAATCTGGATCATGGGGATCCTCCAGGGATGTCCCGACTGTGTCGGGTGGTGGTTGTCGAGAACCGACCCGGGCTGGCTTGGCGCTGCACCCGGGCGACTACCTATCTACCTACTAAAAGTAGGGAGAGTCAACCAAACAAGGGCAGGGGCTTGCCGGTTGCGCGTGTGTTTGTTGGGGGTGTATCGCTGCTTTCGCTATTTTTGACTTTCGGTAATGGGACTCCGCGCTGGTCGATTTCGTCGTCGTAGAGGATGATCCGCCAGCGGATCCCGGTGTGGCTGACGGCGCGGGCCAGCCGGTCTGCCAGCCATTCCAGGTGGCAGGGATGGGTTCGTGCCGGGGAGTCGGGGCGGGCGCATGTGCAGCAGAGTCCGTCGCCGTCCTGCACATAGGACCGATCCAGGTAGGTGGTGCCGGGGAGTAGTCCCCCGCGTCCATCTGCGACCCGGAGGTTGCCGTAGCTGTAGGCGTCGGCGTGGTAGTCGCCGGCGCGGGGTGGTGCGCCCCAGGCCTGGCGGCACCGCTGCTCGTACTCCTCGACGGTGATCTGCTGCTGCTGGACGGCGTGGAGATCGTCGATCCTCGGCGCGGCCATGGCTACCCATCCATCGCCCCAGGTGCGCTGCTTGGGGCCTACCTGGGCGGACAGCACGCGCTGGATGAGGCCCTGGTTGCGCCGGCGCTGGTTCGTGCTCCAGTGGTCCAGGTAGAGCGTCGGCCTGCTCATCCGTCGATCCTGGCGCGGGCGTCGTTGAGCATCCGGTTGATGGTCATGGCAGTGATCGTGCTGGCGATGTCCGGGTCACCGTGGCGCTCCAGGGTGGCCTCGTACAGCAGCACCACCAGATCACCGATGGTGTCTGGCGGCCTTGGCGTCGGCGGTGGCGGCGAGCTGGTGGTCATCTGCTCATCCGCTCGCGTCGTCGGCGCGGGCCTTTCGGGGCAGGGGAACCACTGACACCCGCGCTCCTCCAGGCCAGCCGTCGGGGGGGACGTGCGGGCGGAACACGATCAGGCAGCTGGGCCAGGGGTTGCCGCTGACGGGGAGCCCGGTGACGGGGTGAAGAAACTGGACCCGGGCATCCAGAAACCGGACCTCGTCGGCGTGGCGTAGTGCAACGTGCATCCGGTTGGCGGATGTGTCGGCGGGCACCAGCATGACCACCGTGGCACCGCGGCGGCTCTCCTCCAGGGCCTTGTCGGTCCAGGCGGCGAGGGGGCCTCCTGCCTGGCTGTAGGGCGGGTTGCACCAGAAGACCGGGGGCACACCCCGGGCGCTGGCCTCTGCTGTCCACGACAGCTCCAGGGCGTTGTCGTCGGCGGTGAAGTTGTGGGGGGTCAGCCGGTTGTCGTCGGATGATGCTGCGTCGATCTGGAAATCGAAGTCGGCGTTGACCTGCTCAAACAGTTCTGGCGGCGTCCGCCAGCAGTCGGTGAGCTTCGGCTCGATGGCCGGGGCGGTTTCGATGTGGGTTCCAAAGGCGCAGAGCTGGCCGTTCTCATCGGGGACCAGCAGGGTGGTAACGGCGATCATGGGATGGCCTCGTCGGGGTTGAGGGCGTCGGGGTAGGTGGTGGCGTTGATGAGGTCGTCGATGGTCGGCGGGCACCATGGCAGGCCGTTGTGCTGGGCGTAGAGTTCGCAGCACAGCAGCAGCACCCGGGCTGCTCGCTCGTCGGTGTAGGACGGGACTTCCTGGGCGCGGCACCAGCGGTCCAGGTCGCGGCGGATGACCCGGAACACCCGGGCCGGATCAAGGCTGTGGTGTCGCAGCCAGAAGGCTGCTCGTCCAAACCGGATCGCCATCGGCAGGGTTTCCCGGTACTGCCGGGCGTTCATCTCGTCGGGGTAGCTGACCGGCCAGGGTAGGCCGTTCTGATCGGCGTACCGTCTGGTGTGGTGCTGGCTCATGCTGGTGTGGTTGCTGCCCGTCAGCATGGTGGCGATCAGCTTCCAGTCGGCACCGTCCAGTCGGAGCTGGTAGGCCGTCGCCAGCGTGGAGCCGATCAGTGCGGCGGTGGGCAGGTCGCGATCAGTGCTGGAGTCGGACATCGACTGCTCCCTGGGCTACGGCGCAACCCATGAGGATGGCCTCGACGGTGTCGGTGCTGGTGGTGGTGAGGGTCAGCCCGGTGAGCCGCTCGGCGAGGGTCACCCGCTGCCCGGTGTCGCTTGCCTTGCTGGCGGGGAGGGACAGAGCGCGGGTCCAGTCCCGGGCGGTGAGCAGGGACACGGTGAGTCCTCGGCTGTGGGCGATGGCCTCGATGGCTCCAACCCGCCGTCCGATCCCGAACCACGTCCGCTGCCCGCGCTTGTCGCCGGCGAGGGAACCGCTGCGGCTCGCCGGGGCGGGCTCCTCGATGACCACCGTGCTGATCTCCAGCCCGGCAAACCGCGCTGCCTCCAGGGCGTTGTCGATCTCGGCGGCGGCGCGCTCCAGCCATAGACCGCGTCGTCCATGGATGCGGCTGTGCTTGATGACCTGGAACGGGTGGCGCGACCTGGCGGTGAGCCGCTGAACCAGGGCCAGCCCGGCGCTGGCTCCAGGGTCGATGACCAGGGCGGCGCTCATCGGCGGGCCTCCTCAATCGCTGCCAGGACGGCGCGTGCGACGGCCTCGGCCAGCGGCGGCGGCACCGCGTTTCCGACCTGCGTATAGATGCTGGTCTTGGTGCCCTGGAACGGGTGGTCAGCCGGGAACGACTGGAGGGCGGCACACTCGCGCGGGCTCAAGCGCCGACGTGAGACATAGGGGCTGGTGTCCTCGGCCTCCTCGATGGCAGGGGCGCGGCCTCCTCCTGTCACCCCGCCAGCATCCACCGTGGTTGCCGGGGCGTCCGGGTCCAGGGTGCGCTGCCATTGGGACAGTCCCCGGCCAGCGGCGGCGCTGACTTCGATGTAGTGGTGCTGGTTGTTCTGACGGGTGGCGCTGATCGTCTTGGCGGGGGTGTCGGTGAGGTCGGCCTCGCGGCGCTCCTCCTCCCGATCCTTGCCGTGCGGGTTCGTGCCGGGGCCGATCACCCTGACGTTGACGTAGCGGCTGTCGATGGTCAGGGCGGGTTCGTCGTTGGTGTAGAGCAGGGGGCCTCGCGGTTCTCCCTGTCGGTCTGTCCGCGTCTTGCTGCTGGACTCCAGCATCCAGAGCGGCGGGGCGCTGTGTCCCTGACCACCACTGCGAATCGCCGTAGCGGGGTAGTCAGGGGGGTTGTCCGGGTGTCTCTTGTCCTTGCCCGGGGGGCTGGTGCCCTCGGGTCGTGCCTCGTCGATCACCCCGGCGATGGCCTGTCGGACGGTGACCCAGGGCTTCCGGCTCCAGCTGGCGGGCGGGATGAGGTGGGCCTGCTCAAAGTCGGCGAGCACGGCGACCTCGGCCTTGCTCGGCGTGCCGATGGGCTCCAGTCCGAGGTCGCGCCAGTAGGTGCCGGTCACCCATTTGGCGGCGACCAGGGCCTCAATGCTGTGCGTCGGGGTGGGCCAGTCGAACGGGGATGGACCGGCTACGATGATCACCCGGTTGCGGCGCTGCGGGGTGCCGTAGTCGGCGGCGTTGAGCTGGGCATAGCCGACGTGGGCAAACCGCTGGCGTAGGTCTGCCAGGATGACGTGCTCAAAGTAGCAACCGGGACAGTCCAGGTTGAGGTCGTCGTCGGCCTCGGTGGTGGGGTAGCCGAGTCGGGCCAGCTTGGCGCGCATCGTCGCGGCGCGGCGGTGGGCCTTCTTGCTGTGCTGGAGTAGACCGGGGACGTTCTCACAGATCAGCCAGTCGGGCCGGGCCTTGTCGATGACATCCACCGTCCAGGGCCAGCCGTTGCGCTCCGTGTCGCGGCCTCCCTTCCTCGATCCTGCGCTGCTCCAACACTGGCAGGGGAACGACGACCAGAAGATCAGCGGGGTGCCGTCTGCCCGGTCGGGGTGGGCTGGGCCATACTTCGACCAGTCCACCTGGCGGATGTCCCCTTCAATGACGGCGGCGTCGTCGTCGATGAAGGGGCAGCTACGCAACGTCGCGGCGGCGCGGGGGTTGATCTCCACGGCGGCGAGGTGGTGGAGGCCAGCACGGTGGAGTCCGACTGCGGCTCCTCCTGCCCCTGCGAATCCTTCGATGACCAGCGCCGGGGGATTATTGCAGGACACCCGGACACCCGTTGACCGGGTACTATCTGACCTTTCGGTCGTAGTGGCGGTATGACTCTCTCCCGTTCTGGCGCAACCCTCCATCATGCAGTCCTCCCGCTGCTGGTGCGGGTGGGCGCGGGGATCGCCAGCCATGCCTCGATGAGGTCCAGGCGGGCGGCTCCCTCCAGCCGGAACACGTCGATGAGGTCCAGGATCACCGTGCGGCGGGGTGGGCGTCCCTTGACGCTCCACTTCCAGACCGCTGCATCGCTGATACCCAGCTTCTCGGCCAGGGCCACACGGTCCAGGCCGTGCTCGGCCATGTAGTGCTGACACAGCGCCAGGAAGGTCTGGCGCTCCTCGGTCGGCGCGGCGACCTCGGCGGGGTTGTTCTTCTCTTTCATGGGGGCCTCCTTGTGGCTCACTACTTTTAGTAGTGGTTGCTGTCACATTAGGAGGTCGCCTACTTAAAGTCAAGGCCCGGTCAGGCTACGTCTGATCTGTGACCTGAGATGACGGGGTATCCTCGATGTCTGATCTGTCGAAAGAGTCGGCTGGGGCTCGCCTATTGGCGCTCCGGGCTGAACGTGATGTCAGCCAGGAGCTTCTGGCAAACCTGCTCAAGACCCGGTGGCCTGGCTTCCGGGTGTCGTACTCCTCGTTGTCGCTGGCTGAACGCGGCCAGCGGACCCGGTGGGAAACCTACCAGCGGCTCGCGCGGTACTTCGGCCATGACATCCAGATCCGCTGGGTGGAGCCGGGCCAGTCGTGCGTCGTGCTCGATGCCCCGGAGGTTGCCCAGCTGGACGACATCCGGGGGCTGGGGCCGGTGCAGCGCGAGGTGCTCGACGAGCTGGTGTCCATCCTGCCTCGGCTCCCTCCAACGATCCTGGCTACGCTCCAGATCATGCTGGCTGGTTGGGCTGCGTCGTTTCAGGAGCCGGTCGGCGAGCAGGAGCCGGGGCCGGTTGAGGCGGTCGGCGCGGTCACGTCGTCATAGGCTGACCAGCACCCTGCCCCGCTGGGCCTGCTCGGGGTGTAGGCCCTCGATGACCTGGAGCGCGGCGGTCAACAGGTCCAGCCGTGGGTCGGCGTCCGCTGCCCACTGTGCGGCGAGCAGTGCTGCCGCTGCCGCTTGCTCCGCGCGTACCCGATCACCTGGGGCCAGGGCGTCGGCGGCTCCAACTTTTTGTGGGCTATCCTTCGACTTTTTTTCAATGATGCTGAGGATCATCTTGTTGCCCTTCTTGTGGGTGTGCTATCCCTACTAAAAGTAGCCAGCGGGGATTACTCCGTTGGGTTCTCTCGGAATAGCACTTAAACCAGGACACTGAAAGAATGTTCAGCCCTGCCGTACCGCCCGCATCTTCTGGCCTGCCTCCTGCTCCTGCTGCTGATCCCGGTGGCTTCGATGATCCCTGGATTCTTGAGCAGTACGATCAGGTGGTCGCTGACATCCTCTTGACTTGCGCGGACAGAAACCTGCCGGTGCCGGTGCCGGTGCCTGCGTGGTGCGTACCTGCGGGCAAGTCGGTCAGTTTCCGTCCGGGGGGTGAGCCCTCCCTGCCCGCTGCAAACCGGGTGATCTGGTCGGACATTCCGCACAATCTGGCGTTCGGGCTGCGGGTGGCGTGGTTCGCGCTTCTGGCTGGCGGCTACCCGCTCGCGGAGTATCCGGGGCCGATCTATCCGGCCTCGGACCTGGCGGTGGTCGGCGAGATGGTGGCGTTGGTGCTGGCCTCGCGGGCAGCTTGGGACAGTCTGGTGATCTGGCTCACCCGGCTGTCTGAGCGGTGCCTCGGGCTCGTCGTCGATGGCGTGCTCGTCGATGATGTGGTGCTGGAGTTGATGACGGTGCCCGCCCGACATCTGCTGCCCTACCCTCCGATGACCTCTGCTCGTCGGGAGGTGGCGCGATGAAGACGCGGATCGAATGGGCAACGCATACGGAAAACTTCCAATCGGGGTGTAGCAAGGTCAGCCCGGCCTGCTCAAACTGCTACGCCCTGACCATGTCCAGGCGGCTGGCGAACATGGGCGGGCCGTCGCGCTACGACGGGGTGACCTCGGGAACGGTGGGTGAGCCGGTCTGGACGGGGGAGATCGTCGCTGACCTCGTCCAGCTGTCGCGGATCTTCCAGGGGCTCCGGTCTGCTCGCAAGCCCCGGCGCGTCTTCCTCAACAGCATGACCGACACGTTCCACCAGGATGCGCCACAGTCGGCGCTGGCGCTGCTGGCTGATGAGATCAAGGCGACCAGCTCCGATCATCCTCACGTCCTGATGCTGCTGACAAAGCGCCCTGGCGGGCTCCTCCAGTGGCAGCGGCAGCACTTCCCTGCTGGCCTGCCTGCCTGGGTCTGGGTGGGCTGCACCGTGGAGGACCAGCGGCGGGCGAATGATCGGATCCCCCTGTTGATGGCGGTGCGGGCGGGTGTGCGGTTCCTCTCGATGGAGCCGTTGCTGGGGCCGGTCGATCTGCGGCGGGTGTCTCCGCTGGCGGATGGAACCGTCTTCGATGCGCTGTCCTCCCCCGATGGCTCGCCGATCTCCTGGGTGATCACTGGCGGGGAGTCGGGGCCGGGGGCTCGCCCTTCTCATCCCGACTGGTTCCGCTCTCTCCGTGATCAGTGCATCTCGGCCTCGGTCGCCTTTCACTTCAAGCAGTGGGGAGAGTGGGCAGGAGACTGTCTCTGCGATGTGTACTCGCCAGTCTCCTGCTCGACGGTCGCCCGTCCACAGCCGGGCGTCGTCGGGGTCATGTTCCGGTGCGGTAAGCATCGGGCCGGTCGGGTGCTCGACGGTCGCACCTGGGATGGTCTGCCCGATGTCTAAGCGGCACCGCTGGTTCCAGCGACACCGGGCGGCGGGTCGGCGACATCGACTGCTCGACATCGCGGATGACGCGGTGTTGGAGCATGGGGCGGTGACAGTGGAGGTGGTCCAGGCCATGCTCCGCGCGCTGCCCGACGAGCTGGAGGTGGACGACCTCGCGGCGCTGGGGTGGATCCTCTCGGACTATCAGGTGGACCTGGCGGCGGCTGACCTGCTCCGTGCGGTCCAGGCGCGGGGTGTGCTGTGAGCCCCTGGCGGCGTCGTCGGTGGCGGCTCCCTCGCTGGGATGATCGCGCTGCTCTGGAGGTCTTCAAAGTCGGCCTCGTCTTCTGGGTGGGCCTGGGCCTGGGCTGGCTGGGGTTCGCCTTTGAGCCTGTCCGGGGGCTGGTGCTCCAGCTTGCCGTCGTCGTCGGCTCGCTCTGCCTGATCTGGGTGGGCGTCCTGAGCGGGCCTCGGCGATGAGCTGGCGGACAACCCGGGAGGTGCTCGCTCACTTGGCGGTGTCGCGCTCGACGCTCTACCAGCTGATCGCTGAGAGTGAGGCGGCGGGCCTGCCGGTCCCTCGGGTCCAGGTAACAACCCGGTTGTATCGCTGGCGCTCCTGTGCTGACATCGACGCCTGGGTCGAGAGGTTGGAACAGTGGCGAGCATCCAGGGACACAAGGGCAAGCGGGCGATCAGGTGGGTCTGTCCTGTCGATGGCAAACATCGGCAGTACACACCGAAGGACCAGCGGGTTGCAAACCTCCAGCGGTGCAAGCGGGAGATCGAGCGGGCCTGCGATGAGGGGCGGCGGTGGGTCGCGCCGGCTGCTCGCGCTGCTGAACACCCCGGACTCGACCTCGTCGTAGCGGCGATCCTGCGGGACCGGTCGCGGGCGCTGGCACCGGCAACGGTGCGGCAGGTCAGGATCGGCTATGGCCTGTTCTTGGACTCGCTCCGGTGGAGCGTCGGGGAGGGCGTCCGCTTGACCGTGGCTCACTTCTCCCGTCAGGCCCTCGCGGACTATTACTCGTTCCTGACCTCTCCGCGTGAGCAGGAGCTTGTCCACCCCGTCAGCGGCAAGGTCTACCTCCAGCGGTTCGTGTGCAACGACACCACGGCGGCTGACCGGGTGCGGGAGATCGAGGATCTCTGGCTGCGGGTGGCTGACCACGACCTCTACGGCGACCTCTGCCCGCGACCTCGGCGGCTGCGCGATCTGCCTCGTCGGGCGATCATCAAGCGCCCGGTGCCTACCTGGGATGAGATGGACCGGGCGGTGACCGCTGCCCGGCCTGAGCATCGGGGACGGGTGCAGTATGGCGCGGAGTGGCTGTACCGGTTGTTCTACCTCCAGCGGTTCCTCGGGCTCCGGTCGGGTCAGGTGCGCCGGCTGCTGTGGTCGGACTTCGACCTGGCGGGCTCGACCCTCACGATCCGGGGGGCGCTGGGGAAGTCACGCCAGGAGCAGCAGGGGCGGGTGGTGCCGATCAGCGATCACCTTGTCGCGGAGCTGGCGACCTGGGGGCGGCGCGATGGGCTGGTGCTCGGGCGGATGGTGTCGGCCTCTGCGGTGCGGGTGTCCGGTCGGCGGGTCTGGGCGCGGTCGGGTGTCCGCGATGAGGTGTGGGCGGCGCTGCCGGGGCGGCGGGGGCAGCAGACACACGCCTTCCGGCATGGGTTTGTCACCGGCCTGCGCTCGGCGTCCGTTGACCTGACGCTGATCCACTACCTCGTCGGGCACCGTGACGGGGACATCGCGGACACCTACACCTATTGGGCGCTCATGCAGGATCAGCTTCGGGCTGCTGTCGGACTCATCCCGGCGCTTGGCGAGGGGGCGGCTGGGGCCTCGGTGGTTCTCCCGCTCGGTGGTCCAGGTCGGGCCGTCGCGGAGTAGGTTTACGCCCTGCTTACGCCCTGCCCTGGACGGCCTCTCCGTCAGGGGGCGATCATCGGGGCGGATGTTGGCCTGCCTCCTCGATGATGCCCCGGCTGTCGTGCCGGGTGGTGCTGTACTGGTAGAAGTACAGGCGCGCTCGGCGTCGGCCTCGGTGGCGAGTGTCGATGCCCCGGTGGCCTCGGGATTCTCTGGGCCTCCGGTTGTCTGCTGGTGTCCGTCGATGTCCGCTGAGGGCGGCGTCGGCTTACGCCCTGCTTACGCCCTGGACGGTCGCTGTCAGCCGGGCACCTTGCCCAGCTGGGCGATCACAGCTCCCAGGACTTCGCCGGCACCGGCCAGCCCCAGGCCAACGGCCAGCCCCAGGATGAGGGTGATCCAGCGGTTCTGGAACCATGCCAGGGCTCCCTGCCCCAGTTCCCTGAGTAGGCCGGTGCGGGCGTCGATGGCGGCGGTCTGGAGCCTGACTGCATCACATAGGGATCGCTGCTCGGTGAGGACGGCCTCGCGGTTGCTGAGGATCGCGGTGAGGATCTCTTTGTCCTGGGCCTCGATCTGCTTGAGGCTTTGCTCCACCACCGACGCCAGGGCGCGATGGGCTGCGGCCTGGGCCTCCATTCCTCGTAGGAGCTGGATGGTCAGTGGTGCAGTGTCGTTGAGTGATCGCGTCTGGTCATCCATCCAAAGCTCCAATAGAACGTCTAATACTCAACAGTTGACGGTCGCTGGTTTCGATGCACGCGATACAGTCGGCCATGGCCTGCCTGGCCTTCGCGGCGGCGCGCTCGCGGGCTGCGGCGGCTTCGGCTCGGGCTGCGGCGGCTTCGGTCTGGGCCTCGGCGATCTGCTCATGGGCTGCGGTGAGCTGGGCCAACGTGGGGATCTTCTCCAGGGTGGTGTGGTACTGCACCGCGGCAACCATCACCAGCGCGCCGATCACGGCTACGGTCGCCAGCCCGACTGCCCCTATGGGGTGACCGAGGGCGGCGAGGAGTCGATCCCCCAGGATCGCGACGTTCAGGACGATCATCCCGGCGACAACAAACCGGGACTGGATGAGGTGGGGCTTGAACGTCCAGGTGAGCACCAGCAGGACAATGACCAGCGCGGCCTCAACGGCCAGACTGGCTGACGCCAGCCGGTAAACAAACTGCTCGATCTCTGTGTCCCATGGCATTGGTGGTTCTCCCTGCTGTGAGGCTGGCGGGACATCGCCCGCCAGCCTCGGGCTATCAGCCCGCCGTCCGGGAGATGTCCTGCCCGTAGATGGTGATCGCCTTGGCGGCGGCGGCACCGTCAGCGGCCACACCGATGTACGGGATCAGGTCGGTGGCATTGGTGAGGGCGGCGGTCGTGCGGACCAGTGCCCCGTTGATGTAGACCCGGGCGATCCGGTCGGCACCGATCACGATCTTGATCCGGTACTTGGTGCTCACCGCGACGGCCAGCCCGGTGTTGGTCACGACATCGACACCACCGATGCTGTCCTCGACCTCCCAGACACCACCGCTGACATCATCCTCGTAGCGGACATAGACGGCGTCGTTGTCGGTGCCCTTGGCCTCCGCGCTGGTCAGCTTGAGGCCAGCCCAGATGATCGCGTTGGTGATGTTGGCACCGGTCTTGAGGAGACACTCCCAGACAGTCTCCTGGTCGGTCCCCCAGGTAACCTGCTTCCAGGCGGTCTGGTTCGCGTCCTGGTGCGGCTGCAGGATGGCCTCGTCGCCGTCCGCGCCGGCAGTGGTCAGGGTGATCCCTCCCTCGGCGTTGAACGTGCAGAGGGCGCTGGTCATGTTCGTGCCGATGACCTCAAAGTCGGGGTCGGCGATCATGCGGGTGCCCTCGGCGGCGTTCTGGATGTCCGCGTTGAGGCTCGGCTTGCCGCGCTGCCCGGCGATCCACCGGAGCGCGAACCGCTCGCCGATCCGGTTGGTGTAGCTGGGCCGGTCGGCCTGGGGGGCGAGGTAGCCGTAGATCGCGCTGCCGTTGCTGACCACGATCCCGACCTCGCCAGCCGGGATGTAGAGCTTGAGCACGCCGGCGCTGTTCTGCACCGCGATGGCCTTGGTGCCGATGTTGACCACCGTGTAGGGGCCTCGGATGTTCGCGGCGCTCGGGAACAGGAGGGCCTCGGAGTTGCCGCTGGACTGCGGGTTGACGATCAGGATGTTGGAGCGCAGCTGGGTCTGACCGCTGGCGGCGGCACCGCGGGCCAGCGTCACGGTGGCGTCTGCCATCGCGATAAACTGGACTCCCTCCTCCAGAATGGCCTCAGAGGAGTTGGGGGCGTCGTGCATACACACGGAGTTGGTGACGCGCTCTCCGCGTCCACCGATGTTGGGGATTGCAGCCATGGTGGCCTCCGGGGGTAGGGGGGGTGGGGGTGGGGGTGGGGGGTCTGGTTCAGCGGTTGGCCTTCGCGCGATCCCAGCATCGGGTAAGCCACCGCTCCAGCAGGATGCCGTCCTGCTGCTCGGCGATGGCGGCGATCCGGGCTCCTACCTTGCCGGTGCCTGCGAGTCGGTCCCAGCGGATGAGGTCGTCCAGTTCTCCCGCGATCAGCTTGATGACTTCCTCCTCGTCGATGTGGAGCAGGTCCATGGCGGTGCTGATCATCTCGATGAGCTGGGCCTCGGCCTGCCTGAGTGTGGCGAGCAGGTCCAGCAGGGAGTCCGGGGCCTCCAGCTTGCGGATGCGGGCGAGCAGGTCCAGGGAGAGGTCGGCGGCGGCGGTGGTCGGCATGGCGGGGTCCAGGTGGCTGGCGTCAGGCGGGGGTGGCCTGGCGGCGGTTGGCGCGGGTGGTGGCGGTCAACAGGAGTCGCTCCCAGGTGTGCAGATCGACACCGGGGTAGGTGTGCTCGGGGTCGTGCCTCTGGCGGTAGTCGAGCAGGGCGGCGGCGGTCGCTGGTCCGAACATCGCATCCACCTTGAGGTCCGCGCCGTTGGCGATCAGGAGTCCCTGGAGCACGGATACCCACATGCTGCGAACACCCGGGCGCAGCATCGGGCGGTAGCGGTCGGCGGTCGCCCGGTCGGCGGTGGAGGTCTTCCAGGCGAGCAGGTCGCTGCCGTTCCACTGGAGGACGGGCAACCCGGTGTCGGGGTGCTGCTCCAGGTGTCGGCGGGCCAGCGTCAACGTCGTGGTCCAGGCGCGGGATCGGCTTCCACCGACCGGTCCCCAGCATCCCTCGGACAGTCCCATGGCGTGCCCCAGGACGCTGGTGTTGTCCAGGGAGAAGCCGCCGGCGACGAGCTCGGCGAGGGTGACGGTGCCGTCCACGTTGAGGTCGCGCACCACAACCGCGCTGCCCTTGCGGGGCCGGAAAACCACCGGCTTGCTCTGGTCGTGGTTGAAGTGGGACAGCCAGTAGTAGCCGACACCGTCCGCCCGCTGGGCGGCTCCCTTCGTGCTGCCGCTGCTCTTGCGGTCGGCGTTGACCTTCGCTCGCATGGCGGCGATCCGGGGGGTCCGGTCCTCCATCCAGTAGAGCAGGATCGTGTCGTCGCCGTCCAGCTGCCCCTGGCTCTGGGTCGCGGGGGTGAGGGTGACGGTGTCCGATGGCCTCGGGGTGGCCTCGCCGTGGGTGTAGAGCGTGGCGAGTTGGCCCTCATGGGTCAGGATGTCGCCGTTGCTCTGTGTCTCCCACGTCGGGACGACACCCTCCAGGTTGACCACCAGCAGCTCGCCGGGCCTGTTGGGGAGGGCCTCGACGTATCCCAGGGCTACGACCCAGGCGTCGATGTCATCGCTGGTCAGTGTGAGCCGGTCCATGGTCATGCTGCCTGGAGGATTGCGTGCTTGAAACTCGCCTTGATGTCGCTGCCGTCAACGATGGTGGCGCTGCCGTTCGTGCCGACACCGACCATGAGGTAGAGGGCCTGGCCTGACGCGCGGGCGATGTTGGGGTTGCGCGATCCGTTGTTGAGCTGCTCGTCGCTGCCGTTGAACGTCAGGTAGCTGCCGGGGCCGATCCGCTGGTTCCATCCCCAGCAGATGTTTCGCAGGTAGGTGGTGCCTGTGTTGTTCGATGCCGTCGCGGAGTTCAGGGTCCAGGTGCCCATGTTGGGACCGCCCGACAGGTTCATGTTCATGTGCGCCCCGTGTCCCTCCATGCCCGCGCTGGTCAGGGAGGTGGGGTCGGTGCAGACTCCAAACACGACCTCGCCGGCGTACTGCGTGCCGGGGGCGGCGTAGATCATCTCGGTGATCAGCACAAACCGGTCGTCCGAAGTGATCGGCTGACCGGCGCTGTTGAGCAGGGGCTTGTACCAGCGGGGGGCGCGGTGGGTGGTGCCGCTGGACCATGCGTAGTTGGTCGAGCCGACGCCCAGCCCGTTCAGGGTGAACGAGTGGACACCAGCTGCCACGCCCAGGGTCTTGATCAGGGCGTCCGGGTCGAGCAGCGTCCAGCCGCTCGACAGGTCCACGTCGTCCAGCGGCAGTGCTGAGAGATCAGCACCACCAGCTTGTCCACCGATGGAACGGGTCATGCCCATGGCGGCTTACTGCTTCCGGCCCGGCTTGTAGTGCAGCCGGGCGCGCTGGAGGGTTGCCGTACCACCACCACCACCGGGCAGCTCGATGTGCAGCCAGAAGCCATACTTCGATGTCGTGGCGTCGTAGTCCGGGGGGAACGTCCCAACGGCGAGGTCGTCCAGGCCGATGACCACACCCTTGCGGTTCGCGGTCTGGAGCGCGGCGAGGGAAAACGGGGTCTGGGTCTGACCGGCAACGGGGTCGTCGCCGTCTTCGTCCCAGGACAGGTAGGCGTTGATCGTCGTGGCGGCGGCAGCATCGCCCAGGACGATCTCCAGGGAGGTCAGCAGGGCGGCGGCGTAGATGGGCGCGGACCCGTTGACGTTGGGGCCGTTGCTGATCTCCGTGTCACGCCAGCCGACCAGCACGGCCTTGTTGGCCTGATCGTAGGTGGTCGGGAGGACCAGACCAACGTCTGCCGCCCGCTCTTGCAGAAACCCCGACTCTTTGTAGGCCAGTGCGGATGGTGCCATTGTCTCGTCTGTCCTCTCTACTGGATCCAGTTGGCCGCAGCATAACACGCTTCCTTCCGGTGAATGCTGCGATAATGAAGGTTGTAACTGTCACAACGTCGTTGTGCTTTCTTCTTACTGTGGTTCAAACCCCATGATGCGGTCGGACAGTTCCATGGCTTGCCGGGTTTCTGCCTGATCAAGTGCTGACTTTTTGTTGGGGATCAGGACTGCCCGAATACCCATCAGTCGCAGTGCTTCCTCGTTCTGGGTCAGCCCGTACCGGGGTTGGAGCACGTCCTGGGTGAGGTAGAGGTTGCGGATGTCGTCTTCCAGAATCATCCGGGGGCGGTGCTCTCCGGTGATCTCCTCGTAGTAGTCCCGGGCTTGCAGGGTGCGGCGGGCCATCTCCGAGGTGTTGATCAGCCCGGCCCGATCCATCGCGTCGATGGTGTCCATGTTCCGGCCAGCACCGGGCAGGGCGCTGCCCAGGTTGCGCCATGCCCACCAGGCGATCCCGTTGCGCGGCGTGAACCGGACAGCGGACGAGTCGTTGAACCAGCGTCCGGGGTTGTCGGTGGTGACGGGCACGACATCAAGAACATCATGCACCAGGGCTCCACCGGTCAGGCTGTAGTCCATCGCGACCAACCAGGGCGGGACATCGTCGAAGTCCTGTAGCTCGCGGCCATAGAAGATGTCCTGCCCGGTGGCGGCGACAAACGGGGCCTGTACCCATGGCGTCGTCCGCGCGACCAGTCCACGGACGGCGTTCTGCCGTGTCTCCCCGGGCTGGGCTGCGACGGCGTAGAGGTCCAGGTAGAGGTTGAGGGTGTCCACGGCGGGGAGCGGCGGGGAGAGGAAAGCCACGCTGCTCTTGGCATGGGTGTCCTTGACGGCGTTGCGGAAGAAGACCGGGAGCCGGGACTGGTAGAAACCGGGCACCTTGACGGCGGGGTCGATGTATGCCCCGGGCTTCTCGAATACCTCCTCCTCCTCCTGCACGTTCAGCCGCCAGACACCGCGCATCAGTCGGAGCTGACCGAGGACACGGTGGGGGTGTCGCAGCAGCGTGTCCATCGTGTGCGCCACATTTCGGCGGACAAAGCTGTAGAACATGATCACCTGGCGCAGGTACTTCTTCTCAAAGTCCGTCAGGTGGCTGTAGTCGTAGAGGGCCTCGCGGGCGGTCTGGGCAGCTTCGGCGGGGGAGCGTCCCTCGTAGAGCTCGTCGATGAAGGTTCCGACCCGCCAGTAGTTGTCGGTCGCCGTCGCGGCCTCGATCATAAAGTCCTGCCACGCGGACAGTGCATCGGTCGGTCCCTGCACGATCTTCTTCCAGAAGGGGCGGTGCAGGTCGCGGATGTCCCGGGCGATGGTCTGGGCGGTTTCGGCCTGGATAAACGAGCTGTCCAGGCCCTCGCGCTTGGCGAGGTCGGCGATGAGGTCGGCGGTGTAGATCCTGCCGTCGCGGGTGATCATGGTCACCGGGCTGACGGGGAGGGCGGCGAGCATCCGTCCCATCGCGCCGGCGGCTGCATCGCGGACTGGTCCCATCGGTCGGCCTCGGTTCCACAGTCGCTTGACCACACCGGCAGTCAGGCGCGGGGACACACCGATGAAGGCGTCGTGGGTGCCTTTGAGCCCTCGGGTCTGGTAGACCTGGAATGCGGCGGACAGGAAGTTGGCGGTGAAGTACGCGGCGTTGGGGATGAGCATCCCGGTCGTGACTCCCATTCTGATCGCGGAGTCCAGGCGCGGGAACATCTGCCAGATCGCGGTGAGGGTGTCTCCGACCTCGCGCGCTGCCTTGTCGGTCCAGGTGGCGGACGGTCCAAAGTTGCTCTCGGTGCGCGGGGAGAGTGAAACATCTCCACCGACCCGGGCGACCCGGTCCAGTGCTGCCTGGAGTTCCTCCTGCATCGCGGGGGGCACCAGGACTTCCTGCCCACCAGGGAACAGGATGGGCTTCCAGTCCTTCTGCCCGCTGGCTGTCAGGTCGATGCCCCAGGTGTGCAGGATGCGCCGGGCCTCGTTGTAGGCGGCGACATCGTGGGGCTGGTCGGGCGGCGGCACCGCGTTGCGCAGCACCTTGCCGTTCTCGTCAACCAGGGAGATGTCGTTGCCGGTCAGTGCGGCGGACAGGTAGTGCTGGACGTTCTCCATCCACAGTGACGGGTTCTCGCCGTCAGGGATCTTGACGGCGAGCCCGTACTTGGTGAGGTCGGCGTAGAGGTTCTGGAGCCGGTCCATCGCCATCATGCGCGCGATCATCGACAGCAGGGCGGTGTTGGGGTCGATGCGCGCGGCGGTCTTGTTCTCGTACCCGGTGTCCAGACCCTTGTCTGCTGCCCACTGTGCGAGGGATGGGCCGTTGGGGTTGTCCCCTGCTGCCCACTGCCCGGCGTAGAACCGCTGGTAGAGGTCGCGGTAGTCGGCGTGGGTCAGGCTGCTGATCCGCTTGGGGTCGTCGCCGGCCAGCGCCATGGCGATCATCCTGCCCCGCTCGTCCACAAGTCCCTGGCGTCGTCGCAGTCCGTCTTGGATGATCGCGGTGGCGGCGGCGATCTCGTCGGTGGCTCCCTTCCCCTTTCGCAGGGCGGGGTCGCCGGCGTACTTGCGCAGCTGGGTCAGGGCGGCGCGCTCCTGGCTGGACAGCCCGATCCCTCCCTGGAGCAGTCCGGTCAGCCGGTTGATCATCGGGGCGGTCAGGAGCTTGTCGAGGTGGGGCGGGAGGTTGCCGTGGGTGCCGTCGCCGACGATACCCCGGAAGTAGCTGAGATCCTTGACCTGGGTGTGCTGGACGGGTTCCGTGGTGTGGTGCCTGAGCAGCTGGATGGTGTCGCGGATCGTCTTCGTGTCTGCTCCGTTGCGGATGTCGTGGATCGTGCGGATGATCTGGAGGTGGACGGCCTCCAGTCCCCGGAAGTGCCGGTCGATCAGATCCCGGGCTCCGGGGTCGGCGACCTCTCCGAGCTTGGACTTGACAATGAACAGCTCCTCAAACTTCTTGCCTGCCTCGGCGAGTTCATGGAAACCGAGTCGGCGGGCCATCTTCCCGGGGGCCTGCCCCAGGGTTCTGAGCAGGGCGTAGCCGAGGGACGGGGGCATGGCCTCGGCGCTCTTGGAGCGGCGGGCGGCGACACCGGCCCGGGTGTCGATCAGGCCCTCGACCAGATCGTTGTAGTCGGTCAGCGGGATACGGCGCTGGGCGGGGTCGGTGGGGTCCAGGAACAGGAGTCGGTCGGGGACTACTCCCTGCCCCATGGGCTCGCTGCCTACCTCGGCGGCGAGCTGGGCCAGTGCGGTGGCCTGGGCTTCGGTCAGCACCAGATCGTTGCCCTCGGCGTTGATGTCGTCGAAGTCGTTTCCGAGGGTGTCGCTCATCACGCTGCGGACCTCGTCGCGGATCCGCTCGACCCTTGACGCCGGCACAATGGTCCTGAGCGTCATGCGGACCAGTTCGCCCTGGAACGGCAGGGTGCGGGCGCGCTCGGCCTGGACGGCGGCCAGGAGTTTGACGGTCACGTCCATGACGTTGACATCCTGGGGCTGGCCGGTGTCCTTCATCCCGATCTGCTGGAGAATGTCCGCTCGGCTCGATGGTGACCGGTCCTCGGCCTCCTGCTCGATGGCCTTGCGGACGGTGCCTTCCTCAACCCGGGTGACGGGGTCGGCGGGCACCGTGATCGTCGGGAACGATTCGCGGATGGCTGCGGGGCTGGCGGTCAGGACACGGTCGCTGGCGTACTGGTTGGGGCGTAGGATGGCGTCCCACTGTGCCCGGGTGGAGGCGGGCAGTCCGTTGGCCTCGCTGCGGACGGTGAACCACCATTCGCGGAGTGGCTGGAGCAGGTAGCCAAACAGCCGGGTTGACCTGGCGGTCGGTCCCAGGCGGAAGTCGATGTAGTGCTCCCAGGCCCTCGCGGCCTGCTCATGCCCTCGCTCGGACAGGGCCGGGCCGCTGCGGTTGGCTCGGCGGTGCCATTGGGCCAGCTGGGCGTCCAGCGGGCTGAACGTCGAGAGGTCCTGGTTCTCCTCGCGGATGGTGCGGGCGATCTCGTCGGGGGTATGCCCTGCGGCGGTGAGGTCGGCCACACGGTCTACGATGGCCTCCGGGGTGTTGTCGAATTCCTCGGTCAGCTTCGCGTAGCCCTCTGGTCCCAGGAGCATCTCAACCAGGGCGTGTCCGGTTTCATGGAACAGCGTCCTGAGCTGGCCGTTCTTGTAGAGCCGGATCAGCCCGGTCATGGCCTGCTGCTGGTAGGTGCCCTTGATGGTGCTGGAGCGGTCGCGGCTGGCGAGGGTGTCGTCGGTGTCGCGGCTGTAGGTGCCGGCGTTGTCGGTGGCGGACTTGATCTGGTGAGAGTCGAGCACCATGTACTCGGTCCCCCCGATCCCTCCCTCCTTGTCAGGGAAGTGGAAGATCACCCCGTCGTGTCCGCGCTCCTTGAGCAGGTCGGTGACCTCCTTGGACCTGGCGGTCAGGGTGTCGGCGTCTGCCCGGTCGATGTCGGGCAGGTCGAGCACCGCGGCGATGACCTCGTCGGACTCGGGCATCTGCCCGTTCTCCATGAGGTGCTCGCGTCCGTCGATGACCAGGGGATTCTCCAGTCTGAGGTAGAGCCCATAGACACCGGGGTTGTCGCCGTAGTCGTCGGCATACCATCCGGCGACACCGTGGTTGTCGTCGGTGAAGTAGAAGCCGCGCCCCAGGTAGCCCTCGTCGCTGGTGGTTCCGATCTTCTCTGGATCAAACCGGGTGAAGCCGTGGTTGGGGGTGCCGTGGTAGACCATGATCGGCTGACCGTCTGCATCGACCACCTTGCTTTGCCCAAACCACTGCTTGAATGCCGGGTTGCCTGACACATCCTGCTTGGCGGCGGCGGCGTCTTCGATGGTGGCGTCGTGCAGGTTGGTGGGGCGGCGCGTTCCGAAACTGCCCTGGGCCTGCCCTGCGTCGTCGCGCTGGTAGAGGAAGTTGTCGGCGGGCTCTTTCCTGGCGTTCTTGGCGAGGACCAGGGGGCCGATCTGGATGACCTCGTCGGCGCTGACCACCGGTTCCATGGTGGCGCGGTCGTAGAAGTAGCTGTGGCGCTCGGGGTCCATGCCTACCTGGATCCATGCCGGGTCGGTCAGGGCGGCATCGGCGCGGGCCTTGGCCTCGGCGGGGGTGGTGGGCCTCCATCCCCCCTTCATCGTGGCGATGGTTCCCTTGTTCGCGCCGGCGGCGATCTTGAGGGCGGCGGACTCGGGCATCCCGAATGTGACTCCACCGTCCAGCCATGCGACGGAGTCGTAGGCAACCGGCGTGCCTGCGTTGTGGTCGGCTCCAGGCTTCGCGTCGTGGACCGTGACGATCCATGTGTCGCTGTCGTAGTAGGCCGGGATGTCCAGTCGCAGCCCGGTGATCGCTCCAGCTGGGCGGTCGGGGCGCTGCCCCTTCGGGGGGAGCTTCGCGCGCTTGTCCTCGCTGAGGGCGGCGTGCATCTTCTCCCAGGGCTCGGGCTGCGGCACCGTCTTGTACGTCCTGACCGGCTTGTGGAGGTTGACCAGATCGGTGTACTCCTGGGCGGTGATCAGTCCCCTGATGAGGTCGCGGGCCGCATCCTGTAGCTCGATGACACGGTTGCGGATCGTCCGCTTCGTGGGCAGCTTGGGCATCTTGTACTGCCGGGTGCTGCTCCTGACGCTGCCGTCGTTGATGTCGTCGGGGGTCTTCTCTCCCAGGATGGGCAGTCCCCTGGCGCGGACAGCCGCGACCAGTTCAGCGGGGGAGTAGGCCGGGGGGTTGTGGTTCCACTGTCCCCCGTTGGGGTTGTGGGTGGTGGTGAGGGATACCTCCTGCATGAGCAGGTCGCCTACCCGCTGCTCCGCTCCGATGGGCTGGACGTGGTGGTAGTAGGTGCTGTCGGGGTCGGTGTACCGGTTGAGCGGCAGGACATCGTGGAGCTGGTCGGCGGTGGTGGTGACAAACACCCGTCCATCGGCGGACACCTGATAGACCTCCCCGCGTCCCTCGGCGTTGAAGCCCTCGCTGATCTCGGCGATGAGGTCGGCGGCTTCGTCGGCGGTGACGGGCAGGGAGAGCAGGTCGCGGAGGGTGCGGAGGTCTTCGACCTCGGGGTGGGCCTCCAGCGCGGCGGCTACCCTGGCGCGGGCAGCAGGGATCGCGGTCGGCACCTGGACCGCCAGCGGCAGGATGTCCTGGTAGATCATCCCGTCCAGCGGCTCGCCGTCCGGGTCTGCCAGTCGGTCGGCGCTGACGGCCTCGGTGAGCAGGTCGTCCAGGTTCTTGTTGAGCCGGTCGGCGATGAGCTGGCGGGCGGCGAGCACCTGGGGGTTGTCTCGCCCCAGGGCCTCGACCAGTTCAGCGGCCTGGGCTCGGAGGTCGGCGCGCTGGTGGGTGAGCATCCCGGCCAGCCGGGCCTCCAGGCCGCTGCTCCTGACGGTGCCGTCGTCGATGTCGTCGGTGGGGTTGAGCCGGTTTCTGAGGCGGGCGGGGTCGGGGAGGGTGTCGGGGTTGGGCTCGATGACGATCTGGTCGCCTTCGACGTTGACCGCGCCGGCGCGGTGGATGTCTTCGGGGAAGTCCTCGATGAATGCTCCAGGCTCTCCTCCCGCTGCGTGGTAGTCCTCGATGGCCTTCCCGCTGAGGATGATCTCTCCGCTGTCGCTGACCTGGACCTCAACCGGTCCACCGACCCGCTCCTCGATGGCGCGCTTCCCTGCGGTGAGGCCCTCGGCGAGGTCGTCGGCGTAGTCGTCGAACAGCCGGTTGCTGATCTCCTGGGGCACCTGGGCGAGCAGTTCGTGTCCCTGCGCGGTCACTGCCGGGTCTTCGCTGTCCAGCAGCTCGCGTAGACGCTGGACGTGGGCGATCTGCTGGGCGGTGAGCTGCGGGCTGAACAGCCGCTCCTGGTAGCCCTCGATGTCTCCCCAGCTGTCCGCGCGCTCTCCGAGGTGGGACAGGATGTGCTCGATGGTCTGGACGTTGAAGCCGTTGCCGATCCCAAAGAAGGCCTGGCGGCGGCTGACGCTGTCGGTGTAGCCGTCAGGGAGTCCCTGGAGCCGCTCGGCCTCCAGCCGGGCCAGCCGTCTGAACCGGAAGTTGCCGGCGTCGTCGCGATCCACGACGATGTCGTAGGGGCTACCCTTGCCCAGGCGGCGGACCAGCGTGGGGGACTTGTCGGCGGCGTCGGGGATCATGGCGTTGCCCTTCGCTCCCTCGGCGCGGGACTTCGTCGATCCCTTCGGGACTCCCATCATGGTCCGCTCGATGGTGTCGTTCATCTGACCGACCTGCTCGGGCGGCAGGGCGCTGGCCTCCTCGTAGGACATCATCACGTCCCTGAACAGCAGACCACGGTCTGCGGGCACCGACACTCCGGGGATGTTCGTCCAGTAGTAGCGGCGGCGGCGCTGACCGCTGACCAGTGCAGAGTCGATGGCGATGGGCTCGACGCCCAGCAGCTTGGTGACGATCTCCTGATCCTCGGGGCGGATCTCGGCGGTGTTCTCAAACAGGAAGTGCCGGGGCTTCTTCTTCTTGAGCAGATCGACGTAGCTGTAGAACAGGCGGCTCTGGCTACCCTTGAGGCCCTCGCGTCCCTTGCGGAGATCCTGGCAGGGGGAACCACCAATGAACAGGTCGGGCTCGTCGGGGAGGTCTGCCGGGTTGAGGGTTTCGACGTTGCCATGCTCGATGGTGTTCGGGTGGTTCGCCCGGGTGACGGTCTTTGCGTGCCGGTCGATCTCGGCGGCGTGGTACTCCGCAATGGGGATTCCCAGGTTCTTCATGGCCTGCTGCCCGCATGAGATCCCGTCGAACAGGGAGATGATCCGCCAGCCGCCGTTCTCTCCGCTGCCAGCGGGGAACGCCAGATCAGGGGGCGGTGCTACCGTCCGCCCGTAGATGTCCACCTGGCTCTGGGGGTTGTCGGGCTGGCGCAACATCTCGATCACGTCGTCCATCTCGTCCAGGTAGCGGGGGAAAGCCTCGGCGATCAGGTAGTGCCCATCGGCGGTGACGTTGTAGGCTGCGCCCGGGTGGGCGTCGGCGAGACTGTGGAGGAAGTCGCGGGCGATGGCTTCTCGGTGGGCGATCTGGTCGGCGGGGATCTTGATCCATGCCGTGACTCCACCTTCCTCCTCGACGGTGTTTGGATCGTTGCTGATCTCGGCGGTGAGGTCCTGGCTCTCCAGCCAGTTGGTCATCCAGCTGGTCAGGTCGTCGGTGCTGGGCCTGGGGGTCTGCTGGTAGTCGGCGAGGAGCTGCTGGGCGTGGCTCCTCTCGGTTGCGATGGTGTCCCGGCCTCGCTTGATGTCCGGCGAGGTGTTCTCCGGGCCTCTGCTGGCGATGGCGGCGTCGGCCTCGTCGATGCCCTTCTGGAGCACGTCAATGAGGGTGGTCAGGGTGTTGGCGCTGGGGAGGTACTGGCCCTCGTCAATGTTCCGCGTCAGTCGGCGGATGGGGCTGAAAACAAACTGGCCTGCCACGACTGCGCGGATGTACTCCCGCCAGGGGGTCAGGTAGAGCATGGCGTCGGCCTTGTCTCTGAGGCCCGGGAGGGCCTTTGCCAGTTCAAGGCCCTGGGCGACCCGGTCGGGGTCCCGGTGTCCCAGCAGATCGGCAACCCGGCTGGCGAGGTCGGGGGATCTGACGGTGAGGTCGCCGTCGATGTGCAGCGGGTCCAGGGAGACACCGGCCCTGGCGAGGGCCTCGGGCAGCTTGGTCTGCTTGAACGGGACAGGGTAGCCGTTGAGTCCTCCGCTGAGGTGGACGGCGTACACCTGGCGTCCATCGTCCAGGGTGTCCACCGGGCTGGCGTGCAGCCCGGGGCTCCAGCCGTTGCGGGTGTCGCCGGCGAGGTGGTCCATCGAAGCGTCGGCGTCGGCGATGGCGTACAGCTGCCCGTCGCTGCCCATCCTGTAGTCAGGATCACCGCGCCGGCGCTGGCTGGCCTCCACCAGATCGCGGATGGTGGCTGCGGCCTCGTCCACCGTCAGCGGGATGTTCAGGTAGTCGCGGATGATGTCCAGGTGGTGCCGCTCGGTCTTGTACCCCTGGCGGCGGCGCTGGATGTCCTCTCTGAGCTTCTGGGTGGTGTCGGGGTCCAGGTAGGCGAGGGCGTCGGCGTAGTGGGCGGCGTACTCCTCCAGATCCGTGACGGCCTCCCACCAGTCGGGGGTCTTGTCGCGGGCTGCGCTCTCGGCGGCGTCGATCTTCGCGCGGAAGTTGTCGGCGATGA
>Ga0099850_1000158_pt1 | contig 28765 bp, 18 predicted proteins | sample CB_VirMetaG_5_FD_79182 | JGI IMG/M metagenome (GOLD analysis project Ga0099850, IMG submission 79182) | Freshwater to marine saline gradient viral communities from Chesapeake Bay - CB_1508_1D Viral MetaG | ecosystem: Environmental > Aquatic > Marine > Coastal | place: USA: Chesapeake Bay... | reverse complement strand
TTTCCATCCAAATTTTGCAAGGCCGCCGATACCTTTGGTAATTATTTTAAGAGGAGCGGTCAATAAAGAAAATAAACCCTTTGCTCCAAACAGCGTGGTAATGGTAGCTATTCCAGCTCCACCAGCAAGTGCACCACCTAGTGAAAAAGATCCGTCCTCATTGAATAGACCTATGTCTTTGCCAAATTGACCAAGCGCTTCTGTTGCATTACCAAACCATTCTTTTACTGATTTAATTGGTCCTGATAAAGCACCCTCTTCTCCAGTTTCTTCATTACCAAAAAGAAACTTCCAAAAACTGGAATTTTGCAAAGCAGCCCATTGTTCACCAAACCAATTACTAATACTTGTTATTGCATTTCTAAGAGGTTCAGGTACAAGTGCTATATATAATTTTTCAGCAGCTGGTTTAAATGTATTTTCCCACCAATCATTTATAAAGCCTGAAAACTGACCCAATAATCCTGTGAAGAAACCAATAATTTGATCCTTAAATAAAAGACCTAATGTTGCCAATCCCATAATTTTAGCAAACATGGGCAAAGAAGCTTCACCACCACCACTTCCGCTTTGCTTAGCACCTGCTTTTTGGTCTTTTGGTTTAATGTCTGGCTTGTCATCTTTTCCGGAACTTTTCATAAAGGCTGTTGCTCTCTCACGAAGAGTTTGTTTCTCGCCTTTTTCTTCAGCCTTTACTTCTGCATTACTTCGATCAATAATTGTTTGACGCAGTCTTTCATTTTGGGTTTTAATACCCAATAATGTACTGTTAATGCTTGATAAAGTACCAACTACTTGGTTGTGTCTTTGTTCCGGAACTGACGCCATTTACTATTTCCTTGACATATATGCTGTCATACCCATATAAGCACCTACAACACCAGCCATAGCTATGTAAAATAATGCTGATAGATCAGCAAGTAGCTTTAATCTTGATTCGGGAATAACTCCTGGAATAATAACTACAAGCGTAAATAAAAGCATTGCTGCCATTGAAACCCAAGCCATACGCCTTTGTGCTAAAGCCTTTCGTTCTTGCATCTCCAACTCCTCAATTTCTCTCATTGTAGCTAGTTCCTCATCGGAAACAATGCCATCTCCGTCTAAATCATACTTCTCATACTCACTATTTTTTTCTAACTTCTTCTGTGCCATTTACTTGACCTTAGTTTTGTTGTTCGTTTTTTACTTGTTCCAAGTATTCAATCAACATTTCAAAATAAAGATCACGTTCAAATGGATATAATTCCTCAATTTCCTTTATGCTGTATTTATGATGCTGGGCCATCCCAAAGATAATTTTATAGTAGCTGGCAATATTAATATGGGACAGCGCCACTAAAAAAAATCAGCAATTCCTTCTAATTTCTTCTTTTTAGTTTTATTTCTATTATTCACCTTTACTTTATACTCGATTTCCATCGTTACTTTAGGCATTGTATCGAAATATTTTTTAATATTTTTAAAGGAATCAGCACTAAAGGAATTGATAAACGTTTCTTGTTCCTCTTTTGAGAAGTCTTTAAGCTCCAGAACCTCATCACCATTTAAAACTTTATCAATACACATAGCTAGATAATCTGTTGATGTTTCAAAATCGTCGTCCGGATTAATTTTAAGCAGATCAGTATACTTTGGATATCTTAATGTAATAGATACACCTTCGCTGAGTTGAATAATATTGCTTTGATCGATGATTGGACATTGAACATCGTTAAGATCAACTTCAACCTCAACGTATTGTTCAGTCTCATCGTCGTATACATTGATAGTTGCTAAATCAGATACACTATTAGCTCTGAGTTTTAAGAAAATATATTCTGTATCAAAACTTGTAATGATTGTTGTGTCGTAATTGTTAACACAGTTAGAAATAATTTGTGATACAGCTTCAATAATATCTTGAGGTTCACCAGACTGCTGTGCTAGTAAAAGAATCTTTTCCTCTTTTACTAAGTAGGGTCTATATCTAATTTTTTCATTTGTTGACGGAATCGTTAGTTCAAAAGTGGGATGTGGTAGAACAGGTAATCCCATAATTAAGCCTCCATTGTTTAACCATTAAAATAATTTTTGTGCAGATGCAACATTCAATCCTTGTAGTATATTTCTAGCTGGTGAGCTATTCAGAAGTCTATTAACTACACCTAATCCGTTTTTGATTTCAGAAAGAATACCACCTGATGATAAGGAATTAACTGGTCTATCAATTTTATCAATAGTGTAAAATCTGTAAGTAAATGGAATGCCGACGACAGCGAAGGAGTCAGTAGCACCCCATTCCAATTGTACATCGCCAATATTTGTTGGAAATGCTTCATAGAATGTATATTTTAGAATTTGTGTTTGGGTTTTATCGAAAACTAACACAGACATATCAACAGTATAGGATTTTCTGTATCTTATATTAAATACTTGTGTACCATTTCTACTTACGGCTGATTGACCAGACGATGCGTCGGTATAAAATATATTATCCATCCACTCGTTAAAAAATACTATAGGTTCTCCATCATTGCTTACAAAGAAAGACAAAACCAGATCACCATATGACCCACCCTGTACTCTTTTATCAGAAACACCATAACCATGTCTCTTATGATCAATTACATCCATTGATCTGGTTGGTAAGTTCATTGAGTTACACAAAAAATTAACCGGTCTACTATCCCCAGCTAAAGCTAGAGGTGCTGTCATTTCTAACAATGACATATTTGGCTCAAGTAGTCCTCCACTCGAACTTAACGTGCTTACAAGATTACCTACATTAAATTTCTTTTGACCACCAGTTCTATTGGCACCAATGAGGCCTTCTACAGCATTAACAGCCGTGCCTGCAATACCAATTCCAGTTCTAATGTTGTTTACTATATTGTTAAAAGCCATTAACCTATCTTACCTATAGTGTCGCTAAACACCTCTCCCTTTGATCCTCCAGAGAATCTCTCTGTAGGCAAGAAAATAGCTAGATTCCATTCTTCAGGATATATTTGCACAAATCTAGATCTTACATTACTATTTAGATACCTTTTGAAGCATGGCTTATAATACTTCAGTCTTGATGCTGTTGCAATCGCTAGTCCAGTTGATGGGTTTGATGCTGTTAATTGTGGATTACCTTGATACATTCTATCAAACAATCTAGCTCTAAGTAATGGAGGTAAATAGTGTAGGTTTAATCCTGTAAATCCATCACCAGTACTACCAGCGTAAAGTATTAAAGGAAATCTATCGAAGTATGGTAGTTTTGCTTTTGTTTTTGCATCATATAGAAACATATTTAGAGTTCCAGGATTTGGTCTACTTGAAATCCTACTAGGTCTATCGGGATCTTGTCTAAGCAGACGTCCAGGCGTTACTGTCGTTTGTATGTTTTGATTTAACCATGTTCTTGCATCAGCAACATTATTTCTAATTTCAGCTGGTGCTCTTTTAAGAAGATCTGTAAATAAGTAACTAGCCATTATACTTTATTCCTAATTCTTTCTCTGTCATTATTTGAAACTTCCATCTTCTATCTTCACAGAACTGTTGAGCAGCTTTCCATTTAGCTTGGTTAATTCCGTATGTCTTAACTTCTTTTAAATATCGTCTACTTACTCTGCCAGATGGTGTGTTGTTCTTTTTTCTAATATCTGGTTCTTTTGTTTGTGCAGCTGGTTTGACCTCAATGACAACACAAGAGCCATCTTTCTTCTTCACCCAAAAATCTGGAAAGTATCTATGGTATTTACCATCAATAGGGCTCTTATACGGTATAAAAAACTCTTCGCTCGACCACTTAACAATGTCGGGGTGGGAGTCTAAATAAGACATGAGCTTTAGTTCCCACAAACTCCTATAAATAATATTTGTGGGATCACCTTTGTATTTTGCAGGTCGTTTAGGACTAAATTTGCCTTTATAACTCATAGGATTATTTATAGGAATGCCAATCAGAGATTTAAAATTTAATAAAAAAGCACCAGTGTCGCCTGGTGCAAAAATACTTGCAAACAGAGCTAAAAATACCTCTACTGGTAACGAAACATTTCCATCAGATTTACCAGAAGAATACAGAATGATTCTCATTTCTAAAGAGTTTACATATGGCAGAGTTGATGGTAAAACAGCCCAAATAAAAAATGTATACAATTTACCAATACCAGAAGGTGTTGTTGACAACACCCAACTACAATATCAAGATGCAACATTGGGTATTAAAGGTGCAGCTGGTGCTGCCGCAGGTGATTTTCTTAATAAGGTTAGCGGTGCAACGAGTGCAACACAAGCAGGAGCAATGACTGCAGATTTTATCAAATCATCGATGAACCAAGTGGCTAATGCTTCAAAAGCTGATATGACTCAAGGATTAATTTTAGGTGCTCAGGCACTTGGTCAAGAATCTGGTAAGTTAGGAGCGTCGATTGGGGGAATGATTGGTGCTTATGCAGGACAAATACCAAATCCAAACATAACAGCTTTTTTTAAAGGTGTAGGACTCAAAACATATACTTTCAACTGGAAATTATATCCAGCCAGTTTACAAGAATCACATACTATTCAAACCATGCTATACAAAATGAGATCAGATGCAATGCCTGCTCGTTTATTAAAAGGTTTGGGGTTATCATATCCATATGAGTTTCATTTGAAGATTTTGACAAAGGGGATGGAAAATGTCACGCTGTTTAAACCAGCGTTTTGTACTTCTGTAAACATTAACTATGCACCTGGAGGCAATGCTTTCGGTGAAGATGGTAATCCTATTGGATACGGTTTAAGTTTATCATTTAAAGAAATTGATACATGGGATAAAACAGATTATGATGGTGTTGAGGTATCGCCACTAGAGCCCCAACCACCAACACAAGAACAACAAGTAAGAGCTGATGTTGGAAGGGCAATGTTATAATGTTGTATTCTTCTTTACCCAAAACAACATTTAAAAATCAAACAATTATTGATATTACTAAAAGTGTCAAGATTGATGAGCTTGTTAAAAAAAGATCAATAAATTTTGTAGCATACAGTTGTCAAGATGGGGATAAACCTGAACATGTTGCTTATGATTATTATGAAGACGCATCTTTTGCTTGGTTAGTTCTTTTGTCAAATACAATAATAGATCCTTATTACCAATGGCCAATTAGTCAACGTGACTTTACTAAATGGATGATTAAAAAGTATGGTTCATTAGAACTTTCACAGTCAACAATATTGTTTTACGAACATAAAACAAAAAATATTACGATTTCGAAAGAAACGTATGATCATAGTGCAAGCCTCACATACATTGACGCTGGTGACTACAATCCTGTTTATGCTTATAATTATTACGATAGAATTAATGACAATAACAGGCATATTAGGTTAGTGGACTTTGCACATTTGGATACAATAGTAGCAGACTTAGAGAACATATTTGAATAATGCCTGAGCAATTGCAAAAAGCGGGTGTACTAGATCTAAAACAAGTACAACTTTGCGTTCTTAATAATACTGGAATTAAATCTCAAGTTGATGTTAAAGATCAAGTTGCTATGTTTTCTTTAGTACAAGACTTGTTTAGCAGCTCAATACAAGCAACATTTACAATGTCTGATTCAACTGGTAATATTACAAGATTTAATAAATCAGGTTATCAAGGTCAAGAATTTATATCATTAAGATGCAAAAAGCCAGGTTCTGATGAAAAATTAATTGACTTACAGTTTTGGATTTATGATGTAAGTGAAATTTCAGGTTCGTTTAAAAACGATTCATCAACTTATACTCTCAGTGGTATTACAAAAGAAAAGTTGATTGATGTATATTCTGATGTTAACCAATCCTTTAATAGTTCTTACTCTGATGCAGCTGTATCAATTTTTGACAATTATATTAAAAACGATAGTAGAAATAAAAAATTATTTAAAAGTTATAGTGGATTTGCTTTTAAACCAAGAACATTAGAAGTTCATGAGTCAAGAGTTGAAAATCAATTCATAATTCCAGGTAAGCAACCTTTTGATGCAATTGATTTTTGTGCTAGAAGATGTCTTGGTAGAAAAGGATCAAATTCAAAGGCATCAAGCATTTTTTTATTTTACGAAAATATAAACGGTTATTACTTTCATTGTCTTGATGATTTAATTAATGATGGTAAGCGAAATGTAACAAGTGATTTGACTTTTGAATACGAACCAATGAAGAAGGACAATGATGGTAAAAGGTTCGATAGAAAAATTAGAGATCTGAGTTCAGTAAAAACATCAGACAATCTAGTTAATGCTAATGGTGGTGTGTTTAAAAATTCAGTATTAATTGTAGATCCAGTAGGAAAAACATTTAGTAGAAAAGTCTTTGATTATAATATTAAATTTAATGATTTACAACATTTAAATGAAAAACAATTAATTGATAATGAGTATATTACTGAGTTTACCAGACCAACATATGAACATCTATTTTTAAAAGATACAACAAAGAAAAATCAACACTTTGATCAGATTTTAAATTTTGGAATTCCTTATATTGTACAGCTTCATAATTTACAAATTCAAATGAGTATAGAGGGAGACACCTCTATTGTACCTGGTCAAGTTATATTTCTTAAAGTGCCTGAAATGTCAGCTATTACAGACAAACCATTAGAAAGATCAAGCACAAAGTTTAGTGGTTACTGGTTGGTAACCAACGTAGTTCATGAATACACGAGAGACTCCTTTCTTACAACGCTGACAGTAATGAAAGATAGTATTTCAGAAGCATTGGGTGAGATAAAATAATGGGATTAAATTCATCAGAAACATTATCAAGTCTAATTCATTTTGTTGGTGTTGTAGAGGATAGAAATGATCCTTTAAACATTGGTAGAGTTAGAGTTAGATGTTACGGCATTCACACTGAAGATAAATCAAAAATACCTACTGATCAACTACCTTGGGCACAACCTATTATGCCATTTAATAGCGCTTCAATTAGCGGTGTAGGTGTAAGTCCAACAGGACCTGTTGAAGGATCATGGGTATTTGGTTTATTCCTAGATGGACAAGAAATGCAACAACCAATTGTGTTAGGAACAATGGTTGGTATTCCAAAAGAGAAGATACCAAGCACAGTTGGTTTTTCTGATCCACTTGGAATTTATCCAAAAGAAAAATATCTTAAACAATCTGATGTAAATAAACTAGCAAGAGGTGAAGCAGCTTGGGGTGAAGAAACATTAGCTATCAAAGCTAGAGATAGAGTTCTTGATGTTCCAACAGCTGTTCCTCCTACTGCAAAATCAGTTAGAGATCTAGATGGTCCTGTAAAACCAAGTACTACAAAAAATAATTTCGGAGAACCAGAAGATTTTTATTACAGAAATAGATGGAACGAACCTTTTCCGAGAACAGGTGGTAAGACAGGTTTAGCTGCACCAGACACTTGTTTTGTAGACGATGATGGTTTAGAGCAGCCATGGCAAAAAAAGAAAGTTGGTACAGCACCAAAGAGATCAGTATATCCTTACAATCACGCTTATACAACTGAGTCTGGTCATGTTATGGAATATGATGACACCCCAGGTGGTGAGAGAATTCATCAATTTCATAAAAAAGGTACATTCTATGAAATTCAACCAGATGGATCTAAAGTAACGAAAGTGGTTGGTGATAACTACGAGATCTATCTTAAAGGTAATCATGTTGTTGTTGAAGGCAATATGAATCTTACTGTTAAAGGTGATGTAAGACTATTTGTTGAAAAAAATATGTACCAAGAAGTCAAAGGTGATTACCATCTAAGAGTTGATGGTGATATGGTTACTAAAATTAGAGGTAATGAACAAAAGGTTATTCTTACTGATAAAGCTACACAAATTAATGGTAATGAAAGAAAAAGAATAACAAAGAACTATCAAAAAACCATTGAAGGAACGAACGAAGAAAAGATTGTTGGTACTTCAAACACGTCAATATCTTCCAATGTATTTGTTAATATTGATGGATGGAAAAGAGAAACGATTGGTGGTTCTCTTACTATGTTTACAGGTGGTAATACTAACCTGATTGTTGGCTCTACAGCTAATGCTGCTAAAGGAACTCCTGGTGTTACAGATATTAATAGAGTTGCATCTAATACAGGTAGATTGACTATTAAGACTACATCGAATGTTAACATTCAAACAGCGGCAAGTTTTAATCTTGATACTGATGCGGAAATGGATCTTAACATTGGTACTAATTATGACTTAACAACTGGAGGCACATACAAAAAGAAAATCGCTGGGGCTGCCCATGAAACTTTCTCAAGCACATATGTTGTTAAATATGTTGGACAAAATGAATTTGATCATGCTGGCGTTTGGAAAGAAATGACAGGTGCTGATAAGTACAACAGGCATAAGGCTGGAGTTGACTATAGTTGTCCTTCTGATCCATCAAGAACAAGTGATAATAATTGTGATGATCTTGCAACACCTGCAGCGCCAAGCCATTAGGAGTAATAAATGGTTGCTTTTCCAGATCCAACAGCATTAATTAATAGTTTAAAAGATACAGGCCAAGATATTGAGTTATTGAAGATCAAAGATACTTTAGCAGCTAAAGCAAGTGAAGTTGCAAATTTGGATGTGTCTAGTTTAACTCCTGCGCAGTTAGAAGTTACTATGTCTGGAGCTCAAGAGGCTGTACAAGGTTCTATGAATAGTTTGTTTGCAAAAGCAAATCAACTTAAACCTGATTTAATATCAATGCAAGAAGAGATTGCAAACTCTTTGGGGGGAGTTGCAACGCAACTTGGTGACCAATTAAACGATGCAATAGCGAGTACAGGTAATTCTCTAAGTGGATTGACAGATAAGTTCCAGGCAAGTTTTGAGTTACCAAATTTAAATGGCTTGGATGCGGGTATACAATCCTTAGCAAATGATTTAACATCAGCTGCTAAGGATGTAGGAAATTTATTAGCTGATCCTATTTCAGGTGCTTTGAGTCAGGCTAAAAAGTTAAACTTTCCTGTTGAGCTTTCTGCTGATATTGGTTTACCAACGGGTGCAGATTTTGGTAAACTAATTCCAAACATTCAATTTAAAAAGGAAGCCATATTTGATGATGATGGTATTCAAATCGGTGAAAAAATCGTAGCATTAAAACTAGGAACACCAGCGACTGCACCGGTGGCTGATGATACTGACGATGCAGAGCCAGATGAAATTGAAATACAAGATATGGCCCCAGTTGTAAGTAATCCTATATTTGGAGACAATGGTTTATTGATGTCTGCTGGAAGATCTGTAATAAATACCTTTAAGGAAGCTATACCAACAGCAGTTACTTTTGACAAAAGTACTGGTGAAAATATTGTTTGGGAAAAGGTTGAAGGTCCGAACGGTGAAGAAATTACAGCTAGTGGTTATGCAAGTTTTGCAGAGTTTGAAGCAGCCTATAAGCAAGGGAGAAAAGCGGCTGCCGGAAAAGTAAAAGAGGCGGTGGGTGGTTTAAATCAATTAGTAGGGCAGTTTAGTAAAATAGCACAAGATTCTGCAAAAAAATTAGGAAGTATCAAAGAAGGAGAATTTAAAATACCAACACCTCCTCCTGGGTTTAATCCTAGTGTAGCCAGGAAAATAGGTATTGATACTATAACAGGAGCACCTGTTAACATTGAACAAACACCTTCAATTGAAGAGGTTGAACTTGATGATGATGGTAATCCATTGTCTGAAGTTTTTGATGATCAAGGAAATACAGTTAAACCTGGATCTGATGCTCAAGAATTTATTACCAAAGCGAAGCAAAAAGTATTAGGAGACTTTTCTGAATTTACTAAAAAACTTAATGAATTATCAAAAGGAAAGGCTCCAAGTTTACCAGGTACGGTACAACCACCAAAGAGTTTTAACGAGTAATATATGAGTAAAGTAACTGCAGTAACAGAAATAACAAGAACAATAGAAAAATATTCTGATATCTTCACAGATTTCAGCAGGCATCCTGTTACTGGTCAACTTAATAAAAAAACAAATGCAGAGGCTGTTAAGCAATCGGTAAGAAATTTATTACTAACCGATAAGTATGAAAGACCTTTTCGTCCTGAAATTGGCACAAACCTTAGGGCTATGTTATTTGAAAATATGACACCAGGTATTGCTATAGTCGTTGATGAATTTATTTACGATACAATAAATAATTATGAGCCAAGAGCAGAATTAATAGCAACAAATTTAAGTTTTATGAATGACAATAATGCTGTTAATATTGAGATTAAATTTGCAATAATAAATAGTGACGATACTGTAACACTAAATTTAGTTCTTACGAGGAATAGATAAATGGCAGCGAACACTGAGTTCTCGGTAGCCAACTTAGAATTTGATTCTATCAAAAGTAACTTGATCTCCTTTATGCAGGGTCAAGCAGTTTTTGCTGATTATGATTTCACAGGCTCCAATCTAAACGTGTTGATGGATCTCTTATCATACAATACGTATTACAACAATGTGTATCTTAATCACGTAGCATCAGAGATGTTCCTTGATAGTGCTCAATTAAGAGATAGTGTTTATTCAATTGCAAAATCTCTAAACTACTTACCAAGATCATATAGAAGTTCTGTTGCTTACATTAACATTGATGTTAATCCTGTAACAAATCCACATCAAATTACTATTCCTAGGCTTACTTCATTTACAACAACAGTAGGTGACAATACATATTAATTCTCTACAAATGCTGATATAGTTGTTTATGCTAATAATGGGTATGTTGCTAGTAATGTTGCAATTTACGAAGGTGAAATTGTACAGGAAGCATTTTTAGTATCAAACACCAATTCAACATCAAACACACAACAGTTTTATATTAACAACTTTGATGTTGATATTGCAAGTTTGACAGTCAAAGTAAGAACTTCAAATACAGATAGTACAAATAGTGAATATACAAGAGCAAACAGTTTATTTGGATTGACTGGTACATCTAACATATATTTCATTGAACCTTCAACAAATGGTAGTTATAAAGTTGTGTTTGGTAATGGTACATTTGGAAGAAGACTAGCAAACAATAATCTCGTTGAATTAAATTACAGAGTATCAAGTGGATCTGATCCAAATGGTGCTAATAGTTTTTCTGCAGATACAGTTGCAGGTCACCCAGTAGCAATTTCACTTGTAACAAAAGCATTGAACGGTGACGTTTTCCAAAACCTCGATGATATTAAATTTTCTGCACCAAGAGCGTTGGCAACCCAAGAAAGAGCTGTCACAACAAATGATTACGAAACTCTAATTTTAAATGAGTTTGGTGATATTACATCAGCGTTTGTGTTTGGTGGTGATGAAGAAGTCACTCCTCAGTTTGGTGTTGTTAAGGCAGCATTAAGAAGTCAATCTTACGATGTTATACCAACAACATTAAAACAACAAATTATTAATTTTATTAAACCAAAAATGCCTATTGGTATGAGATTTGATGTGAAAGATCCAAAGTTTATAAACATTGAGGTTAAGAGTACAGTTAGATACAATAAAAATGCAACACAAAAAACACCTTCGGCAATTCAATCGTTAGTTGAAAACACCGTTGTTAATTTTAACAGCACTAATTTAGATCAGTTCTTCAAAACATTCAGATTAAGTAAACTGATGAAAGATATTGATGCAACAGATCCATCAATACTTAGCAACTCAACAGCAATAAGAGTTGTAAAAGAAATATCACCAAGTATTAATAAAGCATTTACTCAAAGAATTGAATTTAATAATAAGCTAAAAAAAGACAATCCTATTGATGAATTAACTCAAGATGACTTTGTTGGGCTTTCGACGCCAGCTGTTGTATCAGGCACATTTACATTTAATGGAATTACAGGTTGTTCTTTGAGAGACAACTCGAATGGTGTACTTCAAGTAGTTACAGTTACAAATAATTCAATTGACGTAATCAATGAAAATGTAGGTACTGTTGATTATGAAAAAGGAGTTGTTAGCATTCAAGAACTAACGATTACCTCATACACGGGTGGTTTTACATCTGGTATTATTAAATTGTATGGTAGAACAATCAGTACAGATGTATTTGGTAAGCGTGAGGATATTATTAGAATAAGACCTGATGAAACGACAATAACGGTTGAAGAGATTAGAGAATAATGCCTGAGCTCAATAATATTGAGAATTCTATTTCTATCTTTCTCGAGCAGCAGTTTCCTGGTGTCTATAGAGATGATGCTCCATTATTAACATTGTTTTTAAAAGCATATTATGAACATTTAGAACAAAATAACAACACACTTCAAATATCAAGAAACATGCTTGAATATATTGATGTTGATCAAAGTGTTGGTGATTTTCTTAAACATTTTAAAGAAACTTATCTTTTCTCATTACCTGATGTGTCAAATTTAGACGTTGGTTTTGTTACAAAACACATTCTTGATCTCTATAGATCGAAAGGCAATGAAACGTGTGTGAAATTATTATTTAAATTAGTTTATGGTAAAGATGCAGATCTTTATGTACCCAATGTACATATTTTAAGACCTTCTGATGCTGAGTTTGTTAAGCCAAGATACGTTGAGTGTTATATACCAGATGAAGATGTTTTAAAAACATTTCTCGGAAGAACAATTACTGGTGAAACCTCAAAAGCATCAGCTTATGTAACATCTATTGTAGGCACTTCTGTACAAGGAACATTATTAACAATTATGTTCTTGGATAATCTAGTAGGTGAGTTTCAAGGTAATGAACTAATTTCTAATGGACAATCAGGCTCACAAAAAATTAGACTAAATGGTTCATTAAATAATTTAACAATTACAGCTGGTGGTAACAATTATGCTGTTGGTGATACTTTAGATGTAAAATCAACAGCTAATACTTCAACGCATGGTCATGTTAGAGTTTTATCTGTAAAAGATGGAACTGGCATACCAAATTTTATTACTACAAGTGTCGGTTCTGGTTATTCAACCAATACATCAATAAGTAATGTATTGGTTAGTACAGTTACGCTTGAAGTAAATAATGTATCTAACACATTTGTATCCGCTCAGTTTGACGATTTAGTTACAAGTCATCCACTGACTACAAGACCAGCCAATACATTTGATTTATTTGAAACAATTGAATCGCCAAGAATAACAATTGAATACACAGCTGCGTCTGATGACTTTTATAATGCAGCAAACACCAGTACTTGGGTCGTTGGTTTAAATGCGAATGGTGTTGTAGTTGCAAACGGTAATATTGGTTTAATTTCAGGGAACACATCTGAAGGGTCTTTGTTTGTTTACGAGACAACTGGTTCATTTAGCAGTAGTGTTGTAAATTTACAAATCATAGCTAATACATATGCAAATGCAACACCTGTATCTATAACAAACACATATGCATATGGAACATATATTGGCGACAATGGAAAAAATATTGGATTAGTTGCAAACAATATTGCATTTCCATTTGCTGATGCTCAAATGTATGTTAGAGGACTGACGTCAAATACATATGCAGACATTATAACAAATGTGTCTGGTACTGGTTCAAATATTGAAATTACAACTATTCTAAACGGTGTCACTGCTAATGTATATACAGATTATATAAATGCAAATAACGCCGGTAATGTTGCGTTTTTAGATATGGTTATAGATGGTAGCACAAGTAACGTATCTGACAATGGATATGGTTTTGTAAAAGACACATCAGCAAATGTTGATTCTGTGATCGAAAAGGCTCTTACTTTTCAAAATGAGCTGTTGGGAGAAATTTCAATACTCACTATTAATGACACCGGTAACACATATTCTGGCAATCCAGTTGTATTGCCTCAAAACAGATACATCGATGGTTATAATGTAAGAGATGTGGAAGTTGATTATATCAACCTAGCTGGTCCTGCACCTATTCAAGGTGATATTCTAAGACAAAGTAGATCGTCCGACGTAAAGGTTATAACATTCTCAAGTGCTGTTAATCCATTAGCTATTGGTGAAGGAATTGTACAAGAGAAAAGCTCAACAGTAAATAATTATGCTGTTGTACTTGATTCAAATACAACATATTTAAAATTAGGCAACCTTGTTGAGAAAACTGATGGTGACAACTTTTATGTTACAGGTAGCTCAGTTACATTTAGTAGCAATACAATAACAGGATTTATAAGTGGAAACACGGTTGATTGTTCATTAATAGATACCCAAACAAACAGCACACAAACACATTTGGCTGTTGGAAAAGTACTTACAATAAACACATCTTCACAATCTTTGACAGCAAGAATGCATTCTGTTGATGAATTGTTTAGAATATCTACAACCGATAGATTACAAACAAACAATAATTATAAGTCGTTAGAACCAACAAGAGTCAACTATCCAGCTAATTCTTGGAACGAAACTATAAGAACAGGATTAAACGCAACAATAAGCTCAAATGTCACTATTGGTACTGGAATAATTGATACGATTGAAGTTGTTGATTCAGGTTATAGATTTAAAACAGGTGAGAATGTATCATTTACTGTAAATGGAATAGCTCAATTAGTAACAGGTACAGCTGTTGCAAATGGAACAGGTATCAGTAGAGGTTATTGGAGAAGAAAATACGGTGCGTTAAATGAGAATTATTTTATTCATGATAATGATTTTTACCAGACATTCTCATATCAAATCCTATCTGAATTTGAGCTAAATAAGTATGAAAAAGTAGTTAAGGACGTCATCCACACTGCTGGTTATAAGTTGTTTGGCAAAGTAGTAGTTGATTCATTTGCAAATAACGAATCGTCAGCAATAGAATCTAGTGTTGTACAGGCATAGTAAATGAGTAGTAAGACTTACAAAGAATATAACGTACATGTTGCTAGTCAGTTTGTTGAGTCATTAGATGAAGCAGCAAACTCTAGATATTATGTATTTACGTCAAAGCATAGAGATTATATAGAAGTTACGACACCAGATCCTAACGCTTCTATTGCAAATTCTCTACATCAAACATATGATGAAATGATATCTGGTAAACTTGTTACAAGTTCTGACGTATCACAGGCTATTGAAAAACGTCTTTGGACAAATAATACTGTATATGCAATGTATGATCCTACATCAACTGGATTAGACTCAAATAATTATTTTGTATATACATCAGAAGGTACAGATTATCACGTATGGAAATGTATTGATAACAATGGTGGTGTTGCATCTAATTCAACTCCTTTGTTCTCTGATGTCTCTGCAGCATTAGATACACTGTACATTAAATCTGCTGCTGACGGGTACCAGTGGAGATTTATGTATACAATACCTCAGGCAACGTGGGATAAGTTTGCTTCAAACACATACATTCCGATTGTAAGTCATGCAAATGCTGTATCTAATGCAATTAACGGTTCAATTGATGCTTATGTTGTTTCAAACAGTGGAAACAATTATAATGAATACGTATCCGGATCTGTCGTATCTTCAACAAACACAACTGTGTTTAAAATTGTCAGCACAGCTTCTGGAAATAATGATTTTTATAACAATTGTATGATATATTTTACAGGCGGTGTAGGTAATGGTGAGTTTAAGCAGATTACTGATTACGATGGTTCTACTAAAACTGTTACTGTTAACAATGCATTATCTTCAGCTCCAGATGGAACATCAACATTTGAAATCACTCCTCTTGTAAGAATCAGAGGTGATGGTTCAAATGCTGAAGCTCGTGCAATAATCAACACAAGCACTAATACTATATCAAACGTAGAGATATTACAGCGAGGTTCGGGTTACACGTTTGCTGATGTTACCATTGAAGCAAATAACATGGAGTCAGCTAACCTAGCTTCTGCCCGTGCAATTATAGGTCCATATGGTGGTCATGCGTCAAATCCAAAAGAAGAATTAAATGCAAGATATATTATAATTAGTACAGACTTTGCTAATAATGAAGCTAGTCAGATTCAGACAGATAATGATTTTAGAACTGTAGGATTATTAAAAGATCCACATTATGCAAATGTAATGATCACATTTGAAAATCAAACCGCTAACTTTACAACGGGTGAAACTGTTACTTTAAATACTGCAAATGCAAAAGGTGCAATATCTTTTTCAAACACTACTGTCATGAGATTAACAAATGCATATGGTAGTTTTGCTAACTCAGGTAATGTTACTGGATCTACATCTAGTGCAACAGCAACAGTCGTTGGTGTTAGAGTTAATGCTGAAGATAGTTCTAGATCAAATACTGATTATTTTCAACAAACTGGAAAATATAGTCATAATTTATTAAGTGGTAATCCATTTAGTGAAGATGAGAAGGTAACCGACACTATAAATAATGCTAATGCATTTGTTTATGCAAGTAACAGTACTGTAACTTCTCTTACAACAATAAGAGGAGCATTTGATATAACCAATACAGATATTGTTACTGGTAGTACGTCAAATGAAACGGTTCGGTTTAAAAGTAAAATTAGTCCAGATTTGGTTAGAAACTCAGGTAGTGTTTTATTGCTTAAAAATATCGAAAGTGTGTCAAGATCAAACACAACAACAGAAACAATTAAACTGGTCTTTAAGTTTTAGAGGAAACAATGGTAGGAAATCCACTCGACACTGATTTAAATGCAAGTCCATACTTTGACGACTACGATTTCGAAAAGGGTTACAATAGAATCCTTTTCAAACCATCTGTTCCTGTACAAGCAAGAGAACTAACTCAGCTACAATCTATTTTACAAAAACAAATTGAAATTTTTGGACAAAATATTCTTAAAGACGGCACAATTATTTCTGGTGTTAACTTTACAAAGAAAATTTTTCAATATGTTAAAGTAGAAGATAGAAATCAAGCAGGTGATGTATTCTCAATTGGTGATTATGCTAATGGTTATTTGGTGTATGAAGCTACCTCTGGTAATGCTAATAATAATTTAATTATGCAGATTGAATTAACAAGATCAGGATTTCAAACTCAAAATCCAAATTTAAATACTTTTTATGGTAGATATACATCTGTTGGTAAAACAGCTGGCGGTACCGAAGTAGAAAAATTTGCTACTGGAAATGTTTTAAAGTTCTATTCGGCCAATGGTATAATTAATAGCATTTCAATCGCAAACAGTGGTACAGGTTATACCAATGGTGACACTTTAGTATTTACTTCATTAAGAGGTTCGAACGCTGCAGCAAATGTAACAACAGATGCTAGTGGTAACATCACATCTGTAACTGTTACAAACTCAGGTAAAAATTATGATCTAAGAGAAACGATTACCATTACAGTAAATACAAACACTGGATCAGGTGCAAATCTTTCCGCATTACTGTTGTCAAACACTTCGTTCGTAGCTGCAAATTCTTCACTACAAAAAGCAGATCCTGGAAAAATTAATTATCTATTAGGAACAGGACCAACAGAAGCAGCTCGAGCTGAACATTTGAGGCATAATGTAATTGGAAGCACAGTAGGGTTTGTGTGTGATGATGGTGTTATTTTTCAAAAAGGTCATTTCGTTGATGTTGATCCACAAAAGATCCTTGTTGATAGATATACAACTCTTGCAAATAATTATTATGTTGGTTTTACAACAAAAGAAGAGATTATTAGTTCAGACATCGATAGTACATTACTTGATAATGCCCAAGGATTTAATAATGTAAATGCTTCTGGTGCTGATAGACTTAAATTATCAGCTGTTGCTAATTCTTTTGTATCTTCAAATGCACCAAATAATTTCCTAAGGATTGTTGAAGTAAATTCAAGAGGTGATATTAATAGAATTCAAGAAGAGACGGTTTATTCTCAACTTGGTAAGGAAATGGCAAGAAGAACACACGAAGAAAGTGGTAACTATGTTGTAAAACCTTTTACATTTTCTTCAGAAGATTTAACATCAAATGCAACACACGATACTGTTTTAGTTGGAACAGGTAAAGCGTATGTTCAAGGATTCAGAACTGAAACAGTTGGTACAGCAAGAGTAACAGTTAGAAAAGGTACTGATACTGCTAATGTAGAAAATGCTGTTGTATCACAAAATTTTGGTAACTACGTAATTGTTGATGAATATCTTGGTAACTTTGGAATTGAAACTAATTCTGAAGTTAAATTACTCGACACTGCATCTAATAGAATTTCAACTTGTCCTACAGCTAGCGATGAAACAATTCCTTCTATTTCCGGATCAAATGTATCAGGATCAGGGCCATCTTATACTGGTGTAGTTGTGGGTACTGCTAAAGTTAGATCAATTAGATACAACAGTGGCGTACAAGGAACAAGCACGTGCCAATATAGAGTTTATTTGTTTGACATTCAAATGAATGCTGGTAAAGACTTCAGAGATATTAAGTCAATTGCTGAATTTGCAGGTGGTGGTTCTGGTGAGGCAATTGCCGACACTGTATTAGTAAATGGTAAAACAGTTCTTAATGAAACAGATCGTAAAGTTTTAGTACAATCTTTCTCAAACAAAGGTATTAAAACACTAAATCATAAACCAACTGACAACGCTTCGTTTATCTTCAGAACAACTACTACAAGTCAGACTGTTCAAACAAACGGTACATTAACATTTGCTTTATCAGGTGGAGACCAGTTCTTTCCTTATTCAACTAGCTCATCATTGTCTGATGATGAGGAAAATGAATTTATAATTGTCGCCGGAGGTGATACTGCTCAAACTGTTCCACTAACTGGTACAGTACAAACAAACAGTGATAACACAACAATAGTTGGAACAGGTACAGCGTTTATTAATGAATACAGAGTAGGGGACACAATTGTTGTTGATACTATATCCGGAAGCCAGGTAATTACCGGTATCACAAACAATACAGTTCTTCAAGTAAGAGCGAAACCAGTTGCAAATGGGACATCGAAGGCTCATAGAAGATTATTCACCCAAAATAAAGTTGTACCACTAGCTGATTCAACCACGAGTAATATTACAATTGGTGGCACAGGTGATAGTGTAATCATTAATTGCACAAGAGGTAAAGAATTAGAAGACACACTAACAGTTAATGTTGTCCATAATATTAGAAAAGACAATGCAGCCCAAATTGACAAAGTACTTAATGCAAACTCATATGTAAAAATTAATTGTAGTACTAACGCTGCTGGTTCAAGTGGACCATGGTCGCTTGGAATTCCAGATGTATATGATATTCAAAAAGTTTATGTTCATACTACCTTTACAGGTATTGAAAGTGCAACATACGATAAGACATCTGATTTTTATCTCGATCGTAGACAAGAAGATGGATTCTATAATTTAAGTTATCTAAGACAAACAACAAATTCAACATTGAGTCTTTCTGCAGCTAGTAGAATACTTGTTGTCTTGAGAGCATTTACAAAGTCTGGATCAAATTATGGTTATTTCTCTGTCGACAGTTATCCTGTAGACGATACGACAAATCCACTTCCTGCTGATAAGATTAGAACAGAATCAATTCCAGTATTTTCTTCACCAACAAATGGACAAGTTTTCGATCTTAGAGATGCAATTGATTTTAGACCTTATGTTGCAAATACCGCAAATGTAACAGAAGCAACAACAGCAGCTGCAGCAACAACGAACCCAGCAGCAACAAAAACGTTTGCTGGTGAACAATATAACGCTGCTGCAGGAAAAAATCTTGTCGTCGACTATCAGCATTATTTACCAAGAATAGATATGCTAACACTAAGTGATAATGGTAAATTTGAAATAACAGAAGGTACGCCACAATCTAAGCCAGTACCTCCAAGACCAAAAGATAATGTAATGCCTTTATGTGGTATTGAGGTTCCAGTATTTCCTTCCCTTTCTGCTAAGCTAGCAAGGCAAGCGGGTAGAATCGACTATGGTTATACAATAGCAGATAAGCAGATCAAGCGTTCAACAATGCAAGATCTAAAACAGCTTAGACAAGATGTTACTAAACTTCAATATTATACATCATTAAATAGTCTTGAAAAAGATACACAAGCTCTCACGATTCCATCATCGGCAAATACATCATTAGACAGATTTAAAAACGGTATTTTGGTTGACAATTTTAGTTCCAAATCACCAGCTTCTGTAAATGATAGAGAATTTAAGGCTGGATACGATAGTGCAAGAAAGGTATTGACGTCAAGAATTAAGCAGAATAGAATTGACATTGCACCACAGACGTTTACTAATACTGTACAGAATAGAGATTTAATTACCCTACCCTATAATTCAACAACACTATTAGAGCAAAGATCTGCAACAAAAACAAGAAACACAGCTGAAGCATCTTGGAATTTTTTTGGTAAAGCATCTTTGTTTCCAAACTACGACAACTTCTACGATGTAAGACATACTGCTGAAAGTGATATTAAACTTGAGATTGATATGTCTTCAGGTGTTAAAAGTCTTGCAAATCAATTAAATCAATTAGAAGCAATTCAAGCACCATCAACAGAAGTCGTTTCATCCGAAAGTGTAACTAACTTTTTAGGAACAACAAACTCAAGTAGAGTTTCTGGTGCAACTACAAGAAGTACAGGTGGCGGCACACAAATAATTGAAATTGTTGAAAACGAGACTGTTGAACATTACGAGACTATTTTAACTGAAGAAGTTCAAGAAAAACATAATCAGTTTATTGGTACAGAAACAACAAGTGTAACAAACGTTGGAACCTTTGTAAAAGATACAAGGTTTAATCCATATATTAGAGAACAAGTTATTTTCTGCTACGCTGTTGGACTAAAACCAAATACTAGACATTATATTTATTTTGATTCAAAGGACGTTAGTGCTGTCGTAACTCCCTGTACTGTAAATTCTAGTGATGAAGTTATTCAATCAAACTTCAGAACCACAGGTGCAAGAGGAGATGCAATTAATTCAAATTCTAAAGGTGAAGTATTTTTCTCTTTATACATAGCATCTGAGACATATGCTGTCGGATCGAGAGAAGTATACATTGCTAATAAAAATACTTATCAAAATGCTGTTGACGATGCTGATTCGTTTACAACAGTAACCTTCAATGCATATAATCATTCTGTTGATCAAGGTAGTCTTGAAGTTTCAACAAAACAAGTACAGTTTCAAACAAAAAGACCAGTAGTCGGTTCCAAGACAATTGTAACTAATACACCATCACAAAAATCAACAGTTGTTTCCTCAGAAAGTATTGTTGGGTTTATTCCAAATCCTCCAGCACCACCATCTTTCTCTCCAAGTGGTGGTGATGGTGATGGTGATGGTGATGGCGATGGTGGTGATGGTGATGGTGATGATCCAATTGCTCAGACCTTTATCGTAAAAGATACACAAGACGCTACTGGTGTATTCATTTCAAAAATTGATCTATACTTCCAAACAAAAGATCCTAACTTGGGTGTAACAGTTGAACTAAGATCTGTACTTAATGGATATCCAACGTTGAATCAGATTCCTGGCTCTCAAGTGCACTTAAATAGTTCACAGGTCAATACTTCTAATGATGGATCTATTGCAACAACAGTTACGTTTAATGATTTGGTGTTTCTCAAGAACTTTACAGAATACTGTATTGTTGTAACACCAGATAATGCAAATCCAAACTATGAGTTGTTTGTAAGAAAAGCTGGTGAAGCTGATTTCATTACAAAAAATGTTGAGAATAAAGACTCATTTGTTGGATCATTGTTTGTTTCATCTAACAACTCCGCATGGAAAGCAACTGTTGATGAAGACTTTAAAATGACAATTTACAGAGCCAATTTTACAAAAGGTTCTGGTGAAGTACTGTATACAAACAGGGATTATGAATTTTTTGATCTTAGTAGTATACAGGGAGGGTTCGAACAAGGCGAAAGAGTATTCGAATGGGATCCGTCAGCAAATATAACTGGTACCGTGCAGTTTACAACAACATCAGAAACAGTAACTGGATCTGGTACCGCGTTTACAACCGATTTGAATGTAGGTGATTGGGTAGCATTGTCCAATGGAACGTCCCATGATGCAAAAAAGGTTACATCAATTACAAGCAATACTTCTCTTACTATTCAAGGATTTCCAACTTTTGCAGTACAAGGTGCAAACACAGCTAACGTAATGTTATCTGCTCAAGGCACGGTTGACTTTTATGAAAACACATCAAGAAATAAAGAAATGTTCTTGATTGATTCAACAGCAAACAGCACAATGTACTTTGCCAATAGCGACATTATTATTGGAAGTCAGTCGCAAGCAAATGCAGTTGTTACAACAGTAAAGAACTTAAAAACTTCTGGATTTGAAAATTTAATTTACTATATTTCACCAGAACTTACTGAATTTACTCAATTTGCTCAAGCAAATACAGCAACCGGTTCTTCTGCAAACAACTCATATCCAGTTGACAATAGAGCAAGATTCGATGAGGAACAATACATTAAAAGTAGGTCAAATGAGATTGTTGATCAATCTGGTGCTAAGTCTTGGAAACATACTTATAAGTTTAAGACACAATTAGATCGTTTGTCACCAATCTTAGATGATAGTACAACAAGTATTGTCAGATTGGAACATGTTATTAACAACGATGCAACAAATGAATACTTACCAGGACAAGGTAATGCATTGGCAAAATATGTATCAAAGGTTGTTACTTTAGATGCTGGTTTAGATGCAGAAGATATTAAAGTATTTGTCACATCAACAAGACCACAAGGAACAGACGTACAAGTATGGGCAAGAGTGCTTAACGAGTATGATCCAGATCCTTTTGGCGATAAGCATTGGACTAAACTAGCAAGAGTTGGTGATGATTCATTCACATCTCCAACAGGTATTAATGACTTTATCGAAATGGAATTTGGTTTTCCAACATCATTAGATGTTACAAAACTAAGTGGTACTGGTCTAGCTGATTTAGCAAACACCCAAATTTCGACAAATGGTACTGATCTATCAACAGCTGTATCTACAAACGATTTACTCAAAATTGTTAATACGAGTAGAACAACCGATTATCAACTTGAATTAGTATCAGCTGCAAACTCAACTGTAATTACACTAGCTAACGCATTGACTTTTGACAACACGGAAGCTGACTTGTTCTTGGTTAATACAACAGCGAAACAACAAGCGTTCTTAGATCCAGGAAATGAAGGAATTGTAACTTACTTTAATGGTGATAATATTAGATTTAATCAATATAGATCCTTCCAAATTAAGATTGTGATGTTGTCACCTGATATTACTAGAGTTCCAAGAATTAAAAACTATCGTGCAATTGCAGTAACAATTTAGGGTTATTATGGCTGTAGGAAAATTAATTCAAACTGAAGTATCTTCTCTTGGAAGAGAGCCTAACAGCATGGCTCTTATAAATACAGATAGACGTTCGTTAGAAATATACAAGAAACAACGAGCAGAATCTAAGAATGCACAAAACCTACATGATGATGTTGAACAATTGAAAAATGATATGAAAGAAATTAAGGATCTCTTGGTCCAAATAGCAAGAGGATAAGATGGCAAAAACATCATACTTGGGTGCTAATGTATCAATTAGTACAGATACATTTAGAGAGTGGATTGAGAGAACAAACCAGTTGGTTTACGATGCTGGTACAATTCAAGTAACTGTTGGTGCTGTCGCATCACCAAATGGTACCAACCACACCATTACTACAGGTAATGGATTTGTAAATGGAATATTCTCAGCCAATACCTTAGTTGCTGTAGACACAATTAGAGGTGGTTCTGTTAGTACATCAGCTGCTATTAACGTAGCATCAAACGTGCATGTAAATGCAAATGTTACACATGATCTTGGTACACCAACAATGGCTTTTGGAAATGGATATTTTAATAACGTAAGAGCATTCGGTGATGTTGAAGCAAGTTACTCATCAGATATCAATTTAAAAACCGATTTAAAACAAATGCAAAATGCATTAGAGGTTGTTCAAAATTTAAATGGATATATGTTTACTTGGAATACAGATGATCATAAAAATGGTACTACAGACCTAGGTGTAGTTGCTCAAGAAGTTGAAAAAGAACTTCCATTCCTTGTTAGTGAAAATGGAAATGGTGCATTATCAGTTAAATATCAATCACTTATTCCATTACTTATCGAAGCTGTAAAGGAATTGAGCACAAGAGTAAAGGATCTGGAGGATCAACATGCCACTTAAAGTTGCTGGTGTTGAAATTGTTAACTCAACTGCAAACGTACAAGTTTCAACCTTACCTGACACTGGAATAGTTACACAGGAATTTGGTAATACTACGTTTTCTATTACTGCTAACGTAACTAATCGAGGTTTAGTCAACTCCATCTCAACTGCAGAGATAAATAAAACGTCAAGGAATTTTGGAGCTGACTCAAACAATGATTCTTCTTACGTCGTATATGTCAGTACAAGTGCACCATCCGGTGGTGCAAACGGAGACATTTGGTACCAGACATTTAACTAAAGGATCTGGTAAATGACGACCTCGTACCTCTCACGATTCTATGCAAAAGAATATGCAGGTGAACCTATCACATCTGTTGTGAGCTATACTGGTACCCGAACAGTAACACCTACTATGTTATATCAAAATGCATACGTTGGTAGTTATGGAGGGTTTGAGGGTGAATATGCTAATACTAGAGCTTCACGTTTATCTTATCAATCTGTTGTAACGAGAAATTATGCAAAGACATATACAGATTATGTAGATTATAATTCAATTGATCTTAGAACATATTCAAAAATATACACCGGTATCGGTGTAAGACCTAGCTCTGAGTTTTGGCAGAAAGCATATTCAACACAAGATGGTAATACTTATAAAACAGGTGCATATATCGATAGTTCAATATATGCGTTAGCAAACGTATCAAAAGATTACCACGGTGACTATGCTTCAGAACAAAACTACACTGCTCTACGAAGCTATACTGGAACAATTCAGTATCAAGGGTTACAAGTACCTCATGAATTTATTGGTCGGATTTCATATTTTAGAACTTATGGTACTAGAATTGATAGTACAAACTACACTAAAACATATGAAGGTGATATAACATACAGTACATTATGGACAAAAACTTACACGTCTGAGCAGGTTTATCGATCTAGTACTCAACAGGGTTACGATAAAACATATGCTGGACTTCTTGATTACGAAGGCACATATACAAAAGAATATACAAGTTATTTGTTACTTCATTACTTAGCATATAACACTGATTATAGTAAAGATTATGTTAAAGACTATGCAAAGAATTATTCGGTCTCATATGGTGCTGGAAATTATACAATCGATTATGAAAAGATTTGGCAAAAAACATATACAAAAACATATTCAAAAGTTTGGACCGGTGATGGTGGTGTAACAGACTTTTTAAAGAATTATTCTGGTCTTAACTCATATCAAAATCAATATTCTTTAATTTATTACACCGGTGCTAAAGATTGGGTAAAAAATTATGAGGGCGACCTCACATTCTCAACTGTTGGTAATTTTACTGTTGATTATGTTGGTACATATACAGGTCCTGCAAACTTCATTAAAACTTATGTAGGTGAAGCTTCGTATATATCAATTAAAAATTATACAAAGGGTTATGGAGCTGATTATGTTGCAACAGAAAACTTTGAAAAAGATTATACGAGGTTACTTTCATTTACCAGTTATGCATATTACGCTGGTGGTTTATATGCGAGAAGTTTTGAGTCATATACTAACTATATTAGTTTGCAAACTTACCAGGGTACAACAACATTTACAGGTACATACAGCGGTATTGCTGAAACTTCTTTTAGAGCTTCATTGTATCAAGCAATCTATACAAAAAACTGGGTTACTGATTACGTTAAGAATTACGACACGTTCTATATCAAGAATTATGTAAAGGATTACGTAACACTTTATAACACTGATTATGAAAAAAATTACGATACTATTTACACCAAGAATTGGTTGAAGAATTATGTGAAAACATACACCAAGAATTGGTTAAAAGATTACGTAACTGATTATGAAAAGAGGTGGGAAAAGGATTACGTAAAGACTTATACGAAGATTTGGGAAAAGAATTATGAAACAGATTATGACAAAAACTATGTAAAGACCTATACGAAGATTTGGGAAAAGAATTATGTAACAGATTATAATAAAAATTATGTTAAGAATTACGATACAATCTACACTAAAAATTGGGTAAAGAATTACGATACAATTTACACAAAGAATTGGTTAAAAGAATATGCAACTGACTATGATAAAGATTATGTAAAAACATATACAAAAGATTGGGTAACTGATTATGATAAAGATTACGTAACTGATTATGAAAAGACTTGGGTAAAGAATTACGATACTATCTATACCAAAAACTATGTAAAGACATATGATAAAGAGTATCAACAAGAGTATGGTGGCCCTCAATACTACGGTGGTTACTCTAGAATTTGGTTAACACATTATGCTAAAACTTGGGAAAAAGATTATGTTAAGACTTACACCAAGAATTGGGTCAAGACATATGATAAAGATTACGTAACCGACTATGACAAGAACTATGTAAAGAATTATGATACTCTTTATACCAAGAACTGGGTCAAGTCATATGATAAAGATTACGTAGCTGATTATGTTAAGATATGGACCAAGATTTGGACGAAGAATTACCTAAAAAATTACCAGGGTGTGATTTTCTTTGGTGGATTTCAAAACTTTACACAGTATACAAAAGATTGGGTAACTGATTATGATAAAAATTACGATAAAATCTATACCAAGAACTGGGTCAAGTCATATGATAAAGATTACGTAACCGACTATGACAAAACATGGGAGAAGGACTATGTTAAGACTTACACCAAGAATTGGGTCAAGTCATATGATAAAGATTACGTAACCGACTATGACAAGAACTATGTAAAGAATTACGATACAATTTACGAAAAACATTGGGAAACCAATTGGGCAAAACTATGGGTCAAGTCATATGATAAAGATTACGTAACCGACTATGACAAAACATGGGAAAAAGATTACGTTACGATTTATACAAAGAATTGGGTCAAGACGTATACCAAGAATTGGGTAACTGATTATGAAAAGAATTATGTTAAGACCTACACTAAGATTTGGGTCAAAGATTACGTAACTGATTACGATAAGACTTGGGAAAAAGATTACGTAACCGACTACGACAAAACATGGGAAAAAGATTACGTTAAAACCTATACTAAAGACTGGGTCAAAACGTATGAAACTGACTATAATAAAGACTATGTAAAAACGTATACAAAGATATGGGTAAAAACATATGAAACTGATTATGATAAAAATTACGTAAAGAATTACGATACCATTTACACCAAGAACTGGGTTAAAGACTACGTCACTGATTATGATAAAGATTATGTGAAGGATTATGTAACAGACTATGAAAAGACATGGGTCAAACTTTATAATAAAGATTGGGAGAAGAATTGGTTAAAGGACTATCTCAAGGCTTATGAGAAGAGATGGGAAAAAACATATACAAAGGATTGGATAACTAACTACGAAGCAATTCGTATGATTAGATTAAAAAATTACCAGCTAAGACTGACATACGAAGGCTCAAATTCTGGTGAATATATTGCAAACTGGTCTGGTACAGCACAGTACGAAAGACTCTGGGGACAAACGTTTGTAGGTGAATACACAGCAGAATATAATAAAGATTATGACAGGGCATGGAGTAAAAACTATGTTAAATTGTACGAAGGTGATTACGTAAAAACATATTCAAAAACATATACAAAGACATATGAAAAGGCTTGGGTAAAGAATTGGGATAAGGTATACTCTAGTACGTGGGAGACCGACTACGTAAAAGATTATATTCAAACTTGGACTAAGATATACAGTAAAGTTTACGTAAAAGGATATGAAGGACCACTATTTTATGATAGTTACGTAAGTAGTCATTTTGGTACCCAATTCTTAAAGAACTGGCAAAAGAACTATGACGCTGATTATGAAGGTAATAAGTTCCCAACATTCACTAACAGATTCTTAACTCAATATAATGAACTTTACACCAAATCATGGTCTCAAGATAACAACTACCAGAACTATACGAAGAGTTGGATTAAAGACTACGAGGCGTCATATGTTGGTCTATTTTATGGTGGCTATCAAAGTGACACAAGTGCATATTCTGTATATAATAAAGAGTATGTAAAGGATTATTCCAAGGATTGGTTACAAATCTGGCAGAAGACATACAATAAAGTATGGGAAGGTAATTACACAAAATCATATGATGCAACATATAATAAAATTTACAATAAAGACTACATTGCTGATTACTTAAAATTGTATGTTGGTAACTATAATAAAGAATACAACAAATTATGGACTAAGATCTACACTAAAACTTATGATAAAGTTTGGGTTGGAACATATTCACCAGCTACAGTATACGAAGCAGCATATGAAGGTTCGACAAACTATTCTGGTGAAGTAGCATACTCAAAAACCTACTCTGGTACATTCCATGCTTCATATCAACCAAGTTATATTGGTGAGAATCAGTTCCCACAACAGTTTAGAGGTGAACTAAAATCAATTGTTCCTTATATGGGTACTACTGCATACAGTGGTCCTACAACAGGTAATATCCAGGAAGCAGCTACCGGTAACAATGCAGTTCATATGCACGTCAAGTCTGACGACCAGTGGAAAGAATTGCAAGCGTTGTTTGTAAAGAAAGATGATGAATGGAAGCAAGTTAAATATTTAAGTGTCAATCAAGATGGTAACTGGAAGACAACATTTATTGGATATGAGCCAACTGATATTGTTTTGGATAGTGGTGCTCAGCTTGT
>Ga0099850_1000155_pt1 | contig 29153 bp, 38 predicted proteins | sample CB_VirMetaG_5_FD_79182 | JGI IMG/M metagenome (GOLD analysis project Ga0099850, IMG submission 79182) | Freshwater to marine saline gradient viral communities from Chesapeake Bay - CB_1508_1D Viral MetaG | ecosystem: Environmental > Aquatic > Marine > Coastal | place: USA: Chesapeake Bay... | reverse complement strand
TACTTCTTGTGCGACAGACTGGTACTGCCTTCATCAAAAGTTTTGCGCCTGAAATCTTCTATTAGAGAACGATTATTATCAGGATTTTCACTGTAGAGTCGTATGGAATAGTTGTCCATTGTACACATATTTTATGACATCATCCCACACACAGTTATCAAAAGAGAAACTAATTTGGAAAAATTTCCTTTCAATGCCTTCATCATACACACAATGTAAGATGTTAGAATTCACAATTGTTGGACAAACATATGTGTGTTCGTAAATGGTGTTCATATCCTCTTTGTTATCCAAAAAAGAAATTTTGTAATTTTTTGGTTCAATAGGAAACATAAGAATAGCATCTCTACCAACATCAACATGTGGCTTCAGCCATTCATCTTTGTACTTGTACATCAACCATCCGATCAGCGGTTGTGATAACTTGTCTTGATTGATGATTTTAAAGATGTGTTCTACCTCTGGCTGGTCTGGCTTGACTTCCCAACACTTCACTCCATAATTTTTGTTGTCATGATTCGGATTGGTTTGGCATGCCTGCCACAAAGCATCCTCATCAAATAAATTTGCAAGTTGAGGGACTTCTATGACAAAATCATTGTACATAGAAAATTAAAGTGTGATCAAATCACCGCTGTTGTAAGTGTTGACAATCCCCGCCCAATCTGAACAGGCGTCATAACCAAAATATAATGAAATTTGGAATGTTGTCTTTGCCGCCTCGGAAGGAAGACAGTGTGGAATTTTACTGTTTAGTAGAGTTGGACATGTGTATGTGTGAGTGTGCAACACATTGTAATCATATGGAGTCGTGTTTTCATATGACCTAAAAAAGAAATTGTTGTCACCTTCCCATTTGTCTGTGAATTGAATATCGTATGATGAAGGTACTATAGGATAAATCAAAACAACCAATCTGTCTGTGTCGATGTGTGGACGTATCCATTTGCCGGCTTCTTTTTCCACCAACCATACTTCAGGATACGAAGTCATGTGACCAGCATTGAATTTACTGATTACACTATTGCTTTTATCATTGTCTGTGATCAAATACCATCTTTGGCCGTCCCATGCAGAAGTATATTCCGGATCAACCACATCAACTTTGGAAGATTTCATTGCAAGCACTTCATCCGGCGTTGGCAATAAATCAATAAGTTGTGGTAACTCAATCACGTAATCGTTAACAATAGGACTTTCAATCGACATTTAATTTCTCCTTAATATGTTCATACAAAAACGTATCAACATAGTGCTCATGGACTTGTGGTGCATGATGCTTCTGCTTGTATTTATGTACACTTAATTGGTCGCTTATGCTATCGAAAACCGACAAAATGTCCCAATCCACTGTGCGATTTTTTATTCTCTCGAATGCGGGATTATCATGATCTATAATATCCTTATCAAACACGCTATTTCCTATGCACGGCTCTGCGAGATCATCAGTTGGAAACCAAGCATTTCTAAAATTTAATTCCGAATCTAATCCGTCTTGGCCTTTACGAAAACTGCTGAAATGATGCCTGGTGTTCCAAAAATAGAATACATTGTTGTAATCTTTTAGGAAAGTATCGATAGTAATGATATGTTTTATCACATTATAATACAAAGCTTGTTCATGCCACAAATGCTTCATCATCCATTCCACTGTGTCTTTTTTCAACTCATTGTCATAAACACATGACCTCAAACGGTATCTAATAATATCTTCAACGCTGTTATACTCTTTTCTATCATTTGTTACAAATGAGTATTTCGAACAATTGGGAAGGTATACTATCACAATATCATCATGAGAATGATTTTTTGGTAAAAAGTTAAAAAGTAGACTGTCAGCGACCAACTGCAATGATCCTCCTGAAACAGCATGATTGTACACAGTTTCTATACCCAATTTTTTTGCAAGATAGTAGGGGAAGGTAGTTTTGCTGGGTTGTGAATTTATTCCAATTGTACAGTTAGGTTGCTCATCCCCCCAAATATTCGAGTCCCCAAAACAATGCAACTGCATTACCTTATCCTTTCAGTTTTCATATCATTCACAATCGTGTGTACATTAGGATTGTTTTTTAGAATATTTAAAAAACTAATTTCTGCCTGTTTTTGTTTTGACAAAGGCATCCATTTGCTCGCCGGTTGATATCTGAACACGTTCGATGTGTATGCAAGAGTTGGTTTGTTTTGAATATTGATCTTTTGATCCACCCATATGTTTTGTTCGATGTAATTTATTTTCCCTAAGTCATAAGGCTTCAATAATTTTTGTGTGTAATCAACAATTTTTTTCAAATACGGGTTAGTGTCGATAGATTCAAAATCCTTGGATTTAATCCATGGATATTCTCTTAGGAATGCAGACAGTGTATTTCTCACATCATAATCAAATGTTGGCAATTTTTCTAACACCCATTTGCAGTACAATAATTGTATATGATTGTTATCAAAAATATACCAATCTTTGCAGGCAGGATTTTTATAGGACAGTGCCAATATGTAATAAGGACTGGCTATGCCAAAATACTGTTGGATATCATTTGGCATTTCATCGACCATTCTTTCCAATGGTTCGTTGCAAAATGCATAACTTTCAGACATGAACAGTGCTGGATAAAACCATTCTGTTCCTCCATAAAGATAATACTTGTGTTTCCTTTCAAGACTGTTGAATGCGGATATTTTTAAATTATGACGGGCAAATTCCGATATCAAATGAGAACCAAGGAACATGCCATCAACAGGAATCTTGTAAGGTTGTGCAAGTGAGTTTTGATCAGCTTTGATCCATTTTGGGGTATAATCATGATGAATGTTGTCCGGATCTCTCTCAATAGCACACGCTTTATCTTTGACAGATTTTCTTATATGTGGACTGCCTGCCTGTTTCCATTTTTCTACATCAATGACAAAAACTTGATCATGTATCTCATAATATCCACGCTTGTGTAAGATGTGCCCAACCAATGCAAGATCTTCTTGGGCCATCCTATCAATGATGTAACTAAAGTTGTACCACTCTATGTAATTGCCAATTGACGAAACAAAAATATATTTGTGCTTATCAAAATGGGTCATTGCCTCGTCATATGAAGCAACCGTTTGGATGACCATCTCAGGCACTTTGTTTTGAAGTTCATAAATCATACTGCTGGTATAATTTTGGCACGCACCTATTTCAAAATGATCTCCGTGTTGACTTAAATTTTCAACAATGATAAGACAGGTCTGGTGTATATGCTGAGATTTTTTCATTTAATGCTTCCTTGTTGTTCCATGCGTTGTTCGAATATGCAAATTCTTCATGGTCTAAATAATTTTTTTCTATCAAATTTATCTTAGTATATTCGGTGTGCAAGGGCAACCATTTTGCATGGATTATCATGTGTATTCTTGTTTGGGTGCTATTGTTGTAAACATAATGAAAGTACCGGTTATTAAAGAAAAATACAGTGCCATCATCAAACGGGACTTCATTGTAATGATCTTTGTAGACTTGCCTCATGTAACATCCTTGTGGATGTTTGATTGCTATGTTCATAGCATCGTCCACAACTGTGTGTCCTAAAGTCTCATTAGGCTCTTTGTCATGGTGTATCTTAATGTGTCCCTGTGGTTCTAAAAACATAAATCTCGCTCTATAAATTTCTGTGTAAGGCAAACTTTTTAACCACTCGACAGTTTTTGGGCAATACTTTTCAGCAAGTTTGGTCCAATGGTATTTTGCAGGATCTCCCCAGTTACCCCCGATGGTTATGTACTCTCCCTCGCCAAACAGAGTGAAAACATTCCAGCCATGGCCGTCATCTGATCTATGAGGTTCATACATATTGTTTTCAAGTAAGTGGGTGGCCTCATCGCAAATGTCTAATACAGGTACTGTGAGATTAACTTTGAGATATGGTATGTTCAAATTCTTTGTCATGCAAAACATAATCCTTGTACTTGTTAATAGATCTTTCCAACAGGTCGTGATGTTTTGGTATGTCTAATATTCCTGACATGACTATCAATGCTCTTTCGCTCATTTTAAATCCACAATCTGTGCCATGTTCCCATACAGATCCATCATAGACATATGTGTTCGTCTCGTCGGGCAATACAGGATATATCTTCGTGGCTCCTGAATCTTTGCTCATGTAAAATATTTCATTGTCTTTGTCAGTAACCCTGCTCCATCTTATCCTGTACTGCGAAGGCGCACTGTCTCTCAAGTGTGGAGTCATTGTGATGGGTTCATCGTAGTGTGGTGGTGTAACATCTGGTGGTTGCACAAATGCACACTGCCTTATAGATTTGAATGGTAGTTGGTCGATGAAATCGCAAATGTGAGGTATTTCACTTTTTGCCCATGCGTACCAAGGAGGATTGCCGTCCACGTATGTAAACATGTTCATCTTCAAAAACAAAACTTTGCCAACAGCAATAGTTCCTGCGGTTGTGCCTTTTTCCATAGTTGGATCGGACCAAAGTGATTCTATATGATCAAGATCAACTTCAATCTTTGGCATATCAATGGGTGTATAGAATGCATCTCTGTAACCAACATACTGATCGTGAATTTGAAGATGATCATAATCTGGTCGATCGTTGTGTGGATCCATGTTGACGTATTTCCTTTTGCTGACATCAACTTTCCTTTTTTCTATTCTATATCGTAATGTCAAGAACAAGTCTCCTTCCAGAAAATATTTCACAATCTAAAAGAGTTTGATCAACTTGAGAATATTTCTGTGTGTATTGATCCATTTCGTGTGTAATGGTATTTAATAGGAGCCTATCTTCCTTGTATTTTTGATCATGATAAACTTCGGCGATGATTGCATTTTTGCTGTTGTACAAATCCACAGTGATGTCATGAAATACTTGATGATGTTTGTCTGGTTGGTATATCAGCACGCCACTCCATATCACTTGGTCTACATCAAAATCAACCAAAATACTTTTTTTGTCATGCCATGAAGCATTCCTATATTCTATGTTAGGAAACTGCGCCCATTGTTGCTTGGCCAAATCAATTGGTTCTACAGATGTATCAAAACCCATGTACCTATAATCTGTGTATCCTTTTTCATGCAGTATTGCATTCACAGGTCCATGTCTGCATCCAACATCAATGATGCCTTTGCACTGTTTTGCTATGATGATGTCCGCTTGTTTTTCAAATAGTGGTTTGGCCTGTTTGGTATCAAGATACCACATGTCGGAAAACTTGTAGTTTTCTATCAGAGGGACGTTAACAAACTCAGATGTCTGATCATTAATAGTTGGCCAAGGGATATTTTTGTCTACCATATCCATACAGCGAACGAATATCTTGTGCCACTTGTGATAGGTGTTACTTCATGCGGGTACAAAAATATCGAAGGAAAAATAAAAATTTCTCCTTTTTTTAATCGTTTAGGAGTGTCTTGCCAAAATACTATATCTCCACCTTCGTACTCGTCACTCAATGATCCTAACACTGTAAGAGTTGGTATGCCTCGCCTGGTTCCGTCGAAGATGTTTCTCACGTGATCGGCATGAGTTCCCATGCCATCTGATCCGGTTGGATATCTGATATAGTAGAATCGTGTCTTACCATTCCAGTATGTGAACCAAGTTATGTCCTGCAAATAGTTGTGTATATAATCGTTAACAACACGATCGATCTGTGTTTCTAAATACTTTGTCATTTGGTGTTCTAACCCTAATTCAGTGACATGATAAGGAATCTGTGGATTGTCCTGCACACAAATATTTTCAGGACCCTTGTAATCAAAGTCTACCCAGGTAGTTTCTGTATCTAAGACATTCCTAACTTCATCTGCTTTTTGCGGAGTTATGAATTGGGCTTTGTATAGATATCTTTCAAGATTTTTGTTCATGGTGTATCCTTTTAAAATCACTGGCGACTCTCCATAACAGTCTTTCCTTGTCCATTACAGGAGTGCGTCGGTGTAAACTTGTGAACTGATCCATCAGTAATAAGTCGCCCTTTTTGAATATATGATGATATTGATATTTTGATTGGAAAATTTTTGGCATCAACTTGTCAATAATCTCTGTATGATCAATTTTTTTGGTGCCTTCCCATGCACCAATTATAAAATGATATGGAAAATAAAAATAGTAATCACCTGTGTGTGGATGCTGATCGACCAACCCACGGATACTGCCCTTGTGTTTGCTCATAAATTCCAGTTCAGGATCTCCTTCTTCCAAACTGTACACTGTGTTGTTTACAAACTTTAAACGTATCTTGATAGATTTCCAATATTCTTGTTCATCCGTACTCATGTCATAGAAAGGTTTAGATGTATGACACACACTTAAAGTTGTGTTGATGTCTTCCTCAACACAATACAAACTAATTAAAATTTTGTCGATCAAATGCCTCGAGTTGCCATTTGAATGCCACCCTAATTCTGTGTCCCCAAACATACCTATTTTCTGACCGTCGTCTTTGCGTTTGCCTGTCACCAAAGAAATTTCAGGATGTTCTGTAGGATTCATAAAGAGATTAGGAGTTTCACACTCACCAAATCGCTTACAGATATCAACAAGGTCGCCCATCTCAAGTTTTTGATCGTAAAAAACTGCTACTCCTTGTTTATGGATTTTATTTGCAAGATCCAAAAGATCATTGTCAGAAAAGTCCTGTATTTTTTGTGTGGATCTATATGCTTCTATCATTGTATGCACTTTCGATTAGATTACTCAAACAAATACGATTAGTATTTGCTCGCTTAAACTTATTATATGCTTGATCTGTGGTTGTAGCCAACCATAATGAATCACTTGGTGTAAGGTCTAATTCTTTACACAAATCATGCTGAATAGGACTCAATTTATCATACACAAAGTTGACAGGGATTTGTTCTATTATCTTTTCACCTAAAGCAAAAGAATGATAATTGTAATATTTGGCAGAATAGATTAATTTTTCTAACATTGGATCTGAATGTCTGGACCAGTAATAACCAATTCGGTAATTTCTAAGGCCCAAACTTTTGCTGAGAGAAAAGAAAACTTTTTCAACATTGTCTGGAATGTGTAAACTTTTAATTGCAGTGGAACCTATGTAAGCAAGGTCCAACACCACAGGTTTGTCTGTGGGTATTTCACAAAAATTTCCATCTACGGAACTCGGACAACTGATGTAATACATGTCGCCTGTCTCATGCCCTTCTACCCATGCATATTCTCCAGATTTTGTCTGTATCTTTCTTTGCTCTTGCATCATCCAATAATTCAAGCCTTCTGTTACTCCATTGGCAGGATAGAAATGTTTGAACTCTGAAAGATCAACAATCGGCTTGAGCCAATCACTTATTTTTGAGTAAGGTTTAGAAACTTCGTAATGATTTTCAAGAAAAAACTCATCACATATTTTTTTGACTTCGTCGAGTGGAAAAGTTCTAACTGCTAACGACTGATTTAGAAGTGTTTGTTTTTTGTCCATAGTTTTTGAAAAATTTTTCTGCAATCCAACCGCCTGTGTCCCACTTGTGCAATCTGATTCTTCTAAAATTATCATGATGATTTTTATGATATCCTTCACCAGCAATAAAAAGATTGAGCCATGCTACATTGCTTGGACCTTTTGAATGACCAACTGTGTTGAGCAATCCAAAGCCTATCTTTGCAAAGATAAAAGGAACCACACAAAACGCCACCCAAAAATATGGATGAATTAGGAAGCTAACAATGTTAGCACCAATTAGAATTTTCCCCCAATGATTGTGACAAAAAACAAGTTTAGGATTTTTGTACAAATCTCTTGCGTATCTAATCGGTATCCTTGGAATTTCCCATGTTGTCGACAGCACTTTCCAAAAACCTACATACTTAGGAGAGTGTGGATCATGTTCTGTATCTGAATGGACATGATGCATCCTGTGTGATGCTATCCAACCAATCGGCGTTCTGATACAGGCAATCATCAACATGGCCAAACCTATGGTTTCAAACCACCCCGGCACTTTAAATTGCTTGTGGCAATAGTGTCTGTGTAATAGAATAGATGCTCCCCAATGTGAAATAATCTGGGACCATAAAATACCTATGAATATTACAATTAACCATTCGATCATCTTGATGCCATCCTCTCTATAACTGTATTTAACGTTTCTTTGTTACATTCTACATTAAGTACTAACATTATACTGTTTCCCGAAAGCGAAAACAAGCAGTGTTCTTTGTTGGTGTTCAAAAAGTAAGGAAATCCGTGTTGAAAATTTAGTATTTTGCCGTCATAGATGAAATACATGTCTTGTGGATTACAATTTTTAATCGGCACCAACACTCGAAAACTTGTTTGTACATTCAAATGTCTCCAATCTCGATGTGCCGGAAAATATCCTCCTGCTCCAAGTTTAAGAAAGTGGGTGCGTGAGATGTGTGCATCAAATGGTGCAACTGCTTTCCTTGTTTCTTCGCTGGCATGGTACACATCTGTTTTTGTTTTAAAATCTAATTCAGTGTACTCTGTGTTGTGTTCCTTGTTGTATTCATACAGAGAATCAAGATCGATACCATCTCTCTCACCAGTTAGACTGGTGACGCTCAATCCATATCTCGGTATTTGTTTCCTTGGATTATACTTGTGCCATTCGAAAGGTTCTATCTCAGCCAAAAGTTTATGGCATTCGATATAATAATCCAACTTGATGAAATCGCCAAAAGATAAAAGTTCGCTGTACATAGAGGTACTTATATAATACAATTTTAGGTGCTATCTGTCAAGATTTGTTGACAAACTATCACAACTTTAATACAATAACACTATGACGAACAGAATTAATCATGTCTACGTATTCCTACTATTCTTAATTTTAATTTCAAGATTTTTACCACATCCGCCGAACTTCACTCCGGTGTTGGCGATTTTCAGTTTGGGTGGACACTACTCTTTATTGCCAGCACTGTTGACTTACATGTTTACAGATGTATTTTTGGGTTGGCACAATTTTATGATATGGGTGTACGCATCATTGTTTGTCATAGCATATCTACAGAAAGGTCCGATCATATCCAGTTTGATTTTTTTTACAATCACTAATTTCGGTGTTTGGACTTCGGGTTGGTATGGATACAGCATAGAAGGTTTATTGGCCTGTTATTTGGCGGCCATTCCTTTCTTCGTCAACACATTGACAAGTACTGTAATTTTTCATATAATATTAAAACATGTCATTGAAAAATACACTACTGAAACTGATATTAATTTTTTCAACAGTTATATCTACTTTTTCCGCCAAAGCAGAACTTGAAATAACAATACCCGTCCAATGGCTTTATCCAACAGGGTTAAGCACATCCACGGTAAATGTTGACACAGTTTGGCCTAAGAATAATTCAAACTCTTTTGTGATTGGCGATGTGCTAAACACCAATTCATCAATCACTTCAATACGATCAGGCGGCAAAGGACAACAGACGTCTGTGTTCACCAGAGGAACAAATTCTAATCACACATTATTTTTGATAAATGGTTCGCCCATCACTGATCACTCAACCACAAATGGATTATTCGATGCTGGCATCGATCCGGTAGAATATTCCATAGGTATCGATGTTTACAAAGGATCTCAGAGCACATTTTTTGGCAGTGGTGCCATAGGTGGTGCCGTCAACATCAACACAGCACCAACAGTCACAGATGAGGCCACACTCACACATGGATCGAACAATACCAAAGGCATCAATGTAAACAAGGGATGGTGGAACAACTCAAGCAGTTACTCTATCAAGGCAACACAAGACGAATCGGACGGTTACTCGGTGGTCAAGGGTGGAGACAAGGATGGCTATTTTTATCAAACATTAAATTTTGATTCAGAGCACTTTGTAAACAATGGCATGTTGAAGTCAACAATAGTGTACAGGAATTCAGAAACTGAATTAGATGGCAGTGGAGTTGATGATGCAGATTACACCAGCGATGCAAAATTTTATTTTTACCAAATGCGATACGAAGGAAATAATTGGAACTGGGTAGCCGATTATGGTGTCCATGACAGACAATATGTCAACGGTGCTGAAATAGATGATTATAACAGTGACAACAAACACACTGTGGTAAGTTACACAGATGCGGTGGGCAGTGTAGATTACACAATAGGCACTGATCTACAATTTTATTCTGCTCAGTTTGAAAACAGAGGATCATACAATTCAAGTGTCGACAAAAAAGCAGAAAATTATGCCACATTCATCAATGCTGATTGGGAATACAACAAGTTTGTGATAAATGGCGGCGTCAGACGAGATTGGAATACTTTGCACGATCCTGTGTCAACATACAGGTTGGGTAGTAGTTACAAACTTAATGATATAATGACATTGGTGGCCGGTACAAGCACAGGTTACAAAGCACCCACACTGTACGAAATGTATGGCGCAGACAATTTTGGATACACCGGTAACCCAGACCTCAAAGAAGAAAAAGCAGTGACATACGAGATAGGTATTAAAACATACACGCAAGATAAATGGTACACTTTCGAAAGCAAAAGCATGTTCTTCACCACTGAAATAACAGATCAAATTAATTACTCAAATTCAACATACACCAATGACACAGATGGCAAAACGAAAATAAATGGATGGGATTTTTCTAGCAGGACACAAGTGGACAATTCATCACTGAAGATAGGATTGATGTATGTTTCGGCGCAGGATTCTACCAACACACAAATGACAAGGAGACCATGGTGGCAGGCAAACATAGGACTTGACCATCAGATAAACGACAAACTTAATATTTGGTATGATTGGCAATATTATGGCAAGCACAGAGACATCCATCCAACCACATATACAACCGTAGACAGAGAATATCAACATTTCACAAATGTGGGTGCTGATTATCTTGTGGATGATAATTTATTGATCAAAGCATCGATAGAAAATGTCACCAACTTAGATTTTGAAAGGCCATATGGTTACAAACAGCCAGAAAGAACTTTTTCCATATCTCTCAAATATTTGTTTTGATAAGTATGCACAATGAGTCACTTTACACCAATCAAAGATCTTCCTATTTTAGATTTAAACTCAGATCTCAATAGATTATTAGATAAAAAATTAATTCATTGGAATACAAACAACAGCATTTGTATAAACACCATTCCCGAAAGACCAGATGATTATGAATACGGAACTGGCAGCCTCACATACGATTGGGCAAATTCATATAGAATTAAAAAAGATGATGGTAGTATGGAAAGAATAGTTCCAGAACTTGCTGAACCAAAAAAGGAAAGTGATTTCACTCAATTGTGCAGTCAATTCAAACACACCATGTTTGAAGAAGTGTACAACTCTGTAAAAACAAAGTATGGAAAAAGTTTGGGCAGAATTAGATTAATGAAGATGAAACCTAAAACTTGTTTGAGTTGGCACAACGATGAAAACACCCGTGTGCATTATCCCATAATCACAGCGGAAGGTTGTTTGATGATCATAGGTGATGAGGTCAAACACATGCAGGCAAACACATGGTGGCACACCGACACTTTGCCTCTGCACACAGCTATCAATGCCAGTCAGATCGACAGGATCCATTTGGTTTGTTCAATCGAGTAGATGAATCCGAATAAACCTCCCAAGACAGAAAAAGACTACGATTCCAAATACAAATGGAAAATCTACATACCCGCACCAGGCGGATGGCCCAAAGGCATGAGTCGGGCATTTAAAATCAAATCCCAGTTCGACGTGTGGCTCACAGAAAACAACATCCTCGGTGAATCGTTTTACAACATGATGTACTTGACACGTGACAAAGATGTTGTATACTTTAAGTTGAGTTGGCAAGGCGATTCCAATTACCAAATAGTGCAACTCAGATAGATGTCTCCTTCGTCTAGCGGTTAGGACATCACCCTTTCACGGTGAAGACACGGGTTCGATTCCCGTAGGAGATGCCAAAAAAAGATGTTACAATAATAGTGCGCCAGTGCTGGAATGGTTAGACAGGCACAACTCGATTGTGTGACCCTCTGGGCAATTGTGAGTTCGAGTCTCACCGGGCGTACCATATCCTAGTAGGGGGGTGTACTAGGCGCCCCCCGTAGAAAGAGAAAAAATGAAAGAAAAAATAATACTAACAGACGTAGATGGTGTTATACTGGATTGGGCAAAAGGTTTTGATCAATTTTTAGAACAACACTACAAAATTAAAGTAAAGGATCCGACTCAGTACACTGCTCACTTAAGGTGGGAAGGAACCAGAGAGCAAATGAAAACACTCACATGGCATTTTAACATGAGTGCTTGGATGAGATATCTCGAACCATTGAGAGATTCTGTGGAAGTGATAAAAAAACTCGGACATGAAGGCTGGCGATTTATTGCCATCACTTCTATGCACACAGACAAATATAGCCACAAACTCAGAGAACAAAATTTACAAGACTTGTACGGAGATGTATGGGAGCAAGTTATCTGTTTGTCCACGGGGGCTGACAAAGATCAAGCACTGTTGCCATGGAAGGATTCTGGTTATGTGTGGGTAGAAGACAAATTCACAAATGCTGTGCTTGGTGCGGACATGGGATTAAAATCTGTGTTGATGAAACACGAGTTCAACGCTTACATGGATGATCCAAGGGTTACCAAAGTTGACAATTGGCAACAAATCTATTACTATATAAACAAGACATGATGGACATGAAAGTTTTCGTTGGCTGGGATTCAAGGGAGGACATTGCCTACCAAGTTGCCAAACATTCAATACAAAAACACAATCCCGATGTAAAAGTATATCCACTCAAATTACCAACACTCAAAGAACTTGGTGTTTACACTCGTGATGTTGATGCCAAAGCATCCACAGAGTTCACATTCTCACGTTTCTTTGTGCCCATGCTGACAGGTTACAAGGGTTGGGCATTGTTCATTGACTGTGATTTTTTATGTCTCACAGATATCAAAGAGTTGTTTAACCAAGCCAATGACAACTATGCGGTGATGGTGGCCAAGCATGACTACACACCCAACACCACAACCAAAATGGATGGCAAAACGCAAACCATATACCCAAGGAAGAATTGGTCATCCTGTGTGTTATGGAACTGCGAACATCCTTCTAATAAACTTTTAGATCTTAATGCACTCAATACCAACGATGGTTTGTGGCATCATAGATTTGTATGGTTGGGAGATCATGAGATAGGCGAGATATCACACGAATGGAATTGGTTGACTGACTGGTACGAATCGCCAGAAGACGGTGAACCAAAGATGTTGCACTACACAGAAGGTGGACCATGGTTCGAGCATCTACAGGATGTACCATACGCCCAAGAATGGCGAGATGCGGAACGTGAATACAAGTCAACTTTGACCAAAACCGTTGAGCAAAAAATTGCAGAAGACGATGGCGGTTGGTAAGTTGAATGCACATAGATAATCCTGGTGTTAGTCGAAGATACTACGATCTTGTAAATGAATACAAACAAGCAGATTTTTTCTTTTTAAGTTTTCCTAAATGTGGACGCACATGGGTGAGGTATACACTCGGATCTTATTTTCATTACAAATATGGTGTATTCAAAACCCATAGATTAAACAGCACACACATGGATAAAATGATCGCAAGGAAAAAAAAGGGTTGTCCTTTGGTTAGTTTCACACATGATTACTTCAGTTTGGGTGATAAAATATCCAAAATAGAATTTGAAATATTTGAACAAAAGACACAAAGTTTTGTTTTTGAAAACTTTTATCTTTTCAAACCCACTATATTCCTTTTTAGAGATCCAGTTGATGCAGTTATAAGTTTTTATTACGATGATCTACGCTCAAAAAATCCACGAAACTTATCAATGATGGAATGGTTTAAAAATAAAACTTTCGGATTACAAGGAATCATCAAATGGTTTGATATATCTTTAGACCTCATAGAAAAAGTCCCCAACAAATTGATATTATCTTATGAAAATCTAAAGGAAAATCAAGGCTGGAATGAATTGATTGAATTTACAACAAATGGAGTTGATCCAGAATTGCTGGAAAAATCCATTAACGAAAACAAGTTCGATATTGCACAGAAACGTGAAAAACAAAATTACACCAAAGATATAAAAGATAACAACAAACTGTTTGTTAGAAAAGGTGGATCTAATTACCAGGAATCTCTTCCGATAGAGATAAAAAATTATATAGATCAAGATAAAAATTTAACAAGAATTAGGAAAACTTTAAAACAATTATTATATGTATAAATTTGCAGTGTATAAAAGCCAATATGATTTTTGTAGACCTTATATTAAAAATTTTAACCTTGGCCTCGACATAGGTTGTGATGTTTTATCATGGAGCAAAATCATGTCACAAGATTTTAAACATGTAAAAAGTTTTGATTTTAGAGATAGGAAAGAAGACATCAATCAATACCCTAATATAGAATTTATTCATAGTGGCTTAGATCAATTTCCAGGAATAAAATACACCAAACCAGGCGTTGGAAGAATTAAAGGTTCTTACGAACCTAAAGGATCAAGCACTATGGCTGTTAATCTTTCTACCTTAGACTCATTCGCCTTCGCCGATGTTGGATTTATAAAAATTGACTGCGATGGCTACGAAGAAAAAGTCTTGAGAGGAGGTCATGATACAATCGATAAAAGCGATCCTGTGATATTCTGTGAATACAATCCAACCAGATGCCAATCACACGAGTACCTACTATCGATAGGATATACACTAATGGACGTTTGGAACCTTAGAGGTGAACCGCATGACGGAGTGTATGTGAGAGATTAATATGTGCGGCATATATGGAATAACAAAAAGAGACAAAGAATTTGTTCAAAAGTTTATCGAATCCTGTTCGCACAGGGGACCGGATGGCTTCGATATTTGGTCAGACGAAGATATAACATTAGGACATAATTTATTGGCAATTACTTCTAACCCTGTTGAAGGCAAACAGCCTTGGATAACTGATAAGGGCAATGTGTTGGTTTACAACGGAGAAATTTTTAACTATCAAGAACTGGTCAAGAAATATCATAACCAATTCCAGCCAAATACCTCCTGCGACACAGAACTACTTGCATTTCTCATGGATAGAGATCCATATTCTGCTATAAATGAAATCGACTCCATGCATGGCATTGCCTATTACGATCGACAAACAAAAAATTTAATCCTAAGCAGAGATCATGCGGGGATAAAACCAGTCTATTACGCAGAAACATCCGACGGATTGGTGTTCGGCAGTGAGATCAAAGGCATGTTAGACAAAGTTCCCAATTCGAGAATCATCGATGATGTTGCATCTGCATGTATGAGTTACTGTGGAGTAAATGCAACCAATCATTCGTTGTTCAACAACATTAAAAAATTGATGCCAGGACAAACACTCACATACAGTGTGGCAAATAAAAAATTTACCAATTCGCACACATTCACAATCCATCCAAACAGCAACAAAGGATTGGATTTGGAAGAATTTAGATACGAGTCACACGAAACTGTAAAAATGTCTACACTCGGCATACGAAAGTTTGGAATGTTCTTATCGGGTGGGTTGGATTCTACTTTGGTAGCACATGAATTGAACAGTGTGCTTGGTTCATTGGATACCTTTACAAACAAAATGAATCCTAATGTAATAACAGATGAAGATCACAACGACGATGCCACACATGCGGCAATGTTTGCAAAAGACTACAACATGAACCATACAGAAATAGAAATCACACCGGAAATGATGATGGCGTGCTGGGACAAGACTATGTGGTTCATGGAACAACCTGTATACAATTGGAACATGCCCATGTACTACGAAACAAATAAAAAATTATCAGAAGCAGGTGTAGTGGTCACCATGGCGGGAGACATGGGGGATGAACTTTTGGGAGGTTACCCAAAGTATTGGAAACTCACTAAACCTGAAGAAAAAATTAAATCGTGGGAAGGCCTTGTGTGGAAATGGATGCACAGAATAAAGCGTCCTGTTGAGATGAAAAGAAAGATTTCTCGCGAGGAACTACATGCGATACTAATCAAACAGATGCCCGAACAAGTATGGAATCCAGCAGATCATGTGAATTCATACATGGCATTAGATTGTGTCACACAGGTTCCTGAAGATTTCTTTGCAAGGAATGACAAGTTCGGAATGGCATTCTCCATGGAGGGGAGATTTCCGTTGGCCACAAAAAGATTCATGAAGTATTGTTTGGATATCAACTCATCACACAAGATGGGCATTGAAAAATCTCAGACCAAACTACCAACCAAGTTGGCATACAGGGGTGTAATGCCTGATTACATAATCAACAAAATTAAAACAGGATGGACAGTTCCGTTGATGTACTGGCTGAACGACAATAAAAAATTACAGGACTTTATGAATTCCTATATGTCGAAAAATGATTGCTTGAAGAATGTGATATCACAGTCCAATCAAACACAAAAGAAACCAAGACTTATTTCTTGGATGATGCGTTCATGGGCACAATGTTACGATATGAGAGTTTGATGAGCAAATCCAGATGCAATTTCATCTAAAGTAAACTGACTGTAAGACAAATGATTGAGCCAAGGCTGCCTATCAAACTGTTTTAGATTTTCTACATTCTCGATTTTATTAGCCACAGGATATGCCGCACATTCAGGACCGCATATGACAGGTATGCCTTCGCAGACTGCTTTTACTCCCACATTAGAATTGAATGTAACCACTGCATGAGCATCAGCCAAATCCTCATGTAATGGTTTATCTATGGTTTTTTTGTTAAAACCAACCAACTGCGTTATTCCTGCTGTGGTGGCAACTTGCGGATCCATAGGCTTGTCCCTCACCACAATTTCACGGTCTGTATGCTGTTTTAAGGTCTTTACAGTGGTGTTTAGCCATTCTTGTGCATCAAAGAACCACTCAATGGCTCCAGTGGGTGGACACACTATAATTTTGTTACCATTCGTGCGCCATGGTTTTATATCTTGTTGGAAATGCGTGTCATACCTGTCCGATGGCTTGTCAGTTAGTACAGAATTAACCTGTGAGTTTTTGGTTATCCTGTACCATGGATTAGCTCCTTCATGTCCTGCGTTGAAGTATGCATGATCACAGAAAAAATAGTCCCATCCATTTTGGATAGAACGTTTCATCATGTCACCCGAACCTCTCAAGATGCCAAAGTAAAAATAAACGTCCTCAAACATTTCTTGATCGTTTGTTACAGGATCTATGATCTTGCATCCAGTTCCCTGTGCCCAAGCTCTCGGAATCTTTTCAGTGAATGGTCTATTTGTTTTTACTGCTTTCATAGGAAGTCTTTGTACAAGTCCTTGAATGTTGATTCGAATTGTCCGCTCTGTATTTCAGATGTCGTCCACTGATGATATGATAGAGTGTTCAACCATTGTTGCCTATCGTTGAACTTTGGCTCTAAAGAAAAAATGTCTGTATTAGCCACAGGAGCACATCCTGCCTCTGGTTCACAAAACGTAGGTATGCCTTCTATGACTGCTTCCACTCCAACCATAGAGCATGATGTGATAACATATTTTGCTTTTGAAAAATCTTCCGACAGAGGAATATCTGCAACGTGTGGTCCCGAAGTTCCTTTCTTTCTTGGCTTAGATCTAATTTTAATCGGAAGGTCGGTCACTTGTTTCAACTTGTTTACGGTCTCCTGTGTCCAATTTGTTTTGCCCAAATACCTATGGATTGTGTCGGAGGAAGGAGCTACCAAAATGTATTCACCATCGTGTCTCCATTCTTTGAGTTCGATGTGCTTGGACCTATCGCTGGGTAGATCGAATACCTGATTACAATGGACATTATTTAAACAGGTCCTCCAATGATATGTTCTGTTGGGTTCATGTGGATTATATCTATTCCAGTAGGGCATGTCTGTGTACAACCAATTCTTGTTTTCGGCAATACAATTTTTCACTACGGCAAAATTTCCTGCACCAAGACCCCACACTGTGTCAATGCCAGTTGAATCATTATATTGTTTGAGTGGTGAAAGCACTTGCCAGGCTTTGGACTCCGGGCCATGATTGGTTGCTAATTTTAATTTCATCCTTTGATAGATTTCCAATAACGTTCGTCACGTTTGGAGTATAGGTCGGATGCTTTAGATTTTCCTTGTTTCTTCCTGGATCCCTTCAAATGATCCATGTACTTTCCCAAAGGAGAATTTATGAACACATGCACTCCTGGACGATGCGGATGGCCTTCTGAAATGTTGAAACTTTCTTTGACCAAATCGTGTTGTTTGAGTAAATGCCAAAACAGATACGAATCATGATATTCTTCAAGTTTGAACAAGTCATCTTGGTTGTAAAGTTTTTGCCAATCTTCCATGTATGTTTTGTGCTTTGGATGATGTGTGTTATAGATCACAAACCCACACTCGGGGTAAATGTGCTGTCTGCCCAAGTATGCTGTGTAAAAATTTTCTGGAAGTAGACCCTCAACAAATTCGTATGGCACAGGACTGTGGGTAACAACATCTGCGTCCAACCAGACAACTAAGTCTGTAGAACTGTTGAGGGTTGCATGTGATACACAATATGATTTATGTGCGAATCGCACAGCCTCGAACAAGAATGATCCTTTTTTATTTGTATCTGTTCCAATCTTGTGTCCGTTGGCGTATGGATTGTTTTTGTGTTTTTCCTTGAATGCTACCAACTCAGGGCATGCTTGATGAATGTCTATCCATTTTACTCTATCCGATTTAGGTGCATCTTCAGGAATACTGTCTTCGTAATACACAGTGAGGTCGATGTTCTCGGGCCATCCCCATACAAATCCTTCGACCATGCGTTTGGCGTACTCGTCCCACTTGCTTGGTGGAAAAGTAGTTATAACCGAAACTGTCCTGCTCATATTAAAAACTATTTAAATACCCAGTAATTAAAACACAAGGAGAATGAATGCCTGAACCAATATACCCATTAGCATCGAGCACTTGGGGACAACAAGAAATCAATGCCATAAATCAAGTCATATCTTCCGACATGTACACCATGGGGGCGAAAGTAAAAGAGTTTGAAATTGCGTATGCCAAACATTTCGGACACGGACATGCAGTGATGTGCAACTCAGGATCATCAGCCAACTTGTTGATGCTGGCATTGTTAAAGTTGAAGTACAAACTCACCGGCGACATCATTGTTCCGGCAGTAGGTTGGTCCACCAGTTATTTTCCTGTCAATCAGAACGGTTTCAAATTAAATTTTGTAGATGTAGATCCAACAACATTCAACATCGACACTACTAAAATAGAAAGTGCAATCACACCTAACACTTGTGCCATCATGGCGATCAACTTGTTAGGCAATCCATGCGACTATGATTCGATCTATAAGATTGCCGACAAACACAACTTGTTTGTCATTGAAGATAACTGCGAGTCGATGGGGGCGAAGTACAACAACAAATACACTGGGAGCCACGGCATAATAGGCACTCAATCATTTTTCTTTTCTCATCATTTACAAACCATGGAAGGCGGAATGGTGACCATAGACAATTCAGAAGATGCTGATTGGTTGCGTTCATTAAGAGCACACGGATGGTGCAGAGATCTGTCCGATTCTAATCCATTGTTTGAAAAGACAGGAGGATGGAAAGACAATTTTACTTTTGTAACTCCGGGTTACACAGTGCGACCTTTGGAAATGAGTGGCGCTGTAGGACTTGAACAACTTAAAAAATGGGATAGTATTTTATCTGCAAGATTAAAAAATAAAGAACACTTCTTTAAATTGTTTGGCGATGAAAAATATTTTAAATTGCAAAAAACACAAGGAGACTCCAGTTGGTTCTCATTTGGTTGTATTTGTACTGGCGAGTTGAGAGGCAGAAGAGACGAATTAGTTTCCGAACTGACTAAAGCAGGAATCCAATCAAGACCACTTGCCTCTGGCAATTGGTTAAGACAACCTGTGATGAACATGTTGGATTGTATCACCAATGGCGATTATCCTGGTGCCGACGAAATAGAAGACGAAGGTTTTTTTGTAGGCAACGGAATGAAGGATGTTTCACAAGGAATTGATGCCATGTACGAGGTTGTAAAAAAACTCACATCATGAAATCTTGCTCAATAGTAGTAACCTATCCTGAAAAATATTGGCCTTCTCCGGCCCGTAATTGTTTGGAGTCGATAGAACAGCGTTGGCCCAAAGAATATAAAAAATTTGTCTATCCTGACAACTTCGACAATCAAATTGATCTCACCAATGGACAGTATTACAAGTTAGAACAAGCACAACCAACTTGGGTAGAATTTATTCACAGAAACAAAGACAAGCGAACTCCTATAATGACTGAAGGTGATCCTGCTTACAACTACGAATACGATGCACTAAAATTTAGTGCCAAAGTTTTTGCTATGTGCGATGCCGCAGAAAACTGTGACACAGACATGTTGTATTATCTCGACAGTGATACTTTTACATTCGATGATGTTCCAACTGCTTGGGTGGAGCATATTATGCCTGAAGATTGTTTTATCACAATACTTGGTAGACCAAAAAAATTCACAGAAACTGGTTTTTTATCTTTCAATTTAAAGAGTCCTTACGCCAAAGAGTTTTTTGTAGAATGGAAGAAATGGTACACTGAAGATAAGTTTTGGCAACTCAAAGGGCATACGGATTGCCATACTTTAGATGCAACAAGACAAATGTTTATAAACAAGTACAAGGATTACAAAGAAAACGATTTAAATGACGGAAGGTGGAGAGGTTTTAGAGGTGGCAAACATCCATTCATCAATTCAGAATTGGGCACATACATGGACCATATGAAGGGCGACAAAAGAAAACAAATCGGAAAATCATTGCCAGAAGACATCAAGTACAACTGGGATCATCCATATTGGAAGGGGATAAAAAAATGAACAAGACGGCGATAGTAACTGGCATGACTGGACAAGACGGTCCATATATGGCCAAACTTTTACTTGAAAAAGGTTATAAAGTTTATGGAGTATTAAAAAGATACAGTGCTCCTAATTTAGAAAATTTAGATTACTTAGGAATAACCAACGACATCGATTTAGTCACTGGAGATATCACAGACGAAAATTCTATGAATCAATTGGTGAAAAATATACAACCTCATTTTTTTATTAATTTAGGTGCACAAGGAAATGTTGGAGACAGTTGGGAAATTCCAAAAATGACCACAGAAGCCAATGCCATAGGACCTCTCAATTGTTTACAGGCAATTAAAACACATTCACCATCCACTCGTTTTTACCAAGCATCAACTTCAGAAATGTTTGGAGATGCATGTGCGATAGGCGACAAGCAAAATGAAGACACACCATTTTGGCCAAACACACCATACAGCATTGCAAAACTTTATGGTCATTGGACTACATCAATGTTTAGAAAAGCACACGGCATATATGCTGTGGCTGGTATATTGTTTAATCACGAATCTCCCTTGAGAGGAATAAAATTCGTGACAAGGAAAATCACTGACGGTGTTGCAAGGATCAAATTAGGATTATCTGACAAAATTATTTTAGGAAATCTCGATGCTGGAAGAGATTGGGGATACGCTCCAGACTTCATGGAAGCGATATGGTTAATGCTCAACAAAGACACTCCTAAAGATTATGTCATTGCTAGCGGTCAGTTCCATACAATAAGAGAATTTTTATCATTAGCATTTGCTCATGTTGGAATAACAGATTGGGAAAAACATGTTGGCACCAACCCAATGTTCAAAAGACCAGTTGATGTTGCAAGGATGTATGGCGACTCTACAATGGCACAAAAAGAACTTGGTTGGCAACCTACAACATCATTTGAAGACATGATTAAGATTATGGTAAATGCGGATCTGAATAGATTGCAACCATAATGAAAGTAGACATATTCCGCAACACAGTAAAACGCAGAGGCAAAGGCGCTTCTTTCGAAATGATCAAAGCATGGAGAGAAGGTATCAAATCTGCTGGCGACGAACCTATCTGGATAGAAGGCGATGGGGATCCTGAAAGATGGAATGGAAATCCAAGATCAAAAGTTGCTGTTCATTTTGGTTATGGTCCTGATTCTGCGGGAGATTTTCTCAAAGGAAATAGGAAAAAAATCAGACAATTCCAAGAAAAAAACGGCGGAGTGTGTATTTCATTCGACGGCGGCATTTGGACTTCTTTAGGCAACCGAGCAACAGAATGGGACAAGCACTATTATCGATGTGGGTTATGGTCACCAATGAGGGATGGAAACTTCCTTAATAAAAATTCTCCAGGAGATAGATGGAATAAAATAGAATCATACCTAACAACAAAAAGCCAACCATGGCGAAAAGATGGAAAACACATACTGTTGTGTACACAACCAAAAGATAATTGGTCTATGTCTCGAACACAGACAGATCCATACAAATGGGTGGACGATGTGATATCAAAATTAAAAGGTGTGACAGACAGACCCATAAAATTAAGACCTCACCCTAACCATGCAATCAAGACTGCACAAGACATGTCTGTCAAACATCCTCAAATTCAAGTTACATCAGTTACGCTCGGTGGTGGACCAACAGAAGATTATAGATTTACTTTCTTGGAAGAACTCAAGGATTGTTGGTGTGTGATAACACATAATTCTACAGCAGCTGTTGATGCAGCTACCTACGGCATTCCTGTTGTAATGACCTCCGACTTGTGCTTGGCATGGGACATCGGAACCAACGATTTTTCCAAAATTGAAAATCCACCTACCCCGGACAGAACACAATGGTTGAATGATCTCGCTTATGCTTCATGGACCATCGACGAAGTAAAAAGTGGACAAGTATGGAAGCGATATCGACCCCACATAGAACAAATGATCAAATGAAATCGTTTGTAATTTATTTGCCAACAATAGAATCAACAGTTAAAGCAAGTCAAACTGCATTATCTTCTGCAAAAAAATATGGATTGGATGTAGAACTATTTGCCGGTTATACTCCTTCTCAAGCAGATGATTACATTGCAAAAGAAAAATTAAAACCCTATCTACCAGGACCTAAACTGTTTTCTATCAAATGGAAACGGGGAGGGGTTAGAGGATGTATGATTTCTCATTTGAATGTTTGGAAAAAATGTGTCGATATCAACGAACCGATATTAGTGCTTGAGCATGATTCCGAAGTTGTATCAAACACTTTCTTGCAACCTTTCGAAGATGTCCTACATTTAGATGCACACAGATTTATTGATCCGGATCCTGATCAAAGTATAGATCCCATTGTCCAAAAGTTTGATCACTACAGAAAAGGCGAACAACAACTCAAAGGCACCTATGGATATGTGTTGAAACCCCATGCGGCACAAAAATTAATCGAAGGTGCTTACACAGACGGATTGACTGCTTCAGATATGTTTGTCAAAGACAAATACGTCACCATACAAGTTGTCAGACCAAGGGCTGTAAGAGTTACCAGTCAAGACAGTTTAACCGTAGACAGATCATTCAATATATAATATAATACTATCATGCATATTACAGTTACAGGATCCCATGGATTCATAGGCAGTCACCTTGTAAACCATTTGATGAAAAATAAGCATATGTTGACTTGCTGGGACATTAAGATTGGAAAAAACATCGATGGCTTCACATTGAATGGCTTATTGGAAAAAGAGACAGATCTAATCATACATCTAGCCGCTTTAGCAGGGATCAGAGAATCGATTGAAAATCCTGATGAATATTGGAAGGTGAATGTAGAGCACACAAAGAAAATTTTTGATATTGCAGAACAGTCCAACACAAGAGTGATATATGCTTCATCGTCTGCTTGTAAGAGATGGCATGGCAATCCATACGCAATTTCAAAATATGTAAATGAATTCATTGCTCCAAAAAATTCTGTAGGGTTAAGATTTTCAACTGTATGGGGCGATGGTGCTCGTGGTGACATGCTGATTCCTCAGATTCAAAACAAGACTTTGAAATACGCTACAACTCATCATCGAGATTTGATCCATGTATCCGATGTTGTTTCTGCCATTCAAACTATAATCGATAATCCAAACGAGACAGGTATTTTCGAAGTAGGCACCGGTCGCACAGTTGCTGTCGATCAATTAGTGGCATTCAATGGATTAGATGTTCCTATTACAAATGGCTTTGATTATGAATCACAAGAAAACTTGTTACCTTCTCATAGATTAAGAGCACTGGGATGGACACCCAAACGGTTTGTGATGGACGAAAGACTATGCAATTAGTAGATGGATTCTATATACCAGATGGTGATTTACCCAAACACCACAACGCTCAATCAGTAATCACGCACGATCGGATTCTACAAGATAAAGTTTTAGAATTTTCCAAAACAAGAAATCACATGGTTGATGTGGGAGGAAATGTGGGCAGATGGAGTGTGGACTTTGCAAAATATTACAAAAAAGTTTCTGCTTTTGAGCCTGCACCTTATCACATAGAATGCTTTGAAAAAAATTGTGAGCCATACCAAAACATACAACTGTATCCATATGGTCTTGGTAGCCAACCAGCCCAAGGTAATCTCGAAGTTGCAGTTGAACACCATCTCGGTTCAACAAGATTAATTCCCGCCCAACAGGGAAACATAGAAATAAAAACATTAGACGAGCACGGTTTCCAAGATGTTGATGTTTTAAAGATTGATGTGGAAGGATTAGAAATCGATGTGCTCAAAGGAGCCGAAGCAACAATTAAAAAGTGTAAACCTATTATTATCATAGAACGGTGTGTTTTTAACAGTGAACGTTTTGGGTTGGACAAAATGGCGAGCCATAATGAATTAGACAGACAGGGTTACACAAGATTGTTTAAAATTACTAGAGATTGCATATATGGACCAAAATGAAATCATACAAAAAGATTGACAATCAAATTTTTATAATAGAAAACGATTTAGGCGATACTTCAATAACTTACATCCAAGAGGATTATGAAAAAATTGTACCAGTTTCGTTTGTGAGAGACTACTACGATTATAATAAACCACATCAACAAATCAAATACAACAATGAAACAACATGGAGATTGATCACTTGTATGTTTGGCGTCATAATATGTAAATGTGGAAATCACGAGTTCGAATTATCTCGCGAGAATAAAAAACAACTCATAATTGGTCCTACAATAAAATTCGAATACTACAACAAGAGCGGAAAATCAGTTTGTCACGTGAGATCCAGCCAATGAGCAGGTTAGTCGTTTTTGGTGACAGTTGGCCTGCGGGCGTAGAACTCAATCCAGGAGAAAAAACATTTGGTGAAATTTTACATGAAAAATTAGGCACACAAGAATTCATAAACTGTTCACAAGAAGGCACATCGATCGATCATCTATTGATCCAACTCAAAGAATATATGTCTCGCACAAAATTTTTAACTGATACTGTTGTGTTTTTTATAACAAATCCTATCCGTTACATGTTACATCAAGACAACGAATGGAGAACCATCAGACCGACCGGAGACAAAAGTCATAACACAAAATTTTATTACGAGCATTTACAATCTGATGAATTAGATAACCATAGAGCGAATATAACTGTTTTGGCACTACAAAAAATGATTCAGAGCAGTGAAACTATTGTAAAAGACATTTATCTCGAAGGTTGGACCAAAATCAATTGGACTTATCCCGGAATAGACAAGAGAAAATTTGTTCCAAAAACTGCTTTGGAAATGTTTCAAGCAAAGATGAATACAAGCACAAACGAACTGGTCAAATACCAGAACAATCCTTACATATATCCAAACAAGTATCATCCAAATCAAAAAGGACATCAACTTATTGCCGAAGAGTTGTATGAATTTTTAAAATGAAAATAGCAGTATTTCCAGACACTTGTGCCCAGGCAGGAAAGCCAATTATGGCAGCTTTTATCGAATCAATTCGCAATGAAAATTATATCATATGTAAAAACCACGAAAGACCTCAAGCAGATGTTGTAGTGATGTGGTCTTGGTTATTAGGGATTTATGGCAGGGACGAAATCTATAATCACTACAAAGGCAAATCCAAATTTTTAATCATAGAAGTAGGCGCACTCAAAAGAAATACTTCCTGGAAGGTTGCCATAAACGGCATCAACAGAGATGCTGATTTTGGCAATGATAATGTGGATGATAATAGGCTAAAACTTTTTAACTTAGTGCCGGAACCATGGCACAACCATGGAGATCATATTATTGTATGCGGACAGAACGAAAAGTCTATAGCGTGGAATCAAGGCAACATGGGTCAATGGGCGAACAAGATGATAGACTGGATTCGGTCTCAAACGGATAGACCCATATGGTTTAGGCCACATCCAAGATTTTTGGTGCATTTTCCGGAAATGAAGGAAAGGAAGATTTTTGTATCTACACCCAGAAGAATCAAACTGATCGGTTCCGTAGACGAAGTTGATTTTATGCAATCTTTGACCAATGCCCATTGTGTTGTAAACTACAACTCAAATCCTGCTATCGAATCTGTAATAGCAGGGGTGCCTGTGTATGTTGATCAATCTTCTCTGTGCTGGGAAGTAGGAAATCCTATCGGCGGCGATGTAAATAGTCCCGCCAAACCTGATCGCACAGAATGGTTAAAAAAGATAAGTTATACAGAATGGTTTATAGAAGAAATAAGGCAAGGAATTCCATGGAAGAGACTGAGACAAAATTTGATCGCTGGGTAACACGCATTTATTTTGGGTTCATGTTTAGCACGCCTTTCTGGCTCGTGTTAGGAATATTTTTAGCAACAAAATGAGATCCATAGTTTCAGTTTGCACAGGGGACAAATATCCAAACAAGTATGTTGAAATCTTATACAACATGTGCGAAAGGCACACTACGGGGTTTAAATTTTTCTGTATCACGGATCAACCAAGAGGACTCAAAAATCCTATCATCGAAGTTATTGTTGAAAACAAATTTAAGACTTGGTGGAACAAAGTACACATGTTCAACAAGGACATGCCGTTCGAAGGACAAGTTTTATATCTCGACTTGGATGTTGTCATTTTCCGGAACATAGAAAAACTGTGGGATTTTGCCCAAAATAAATTTTCCATTATCCAAGATTTTAATAGATGCAGGATTCCAAACTTCCATGTAAAGAATTCTTCGGTAATGAAATTCGATCACGGAAAATATCATCATCTTTACGAAAAGTTTAAACAAAACGAATCAGACATCATGAGGAAACACAGAGGCGATCAGGATTACCTCACAGCAGAAGTTAGAGACCCTGTGCTGTGGCCCAAAGAATGGATAATGAGTTACAAATGGGAAATTGGTCTTGAACCCGGAGAGAAAAAAAGATCTCCACATGACAAGTTTGTGACCAAGAAGTACACAACAGAGATGAGGAAAAAATTTAAAAATGGAAGACAAATCACCAAAGAATATTTTGTCAAAGATGGCTTACCGTCTGAATGTTCGATAGCAGTGTTCCATGGAAAACCAGATCCGGGCGATATTCAATTCGATCCTTTGGTCATCAACCACTGGAGATAATTAACAGCATGAAACTATTTGATTTTGAAAATTATGACGCAAAAGATGTACCCTCGGGTGAAGTTTTCATCAATGATGATGGAGTTAATTTAGACCAATACATCGAAGATAGGAATGTTGTAGTAGTTGGTATTCCGGGAGCATTTACACCAACTTGCACCAACAAACACCTTCCTGGTTATGTCAAACATGAACAAGAAATCTATGATCAAGGAATAGATGAAATAATTTGTTTGAGCGTAAATGATCCAGATGTAATGAACGCTTTCAGTGATTATGTCAATCACGATGGTGCTAAAATCACAATGGCCGCTGATCCTTTAGGAGAAGTATCTGAGCAACTCGGACTGCTGACAGATATGGGCATATATGGCCAGCGATGCAAAAGATTTGTCGCTGTTATATCTAATGGTAAAATTGTAAACATGTTTGTAGACGAAAAAGGATTGGACAAGTCATCAGCGGAAAACTGTTTGTTAGTTTTAAAAAAATAAATGGCCATATCTGATTACAAGGGCGAAGAAATTATTGCAAATCTTATAATCAAGGGAGGCAAAAAATACGAAGAAAGAGTTTGGATGCCTCGAACTATTTTCAACGATCCTGCCGGCAAGGATGCTTTTATCATCGGGAATGGCAGAAGCAGAAGCAATTTTGATTTAAATTTATTACCAGACGACGTGTATGGATGTAACGCTCTTTACAGAGATTATAAACCAACATTTTTAGTCGTTGTTGATAGATTCATGTACAAAGAAGTAGTGGAATCTGGATACGATCAAAATAACAATGTTTACACCAATCATAATTGCATGACCAGATTTGGAGGTAAATCGCATTTGATTCCTTCTAACCCACACAGAGGTGCCGGACCGACTGCCACACATATAGCTGTTCATGATGGACACACCAATCTATACATGTTGGGTTTTGACTGCGGAGTCGATGGTGCGGATAATAATGTCTATGTCAATACTACTAATTACAACAACGACAAGACAACGGTTCACGTGACTGTATGGGACAGACAAATTTCTGACGTTATGGAAAGACATCCTGATGTGACTTTTACATTTGTAGAAGGAAATCAATCAAATTTAATAACTTCAAAACAAAATTATAGATCTATAAATTACAAAGATTTGGTGAAACATATCGATGGCAAAAAAACTTGAAAAATTGATCGATGTGTATCACACAGGGGCTTATAAAACCAAAATGTCAGATCTCGATTTATGGTTCGATATTTTAAATAATCTTATATTCAACAACAGGATTCCTGCTTTTAGGTACAACCATATCCAAAGGATGCGTGACTGTGTGGGTTGTGTAATAATGGAGGACGAATCACGTGATAGCAAATGGATGGATCTATATGTTTTACCAAAATACAAGGACTTCAAAACATTTGTAGAAGTATTGGCGCATGAAATGGTACACGCCTATCAATATTGGATCATAAAAGACTCGTGTAACCACAATGAAAATTTTTATAGATGGCGCAGTAAATTTAGATCAGCTGGAATCAAATTATCATTAACTGTAGACAACGTCGACATAAAGTAGTATAATAAATTATGGATTCAAAACCAACAATGATAAAAGTAGGATGGAAGGACATCAGAATAGAATACATCGATTCTACATTCAAAAAGAACAACGCCGATTTTTGGGGCCAAT